>OIXH01000822.1_pt1 | contig 37181 bp, 37 predicted proteins | sample 1587741 | NCBI WGS metagenome assembly OIXH01 (sample SAMEA3888916, study PRJEB22519) | human gut metagenome | biome: human gut; feature: human-associated habitat; material: faeces | place: Denmark | collected 2011 | reverse complement strand
AGCGTGTTGCCATGGGTCGTGCAATCGTTCGTAATCCTAAGGTATTCCTTATGGACGAACCTCTTTCCAACCTGGATGCAAAACTCCGTGTACAGATGCGTATCGAAATCGCTAAATTACATCAGAGATTAGGTACCACCATCATCTACGTAACACATGACCAGACCGAAGCTATGACACTGGGTACCAGAATCGTAGTTATGAAGGATGGCGTTATCCAGCAGGTAGATACTCCTCAGAATCTTTACGAGAAGCCTTGCAACCTGTTCGTAGCAGGATTTATGGGATCTCCGCAGATGAACTTCTTAGATGCAACTGTAGAAGTAGCAGGCGATGTAGCTAACTTAAAGATTGCCGGTCACAGCATTCCTCTTCCTCCTGCTAAATCCAAGAAGCTGATTGACGGTGGTTATGACGGAAAGGTTGTTACCTTCGGTATCCGTCCTGAAGATGTATATGATTCCGAAATGTACATCGAAGCTTCTCCTAACAGTGTATTCGAATCTACCATCAAGGTATACGAATTACTGGGTGCTGAAGTATATCTGTACTTCGATCTGGAAGAGTTCCCTGTAACTGCAAGAGTAGATTCCCGTACCACTGCAAGACCTGGCGATACCGTAAGATTTGCTCTGGATGTTGAAAAAATTCACGTATTCGATAAGGATACCGAGCAGGTTATTACCAACTAATAAACAAACACTTCGGGGGTGCATATGCACCCCCGTTTTTGCATTTACGGCTAATAGAAAGAGGGGATTTCGGTTTATGATTTCAAACCAGATTATTCAGACGAGCATTGACGAATTAAAAGCGATTACCAAGGTTGACCTTTGCATCTACGACATCACAGGCAGTCTGGTAGCGTCTACAGCAGAAAAAGGAAGCCTTTCCAATGACTTTGTGACAAGTTTTGCCCAATCACCGGCAGACAGTCAGGTGATTGGCAATGAACACCTGCTGAAAGTGCTGGATGAGGGGGAAGTTGTGTATATACTGGTGGCAAGAGGAACCTCGGACGATGTTTACATGGTGGGGAAAATCGCTGTCTGCCAGCTGCAAAATCTGATTATTGCGTATAAGGAGAAGTTTGACAGAAACAATTTCTTCCAGAACCTGCTTTTAGACAACCTGCTTTTAGTGGATATCTACAACCGGGCTAAAAAGCTGCACATTGAGGTCAGTGTACCCCGCCTGGTTTATTTGATTGAAACAAAATCGGAAAAGGACGGTATTGTCACAGAGCTTCTGAAAGGAATGTTTTCCGTACAGAACGGCGATTACATTACCTCTGTGGATGAAAGCAATGTAATTTTGATTAAATCCCTGGAGGATGGTTATACCCAGGACTCCCTTCTGGATATTGCCAACACCATAGTGGATATGATGAATGCGGAAGCCATGCTCAACGTCAAGGTTGCCTTCGGTACTGTGGTGTCGGAGCTTAAGGACGTTTCCAAATCCTATAAGGAAGCGAAAATGTCTCTGGATGTTGGCAAGATTTTCTACGCGGAAAAGGATGTTATGGCATACAGCACACTGGGAATAGGACGTTTGATTTACCAGCTTCCCATTAACCTGTGCAGAATTTTCATCAAGGAGATTTTCGGTGACTCCATTCCGGAGGAACTGGATGAGGAAATGCTCACAACCATCAATAAGTTCTTTGAAAACAACCTGAACGTTTCCGAAACCTCCAGACAGTTGTTTGTGCACCGGAATACGCTGGTTTACCGTATTGAGAAAATGCAGAAATGCACGGGACTGGACATCCGCATCTTCGACGATGCCCTGACCTTCAAGATTGCTCTCATGGTCGTAAACTACATGAAGTACCTGGATACCATGGAGTACTAAATTTTTATAAATAAATTACACGAAGCCGGTTTATTTTTTATGAATGAAAAGACAAAATCATTTTTACAGAAAACGGGGATTTTATCCCTGACGCCCATGACGTTGCTGCGCTTTTTTGCCGGACTTGCCATTATACAGCTGGCAGTCGCCTCTTTCCTGCAGATAGGAATTGGGTCGGACTCCTTTACCGTATTCATGCAGGGACTTTCCAAAGTATGTTCCGTCAGCGTGGGAACGGCAAATTTTCTGCTGACACTGGTACTTTTAATCATTGTGTTTCTGCTGGACAGGACGCAGTTTAAGATTGGCATGGTATTTGCCGTGGCATTTGCGGGATTGTTTCTGGACGGCATGGCAAAGGTGCTGGCCGTTATTTTACCGAAAGAGCCGTCCATACCGGTTATTGCACTGGAATTTGCCCTGACCTGCGTGGTCGTCTCCATAGGTTTTCCACTGCTTAAATCCGCGGGAATAGGCGTGGCTCCAAACGATGCGCTGTACCTTGCCATTGCCAACCGCACGAAAAAGCCCTTTGGACTTATCCGGGTGCTGGTGGATGCCTGCTACCTTGTCTGCGGCTATTTCTTCGGCGGCGTTATCGGCATCGGCACCGTAGTCTGCGTCATTGCCATAGGCCCCATGATGCAGTTTGTGATGAAACATATTATTAAACAGAAGGATTGAGAAAAATCTTGTCATATTTTTCGGATATTCCGCATATATATCACTAAAGGAATTGGCTAAGGGGATTTTGCGGATATGGAAAAAGGGGACAAGATTTTTTTTCAGAAAAAAATTATTTATTTAGACTATGTTGAGCGGGAGAATAAAATAAAAAACGGCGGTGTGATTAAGTGGGAAGCGAGAGGGGAAGAAAGCCGTGTGCAGATACATATCAGGGGACTGTATCCTACGGACTCCTGCCGGGGAGAGCTCATGCTGCTTTCGGAAGGAGAAGGCTATCCCGCAGACACCATTTATCTGCAGTACGGAACCGCAGAGTATGCCGGCATCTGGCATAATGAAAACTTAGCCGGAACCGGAATTCCTTACGAGGGGTGTGACGGAATTATCATAAAACTTTCCGAAACCAGATTTTTGAGGGGAATCTGGCGAAATCGGGAAAAACAAAAAGCGGAGGCTCCGGAAACAGCGCCGCAGAACGAACCAGAGCCTGCCATGCTTGCATCCGCGCAGACTGCCGAAGAACCGATGGCGGTAGTGCGGACCATGGGACCGGTATCGGCAGCGCAGACCGTACTGGATGCATACGACGATACGATGCTGGAACCGCAGCCCATGCCGGGGAATGAAGAAATGCGGCAGGATGCCGCACCTGCGGGAGAAATTCAACCGGATTTGCCGCCGCATGAGCCAGCTACAGAAGTCCCGCAGCCCATGCCTGAAACTGAGGAGCCGCAGCAGGTCGAACCGGAAGCAGAAGAACAGCCGGAGCCGCAGCAAGCCATCCCGCCTGCGGAGGAAGAAGCGCAGTCCCATGAGGAGGAGCCAGCCTCCGAAGCCCCGTTCCTGCGCTCACAGCGGAAAATGCAGGCAGGGCAGATTTCCCCCAACAAATGGGAGCAGCTTAACCGCATCTATCCTAAAATTCAGCCATTCGGGGACGTCAGGGAATATTTATCCATCGCCCCCTGCGATTTTGTAATTCTGTCGGAGCACTATCAGGAAATGGTGCAAAACAGTTTCCTGTTGCACGGCTACTATAACTACGGACACCTGATTTTGACAAAAATAAAGGAAGGAATAGACGATAATTATTATCTGGGCGTGCCCGGAGTTTACTACGAGAGAGAAAAACAGGCAGCCCTGCTCTTTGGATTTGAAGGGTTTGAAGGAGACGGGGATGCCGTCCAGGACGGCAGTTTTGGCTATTACATGAAACGGGTAGAGATATAGACGAAGCTTATACGCCTTCCCCATTTGCTCGTGTGAGATAAAGAAGTAAAAGAAGTGTAAAAATTTTGCCGTCCCCTGTCCGGCTGACTGCCGGACGGGTCGGGCTTTAGTCGGGCAGTTCTACCCTGCCGACAAAAGAGTAATAGATTTCGATTTCCTGTCTGCGGAGCTTCCCCCGCCGTTTCCCGTCAGGGGCTTCCGATTCGTGGACTACGATTTTCTCCACAAACTCCCGCAACAGGGTAGGGGTGAGTTCCTCAATGGTGGTGTGCCTGCGGAGAACGCCCATAAACTTCTCGGCGTTTGCGGCGGCTTCCAGCGTCCTTGAAAGCTCGTTCTGCAAAGCGGCGGCTTTCTCTTTCAGTTCCTTTTGCTCGGCTTCGTAGTCTGCCGAAAGCTCCATGAAGCGCTCGTCTGATATGCGCCCCGCCACGCTGTCCTCATAAAGCCGCTTGAAGATAGCGGAGAGTTCCGTAATCCGCTTTTCTGCCGCTTCCAGCTCTTTCTTTTTTGCGGCGTTCCGGCGTTTGTCACCGTCCTCGCCCTGCTGGATAAGCTGCTTCATAAAGCGGGCTTCGTGCTTTGCGGCATAGCTGGTGACTTTCCGTAAGTTCTCGGTCACTCCGGCGGTGAGGTAGTCGGTGCGGATAAAGTGCGCCGTACAGTCTGCCGTGCGCTTCTTGTAGCTGCCGCAGATATAGCAGTCCTGCCGCCGCTTGTCCGTCTGATACCTCTGCTGGTACATGACGCTGCCGCAGTCGGCGCAGAAGAGTATGCCGGAGAACAAGCCCACCTCATCATAGCGGTTTGGGCGTTTGCGCTGTCTGCGCAGCTCCTGCACACGCTCCCATGTAGGGCTGTCAATGATTGGCTCGTGGTGGTTCTCAAATACCGCCTGTTTCTCCACGGGGTTCTCCCGGCTCTGCTTCACCTTGTAGGACACTTTTTCCGTCTTGAAGTTCACAAGGCAGCCCGTGTATTCCCTGTTTTCAAGGATATGCACCACGGTGTTTGTCGCCCACTTGCACTCATAGCCGGGGTGGTAGCGGCGGGTGCTTCCCGTCCGGGTGGGTGCATACAAGGGCTTGGTGTCCGGGGAAATGCTCTTTACAGAACTGCTCGCCCAACTGTTGCGCCCGGTCTACGGATAGCCCATTGTCGGCAGCGTCACGGGGGTCAAAGCTGATAATGTAATGGTGGCTCTTTACGTCCTCTTTTCTTTGGTTCTTGCCGTATTTCAGATTGGAGCGCATACACGCTATGGCAAAATCTTCATCACCGCAATTCAGAGAGGAAATGAGATAGCCTGTCCTCGGAACAATCTGCCCGTTTTTATCAAGTGTGGGCTTCATGGAAAACTCGTCATGCTCAAAGGTTAGGTACTGCTCGGCTGCTCCATAATCGGCATTTTTAGAGCTGATATGTTTGAACGTTGCCAACGGCTTCACCTACTTTCTGCAAGACTTCAAACTTCAAGGCGGTAAGCTCCGCTGTGGCGGCTCGCACCTCTTGGGAGAGGGCGTTATAAGGTGCGCCATACTCGTTCAGACAGCGGGCAATCTGGTTCAAGTTGCCGCCGATTTTCCCGTACTCGGCGGTTAGCTTCCCAACGGCAGAGAGCAGTTCATCATTGACCGGGGAAACGGTAATAACCGGACGTATGCTTGACTTAATGAGGGCTTGCCGGATAAACTCGGCTTGGCTCATTTTGCAGAGGGTGACACGCTCGGAAAACTCGGCGTATTCTTCCTCGGTCAAGCGTGTCTTGATTACCCGGTGGCGGTGGGGCGTGTTGTATCTTTTCATGGTCGCAGACCTCCTTTCCTTTATGCTTTGCCCTTTCACTAACAGGAGAAAAACAGGGGCAAAACGGAAGTGTTTTTTGAAAAATCCGAAAAATTTTTTCGGTGGATTTTTCAAGCGGCGCAAGCCGCAAAAGGCGGGCTTGGGGTGGCAACCCCAACAAGATTCCCGCAGGACAAAATTGAGCGTTTAGCGAAATTTGGTACTGTGGTAGAATCTTGCTCTAAGAAAGTGGCGGCTTTCCCTGTGTGGGCTTTTGCTGATACCCTCGACGGAGAGGGCGGGGCTTCTGCCAACTTTGCGGCGGTATTTCTCCCCCTAATACCTACAACACCACGTAAAGCAAAATTGACGGAGATTTGCGAAAATTTCTTTCTATCCCCCTTTTCACGGCATAATACCGACGATTTTTGAAAATGCCAAAAATGGGCGCAAAAAAACAGGAAACCTTTTTTGATTTCCTGTCTTGGTGTGCCGTTCTATGTAGCGGCGGTTATTCTGTTATCATTCCCCAGAAGCAAACTTGTAGCCTATGCCTAAAACCGTCTTTATGTAGGTGGGCTTTTTGCTGTCCGGCTCTATCTTTTTCCGTAGATTGCATATCACGCTGGCAACGCTTGACTGGCAGCTTTCGCTTTCTTTAATCTAACAAAAAATTCTCCATATCTGGATTCCAATTTAGTATGGCTATAATCTCTGCATGGTCTGCTATAGAAGAAACAATAATTTCTCCATCTCCCATAAAGCAAAAATAGCCATCTGATAAAGTTTCTAAGTTCTCTATTGGAATATCCAACCATTGACCATCCTGAATGCCCCAAAGCTGTATTTCCTGCGCTGATATTCCTTGATATATAGTTGTTCCGATAAATAATATTTTGCTCTGTCCGATGCTGGTCTGAACGCAATCTATAGTCACATTATCTGCATTAAACTCTTTATAAGCTATCTTTTTTAATGAATCTGCTTCCAAGAGGACAGCCACAGTTTTATCTAATCCAGCAACATGAGGAGTATTCAGAATTTTGCACAATACAAATATTTCATTTACATCTTTTTGTGAAAAGTGTCCGCAATAAATCTGGTCTATCACAATATCTTCCCGACTGATATTTCCATCTTCATAACTTTCCATTACTGTTTCCAAAATGTATTCATTAAATTCTGTAAATGCACTTCTGTCATCCGCTTCTTTACTGCAACTTGCCAATAAAAATACACATGCCACCATTAAAACAAGTACATCTAATTTCTTCATGAAAAACACCTCCTATCTTTTTAATCTTTGAGTATATTGTCAACTACAAACCGAATCTCTTCTTCTGACTGTTCCATGGCATTCCACTCAGCCATTAGGTCAGAGTTTTCCGGGTCAAATTGTACATCAGTTGCATACATGATTACATAAGTCGCATTTTCTGTTGCAAAAAGATAGCGGCCAATACCAGCAATGCCGGATTGCTCAAATTCTTTCGCTGACATACAATAGTCGGCATATTGGAATATATAAAAGAGAGTTCCACGGTATAACACCTCACCAGATTCATCCGCCGGGGTTTGTGCGTTATAAACGGATTTAACGCAAAACTCCCACATAGTAGAATTGTTTGGAACAAAAATATCCTCAATTACCTCGTATTTGCCTTTCCAACTATCGGGCAAAATCAGCGTAAGCCCAATTTCCTCCAGCACAACATTCTCCTGTTCTACCGGTACTTCAATAATGATTTCGTGGGCAAAGGCTATTGCACCTACACTGAAGCTGGATACCATAAGAAGCAAAGCTGCCGCAGCTGCTAAAAACTGCCGGATCCTTTTCTGGCGGTGCTGTGCCGCATAATTAGAGATTCTTTCTGCCTGCTGAACAAGCCGGTCATCAATGTTTCCAATATGTTCTGAAAGTTGCTTTTTATTCATACTTCGATATCCTCGCTTTCTAAATACTTTCTTAACTTTCGGCGCATTTCATATAACATAGATTTCACTTTACTCTGTGTAAAACCTGTGTTTTCACAGATGTTTTCAATAGAATCAAAATACCAATATCTCCTGATAAAAACAGTTCTCTTTTCTTCACTCTGCCGCCAAAGGAATTTATCAATCGTGATTTCTATACGTCTTGATTCAATTTCCGATTCAGGACTTTCCGTTCCAGATACACAATCGCCTAATTCCTCTAGAGAGGTAATTGCAATAGGATTTCTTTTTGCCGCAGAAATGTATTCATATTTTTTTAATGCAAGATTTCTTGTAATTCTACTGATAAAGGCAGAAAACCTGTTTGGACGCTCATTTGGAATCGCATTCCATACAGCAAAATATGTGTCATTCACACATTCCTCGCTATCTTCGCAGCTTAAAAGAATATTCTTAGCAATGTGTGTGCATAACCTACCGTATTTTAGGGCGGTTTCCTTGATTGCTTCCTCCCTTCGTTCCCAATATAGTTCTACAATTTTGTTATCGTCCATATGAGTTTCCCTCCCCATATTATATAGTGAAAGCTGCTTTCACTATATAAGTACGGTTTTCTCGCTGTAGGTTGTAAATATTATCAAAAATCTATATTTTACACCAAGATTTTTTGTTCCCCTTGGAAACAAATTACGTATAGCTAAATTTTTCCCTGCACTTTATAATTATACACATTCAAACGAGCAGCAACAATAGACTTTGCTAATTACTATTTTCTTTAAAAAATACAGGGAAAAAGGGATTCCACAATGCGGTCGTTTGGTTTCTGTTTCGGAATAGTGTGGTGCTGGCGGTCTACCTCTTGTTTTCGGTTGCTTGCTTCTTTACCGTACATGAGCATTAAAGGAGGGAATAAAGCTGCTTTCCGCCGCTTCGCCTTCCTGCATGTAGCCGTCCTCGATGCCGATGGACAGACAATAGTCCAGAAGGGCATTGTATTCCCGGTGGGAAACACGGCGGTTCAGTTCGGGCATGTCGGGAAACATCCTGACAGGAGTGTACTGGCTCATAACACTGTAAACAATGGTATCGCCATAGGTATCGCGGAGATAGAACAGCACCTTTTTAGAGTCCTGCAGGTGGCCGGGAAGCATCATATGACGGACAATAACACCGGATTTCATTAGTCCGGTGTTTTCGTCGTATACGGGTGCGCCGGTCTGGCGTACCATTTCGGCAAGCGCGGCGGCAGCCGTTTCCCGATAGTCCGGTGCGGCGGAATACTTTTCGGAAAGTCTGTGGGAATAGTATTTGAAATCCGGCAGATAAATGTCAACAAGACCGCTTAAGGAACGCAGGACTTCGGGCTTTTCATAGGTGCCGGTATTGTAGACAACGGGAATGGAAAGGCCCTGTTTTTTTGCACTCTTTAAGGCGGTAATAATCTGCGGGATGTACTGTGTCGGGGTAATGAGGTTAATGTTGCAGGCATCCTGGGACTGCAGGGACAAAAAAATTTCCGTAAGCCTTTCTGCGGTGATGCATTTCGGTGAGGCAGCCTCTCCGGCATGTCCGCAGGAAATAGAGGCATTCTGGCAGTAAACACAATGCAGCGGGCAGCCGCAGAAGAACACGGCGCCGGAGCCGGCTTTGCCGCAGATGCAGGGTTCCTCCCACAAATGCAGGGCAGCGCGCGCTACCCATATACCGTCGCTTTCTCCGCAATAGCCGCATTCCCCATGTGCTCTGTCCGCATTACATTCTCTTTTGCATAATTTACAACCCATCGAAATCACCATTCCTTAAAACAGCAAGCCTTATGCCGCCCGGGCATTAAATGAAAAACATGCATCAGATTGTCCCGCCGGGCATAGAAAAACCGCGCATACACATTTGGGTAGACACTTCTATGCGGTACCCCTGAAAACGACTCCACCAGGCACCCTTACGGCACATGAACGGTTCCTCTTAGTGCTGCTGTGTTCCCACCCTGACACGGTTCGTGGATGTCCATTGCGTAAGACCCAAACTTCAACATCGCTTCAGAAAGCCAGCCATAGAAATGCCCGCCTAAAGGCATATGCACGGCTTATTAAGTATATCGGTTTTTAAGGAAAGTGTCAAGAGTTCTCTTTCTCCTGCCTAAGCCGCAGGCGCAGCTCCTTAAAAAATGTTTTCAGCATATTGCTGCATTCCTCTTCCAGTATGCCCCGCGTAACAGCAACCTGATGGTTAAATTCGGGCATCTGCAGGATATTTAAGATAGAACCGGCACAACCTGCCTTGGGATTCATACAGCCCATGTAAACCTCGGGAATGCGTGCCTGTACGATCGCTCCGGCGCACATCTGACAGGGCTCTAAAGTTACATAGAGCTGACAGCCCTCCAGACGCCAGTCGCCCATGACCCTGCTTGCCTTTCTGATGGCAATGATTTCCGCATGGGAGAGTGTGTTCTTGTCCGTTTTGCGTCGGTTGTAGCCTCGTCCGATGATTTTGCCCTCATACACAATCACGCAGCCGATGGGAACCTCTCCTAATTTATATGCTTTTTTCGCCTGTTTTATGGCTTCCTTCATATATTTTTCATGCTGCATAAGAGCATTGTCTTTCCGCTTATCCTGATTGTTGTTTTCCATTTTCATTTCCTTATTTAATATCATAGCTTCCGCACGGAGCCGCACTTGCGTTTGTCTCTTTTTATTGGTATGATAGAAATTATCCGGTGGACGGATTCTTGTATTTTTATTATAACTGCAGGAAGGAAAAGAGGCAACCGAAATGCAGATACATGGATTAAATAAAACAACCTTATTGGATTATCCCGAACACGTAGCAGCCACTGTTTTTACAGGGGGCTGTAATTTTTGCTGCCCATTCTGCCACAACGGCGATCTGGTGCTGCATCCGGGTGAGTTTCCGGTGATTTCGGAAGAAGAGGTGATTGCGTTCTTAAAAAAGAGAAAAAATATACTTTCCGGCGTATGTATTACGGGCGGAGAACCCACCCTGCAGCCGGATCTGGTGGATTTTATCCGTAAAATAAAAGAACTGGGTCTTCTGGTGAAGCTGGACACCAACGGCTACAGACCGGGAGTGCTGCAGGGTCTTTTAAAAGAAAAGCTCCTGGACTATGTGGCAATGGATTTGAAAAACAGTCGGGAAAAATATGCGCTGACAGTTGGAAAGCCGGATTTGGAGATAGAAAAGTTAGAGGAGAGCGTGGACTTGCTCTTGCATTCCGGGATCGTCTATGAATTTCGGACCACTGTGGTAAAAGGACTTCATGAAGAAGAGGACTTTGCCAAAATGGGGCAGTGGATTGAGGGGGCAGAGGCATATTATCTGCAATCGTACCGGGACAATGAGAATGTAATCAAAAAAGGCTATTCCGCCTTTGAAAAGGAAGAATTAGAGAGCTTTCTGCAGCTTGTGAAGCCCTATGTGAAAAAAGCGGAGCTGCGCGGCGTAGAATAAGCAGCGGAGATGCTGCATGAAAGACACAGGCAGAAAGAGTAAATCTGCCGCAGAATAAAAAGGGAGAGAAACATGGAAAATTTTAAGAAAAAGTATCTGGGCGATAAGGCATTTTATCTTATGGTCCTTGGAGTTGTGCTGCCCATTATGATTCAGAACGGCATTACGAACTTCGTAAGTCTGTTGGACAACATCATGGTGGGAAGAGTGGGCACCGAGCAGATGTCGGGTGTGGCGATAGTCAACCAGCTTATGTTTGTGTTTAATCTGGGCGCTTTCGGTGTCATATCCGGCGCCGGCATTTTCGGTGCACAGTTTTACGGCTGCGGCAAGCACGACGGGGTGCGTCATACATTTCGTTTTAAGCTGATAGCGGTTTTTATTGTGACACTGTGCGCCTGCCTGTTATTTTATTTTGCCGGAGAAAACCTCATCAGTCTGTATCTGCATGAAGAGGAAACCACGGACCCGGCGGCGTTGCGGGCAGCTCTTCATTACGGCAGACAGTATCTTTTGGTGATGTTAATCGGCATACCGCCCTTTGCAGTCAGTCAGTGTTATACCAGTACCCTGCGAGAATGCGGGGAAACCATTCTGCCCATGAAAGCCAGTATGGCGGCGGTGGGCGTCAATATGTGCTTCAATGCAGTGCTGATTTTCGGCCTTTTAGGTTTTCCCAGACTGGGTGTAGTTGGCGCCGCCATTGCAACGGTGCTGGCACGCTACGTGGAAATGGTCATTGTTGTTCTCTATACCCATAAGCATGCCGACCTCTATCCGTTTATCAAGGGCGCTTATGAAAGCCTGCATATTCCGGGCAGTCTGGTATCCAAGATACTGATAAAGGGCACGCCTCTGATGGCAAACGAACTGCTGTGGGCAATGGGTATGGCGGTTATGACCCAGTGTTACTCCATGAGGGGACTGGATGTAGTAGCAGGATTGAATATTTCTTCCACAATTTCCAATCTGTTCAGCATAGTTTACATTTCCATGGGCAATGCGGTGGCTATTATCATCGGCCAGCTTTTAGGAGCCGGAAAAATGGAAGAAGCGAAGGAAACAGACACCAGGCTTATTGTCTTTTCTGTTTTGACCTGTATGGCGGTGGGGCTTGCGCTCTTTGTCCTGGCGCCCTTTTTCCCCATGATTTACAATACCACGGACAAGGTACGGGGGCTTGCTGCCGGCTTTATCCGTATTGTGGCGATTTATATTCCTGTCAATGCTTTCCTGAACACCTGTTATTTTACCATCAGAGCGGGAGGCAGGACGGTCATCACGTTTTTGTTTGACAGCGTATTTATATGGGTGGTCAGCATCCCCTGCGCATATTTCTTAAGCCGTTACACGGATATGCCCATTGTGCCGCTGTATCTGTGCTGCCAGCTGCTTGACCTGATTAAGTGCGTCATCGGCTTTATTATGGTAAAAAAAGGTATGTGGATAAGCAATTTAGTAGAAAAATAATAAAAATTTACAAAACCTATTGACAACGTAGGTTTTGTAGGTGTATAACAGTTTTAACATAAAAAACGACCTAACGAGGAGGATACTATTATGGCAAAGGTTTATACATCAGCAGATCAGTTAATCGGAAAGACACCCTTATTGGAGCTCACCCATATTGAGCAGGAATACGGACTGAAAGCAAAAGTCTTAGCAAAGTTAGAGTATTTTAACCCTGCAGGCTCCGTAAAGGACCGTGTTGCAAAGGCCATTCTGGATGACGCAGAAGCAACTGGAAAACTTACCAAAGACTCCGTTATTATTGAACCTACTTCCGGCAACACCGGTATCGGTCTGGCAGCCGTTGCAGCAGCCAGAGGTTACCGCATTATCATCGTAATGCCCGAAACCATGTCTGTAGAAAGAAGACAGCTCATGAAAGCCTACGGCGCAGAATTAGTACTTTCCGAAGGAGCTAAGGGTATGAAGGGTGCGATTGCCAAGGCGGAAGAATTGGCAAAAGAAATTCCCGGTGCATTCATCGCAGGGCAGTTTGTAAATCCTGCTAACCCGAAGGCACATTTTGAAACCACCGGCCCGGAAATTTTTGAAGATACCGACGGCGAAGTAGATGTATTTGTAGCAGGTGTAGGTACCGGCGGTACCGTAACCGGTGTCGGCAAATACTTAAAGTCCAGGAAAGCGGATGTGAAGGTAGTGGCTGTTGAACCTGCTTCTTCCCCTGTATTATCCAAAGGAACACCCGGTGCACACAAAATTCAGGGTATCGGTGCAGGCTTCGTTCCCGAAGTACTGGATACCAAAGTATATGACGAAATCATTCCGGTGGCAGATGAGGATGCATTCGCTATGGGCAGAAAAATCGGACATAAGGAAGGCGTATTAGTCGGTATTTCTTCCGGTGCAGCCGTACATGCAGCAGTAGAACTGGCAAAGCGTCCCGAAAACGAAGGCAAGACCATCGTGGTTCTGCTTCCCGATACCGGTGACAGATACCTGTCCACAGCTCTGTTTGCAGAATAAAGCGGCGCACACATAAGAAAGAGAAGGTAACTAACTCAGGGAACTCCTTAAATAAAATGAAACGGAAAAAGAAGCGGTTGGAAAAATCCAATCGCTTCTTTTTATATAATTATATAAGAAAAAACACAATTCTGTAAGAAGGGTTGCCTTGAGTACCCGTAAGAATTATGTTATACTGATAAAAGCAATATGCAAGGGGACAGAATCAAATTGTGTGAACAGGAGGAAACTGTACAATGAAAAAAATCATGAAAAAAATTGTGGCAATGACAGGAGCATTGCTGCTCGGGGCGATTGCACTTGCCGGGATCCCTAATTTTACGGCAAAGGCAGATGGCGATGTAGCAATAAGAAAACCTAACCTTGTGGTATGCGAGGGCGATACTTTGAAGGATGCAAGTATGGTTGCTTACGTAAAACCGGGAATGGCACAGAGAGTATTAGAAATTGCTTTTCAGGGTGATGAAGCTTCCCAGGAAGAAATGGTGGCATGTCTGTTACATGAAAACATAAGCAGTGATTTTATAATGATGAATTCGAAGCAGGATTATGCAGTTATCGCACCGGAAGAGGGATATACAGGCTACATTGTCCGCATATTCTTGGATGCAACTTATCCGGATGGAAGCTATATTTACATTCTGGAGCCCTACAAGGCGGGAACGGCAACTGATACCTATGTGGAACCTGCCTGGCTGACAGCATGGAAACAGGTGGAGCAGGATACGGTAAAGCAGATAGAAGGTGCACAGGCCGGTGATACGATGGTGCTGGAACTGGGAGAATTTTACAATATTTCAAACGCACGCATGAAGATGCTGGCAGAGAAGAAGGATGTTACCTTTGTACTGCATATTACATACCAGAATGTAAAATATAGCCTGACTGTGGAGCCGGGTACTATAGCCGATCTTGGTTGTGACTGGTACGGACCGTTGAAGCTTTTGTCTATGTTTCCCAACGAAACGGTAAAATAAGACCGGCATTGTTTAAGCAGAAAGGTACAGAAGGAGAGGTCCCCTGTCCGAAGATATAATTTCGTAAGACAAATGTATAACGGAAAAAGAAGCGGTTGGAAAATCCAATCGCTTCTTTTTATGAGAGAATGTATTATGAAAACTAAAGTCAGTACGCGTTATTCAGTGCCTTTTAAGGCTTCTACCATATCTATCTTTTTATTCTTACGTGACACCATGATGCTCACAAGCAAGGAGACACCAAAGGTCAGTACAATACTGATAAGGTAGCTGGCGGGGTAAATTGCCATGTTCATTTCATATTCTCCGGCAAGCTTTTTTAAGAGATACTGCAGGGCTGCCCTGCCGGCAGGGATACCGATGAGAATACCCAAAAGGGTAACCCAGAGATTCTGGTCAATGAGAAGTGCCCCGATTTTTTTATCCCTAAAGCCCAGTACCTTTAAGGTAGCCATTTCCCGGTAGCGTTCCGTATAGCTCATGACGCCCAGGTTGTAAAGAACCACAATACCTAAAATCATGGCAACAATCACCATCAGGGAAATCATTAAATTCATTATTTCCGTAAATACATCAAAGGAGTCCATAATCATCTGCTTGGACTGGATGCTTTTAATCGCGTCGTCCGCCGCAATATCCTGCTTTTCCACCGCAGTATACAGAGAAGAAAATGTGTAGGGAATTTTCAGTGTATCTGCATAGGAAGCGGTCACAACGACGTTTTCCGACATGGAATGCAGGATGCCGGCTACCCGGAGTGTATAGGTATCGTCCGAGCCGTAAGGGTTGACGGTGAAGGTGTCCCCCACCTTTAGGTTTCTGTCCTCGGCAATACGGGAACAGATGTAAGCACCGTCATTTTGTAAGGCAACGGTGTTTGACTGCCGGTCGATAAAACGGACTGTGTCGTGGGTAATGTCATAAATATCCAGGGAAACCGCTTTGTCTCCTGATTGAATGCTTACGGAAGCGCTGCGGTCTGCGTTGTATTCGTTAAGCAGGCGGTCTGCGTCCGCCTCCGTGGCATCTTCCGTTAAAAAGATGCGGGAAGCATAATTGGTGGCGGTCCCAAAGGAGATGTCTAAAAACTCATCCATGGTATCGCGCATACCCAGACACCCTACCATAATGGTCATACAGCCGATAATGCCAATCAGGCTCATGGCGGTGCGGGATTTGTGCCGTATGGTATCACGCAGGTTCCAGCGGGTGCCGAAAGGCAGCATATGGAAAAGCCGCGTGCGCTCGATGAACAGGTTTTTCATTTTCTTCGGCGTATAAGGCCGCAGGGCATCGGCAGCCGTTCCCTTCAGCATTTCTTTCACGGATAAAAAGCCGATAAGGGTAAGCAGGATAAGAATGCCGATTAAAATATAAATGCAGAATCCGGGCAGATACAGATCCCAGGTGGGCATATCTAAGTAAGTACCCATGGAACCGGAAGGGTTCATAATATACCAGGCAAGAAAATACCCGAAGCCGATACCGAGGGCGGAACCAATCAGACCGATGGTAAAGGCATAGGATGTATAATGCCGCAGGATACGTCTGTCTTTGAAGCCAAGCGCCTTTAAGGTGCCAATCTGCGTTTTTTCCTTGGAGGTAATGCGGTGCATAGTGGTAACCATGGTTAAAATGGCAATTACAAGGAAAAGAACCGGAAGCACGGAGCCCATGGTCCTGCCTTCTTCTTTTTCTCCGTTTGCCTGGGCATAGGAGACGGTTTCATCCTTTGTCAGAATAAGAGAAGTGGACTGCAGGGCATCATCTGCGTTTTCTGTGAAAATCTCTTTGGATAAAGCAGAAATCACATTGAGCTGCGGATAATAGGCAAAGCCCACGGCGTTCTCGTACATTGCGGGAGAGATGTAGGCAAAGCCGAAGTTTGTGTAATCCGGCATAAGCTGGCTTTCATCCCGGACATTTATCAAGTATTCCCCGGATTTTATAAGACCCTCTACATGCCCCTGTATTTCCTTATTTGCATACAGAAAGGTAAGGGTATCACCAACGGAAATATCGTTGGCAGCGGCATATTTGTCGGAAAGCCAGATGCCGTCCTTACTGTCTTTCTCATAAGCATTGCCTTCCATTAACAGAAAACCGGAAACCTCCGCGTTTTCCGTTACCGTCAGGGCAACGCTTTCATCCTGTTTTTCCTTTACATCCACTTGAATGGAGAGATAACGGGATACCGCATCCACACCGTCAAGGGCTGCAATTTTATCGGCGTCCTCCGAAGAAAAACCGTTTTCGGAGACAATCCGGTAGTCAGCAAAGCCGGTGGCATCAAACAGGTAAGTGGTGTTTTTATCAATGCTGTACCATTCCATGTTCATGCCCACAAAGACTCCGACGCCGAGGGCTATCATAATAATCATGGAAAGAAACTGCGCCCGGTAAAGACCCATGGTGCGAAAGAGTTTTCTTATTAACATGGGGTACCTCCTTACCAGTCGATTTCATCGGCAGGTGTAGGATTTGACTGTTCCTCGCTGGAAACTATTTTACCGTTTTTTACACGGATAACTACATCCGCCATTTTGGCTATATTCTGGTTATGTGTAACGATGACTATGGTTTTTCCATATTCCCGTGCCATTTTCAAGAGTAATTTGAGAACCAGTACACCGGTTTCGGAATCAAGAGCGCCGGTAGGTTCATCACAAAGTAAAATTTTCGGGTTTTTGGCAAGTGCCCTGGCAATGGAGACACGCTGCTGTTCGCCGCCGGAAAGCTCGGACGGGAAATTCTTCAGATGGTCTTCCAGTCCCACTTCCCTTAACATTTCCGTAGCGGAAAGGGCATTGGGAGCGATTTCTTTTACCAGGGTAACATTTTCATGTACCGTTAATGTCGGTATCAGGTTGTAAAACTGAAATACAAAGCCGACCGTGGAAGCACGGTAATCGGCAAGTTCGTTTCCGGACAGGCCGGAAATGTCTTTTCCGTTTACTGTTATTTTGCCTTCGGTGGGACTGTCCAGTCCGCCAAGAAGGTTTAACAGAGTACTTTTCCCGGCACCGCTGGGGCCTAAGATAACAACGAATTTACCTTCTTCCAAAGACATATTTACATGGTCAAGAGCTTTTTGCTTGTGATCTCCGTTTTCATAGATACGGCTCACGTTTTCAAAAGTAATCAGAGACATAATATACTCCTTTCTAGGTTAGCAAAAGCTAACCAATGGTAAAAAGAAGAGGAAGACGCATTTCGGTGCGCCTTCCTGTTTCATTCAATGCTTGTGACAGGTGCCGCCCATGGCACAATGGCTACAGTTTCCGCCGCAGGAGGACTTGCCTGCTTTCTTATCCTTAATCATGCTTTTAATAATAGCTATTACAACGAGAACAAGAATCAGGGTAATAATGATGGTTGCGATGTTTTCCGTAATCCATGTCAGCATATGAAAGACTCCTTTCTAATAGCGTTTTTTTATTTAACCTTGGTTGTAAGCTTGGTAGCTTCCTTGTAAGGTCTTACAAGCTGATAAATCATGGCAGCCAGAAGAACGATAGCTACGATTAAACCAAGTACATTTAAGTTGCCTGTGAAGGCATTACCAAACTGTTCTACTAACAGAGCAATTACATAAGCAAATCCACACTGATATCCGATAGCGAACCAGGTCCACTTTGCGTTGTTCATCTCTCTCTTGATAGCACCGATAGCTGCGAAACAAGGAGCACACAGCAGGTTGAATACTAAGAAGGAGTAGCCGCTTACCTGAGTAAATGCAGCAGCTAAGTTAGCATATACATTGCCGTCTCCGCCACCGTAGAGGATACCGAGGGTACCAACAATGTTTTCCTTTGCAACAAGACCGGTGATAGATGCAACAGCTGCCTGCCAGTTGCCCCAGCCAAGAGGAATGAAAATCCATGCAATTACATTACCGATAGCTGCCAGGATGGAGCTGTCGATTTCGTCTTCGGCAAGCATACGGAAGGTTCCGTCAACAAATCCGAAGTAAGTGGTGAACCATACAAGGATGGTGGAAAGGGTAATAATGGTACCGGCTTTCTTAATGAAGGACCAGCCGCGCTCCCACATGGAACGAAGTACGTTGCCAAGGGTAGGCATATGGTATGCAGGAAGCTCCATAACGAAGGGGGCGGGGTCGCCTGCAAACATCTTGGTCTTCTTTAACATAATACCGGAAATAATGATTGCTGCCATACCTACAAAGTATGAAGATGTTGCAACCCATGCGGAACCACCGAAGATTGCACCGGCAATCATGCCAATGAAAGGAACTTTCGCACCGCAGGGGATAAAGGTTGTTGTCATAATGGTCATACGACGGTCACGTTCATTTTCAATGGTTCTGGATGCCATGATACCCGGCACACCACAACCGGTACCTACCAACATAGGAATGAAGGACTTACCGGAAAGACCAAACTTACGGAAGATACGGTCAAGCACGAATGCGATACGGGACATATAACCGCAGGCTTCCAGAAATGCCAGTAAGAAGAACAGTACCAGCATCTGGGGAACGAAACCAAGTACTGCACCGACACCGGCGATAATACCGTCAAGGATAAGACCCTTTAACCAGTCGGCTGCACCGGCAGCATCCAGCAGGTTTTCAAATAAAACAGGGATACCGGGAACCCAGGTTCCGTAGGTTGAAGTATCGGGAGCGCCATATGCTTCTTTATATTCGGTATTCAGATATTCATCTACAGCAGTCTGTAAATCTGCTTTACCAACTTCGGGAGTATCGGTAATTTCCAATGTTTCTTCATCAACTACTTCATAGGTTGCAGCTGCATCATCGGGAGTTAAGGAAACCAATTCTTCCAGAGCTGCCTTAGCGCCTTCCTCTGTGTATTCCTCAGACTCTGCATCCAGAGCATCGGCAATTTCATCGGTTCCGTATTCGGAAACAAAAGCATCGATAATGGAGTCGGAGTCACCATACTGCTCAGCAGCTTCTTCATAAGCGGAAGTACCGATGCCGAACAGGTGCCAGCCATCTCCGAAGAGACCGTCATTTGCCCAGTCGGTAGCGGCAGCGCCAAAGGTCTGCATGGCTATGTAGTAAACCAGGAACATAATAACGGCAAAGATAGGAAGTCCCAGCCAGCGGTTAGTAACAATCTTATCGATTTTATCAGAGGTGGAAAGCTTTCCGACACTCTTTTTCTTGTAGCATGCCTTGATGATGGAAGAGATATATACATATCTTTCATTGGTAATGATACTTTCGGCATCATCATCCAGCTCCTTCTCGGCAGCCTTGATATCGGTTTCAATGTGGTCTAAGGTTGCTTTTTCAATGTTCAGCTTTGCAAGAACCTTATCGTCACGTTCAAAAATCTTGATGGCATACCAGCGCTGCTGTTCTTCCGGTAAATCATGAAGGGCAGCTTCCTCAATATGGGCAATGGCATGTTCAACCACGCCTGAGAAAGTATGCATGGGAACGGTCTTGGTATTCTTTGCTGCGTCGATGGCTGCATCGGCAGCTTCCATAATACCGGTTCCCTTCAGAGCGGAGATTTCCACTACCTTACAGCCTAACTGACGGGAAAGCTCATCCAGATGAATGATGTCTCCGTTTTTCTTAACCAGGTCAATCATGTTGATGGCAACAACAACAGGAATGCCAAGCTCGGTAAGCTGTGTGGTCAGATATAAGTTACGCTCCAGGTTGGTACCGTCGATGATGTTTAAGATAACATCGGGACGTTCGCCAATCAGATAATTACGTGCAACAACTTCCTCCAGCGTATAAGGAGAAAGGGAATAAATACCGGGAAGGTCAGTTACGATGACGCCATCGTGCTTCTTTAATTTACCTTCCTTTTTCTCTACCGTAACACCCGGCCAGTTACCAACGAACTGGTTGGAACCGGTGAGAGCATTGAATAATGTGGTTTTACCACAGTTAGGATTACCCGCAAGGGCGATTCGCAAATCCATTTTATCATCCTCTCTTTCTAAAATACAATTCCTTATTCCACTTCAATCATTTCAGCATCGGCTTTTCTTAAAGAAAGCTCATAGCCGCGAACGGTAATCTCTACGGGATCGCCTAAAGGTGCTACTTTTCTGATGTAAACTTCTGTACCTTTGGTAAGACCCATATCCATGATACGGCGCTTAACAGCACCCTCTCCATGGAGTTTGACGATTTTTACGGTTTCGCCGATTTTCGTCTCTTTCAACGTTTTCATGTTTTATCCTCCTCTTCTCTCATAAAAACCAGGTCATCAGACCATAATTTTCCTTGCCATTTCCTGGTCTATTGCAACACGGGATTCTTTTACATTAACAATGACATTTCCTCCCAGTGTGTTCACGATGGTAACAGTTCCACCTACGACAAAACCTAAGTTTTCGAGGTGTTTTTTAACTTCGGGGCTGCCTCCGATTTTCTTAATGGTATTCTCTTCCCCGACATCCGCAAGATTCAGTGGCATCATAAGCATTCCTCACTTTTTGATTAGCATAAACTAACTGTTTGTGCTTAAAAAAGGTTAGCTCTTGCTAACTTCTTAATTATAATATGCGCGATATCGGAATTTGTCAACCATAAATTTATACAAAATTATACAACTTGCAATTTTTTTTGTTTAATGATAGCATAGGATTATTAACGACAATGGGTTATGTATGAAAGGGAGTATGGCATATGCGTTTACAGGAATCCGGAGAGATGTATTTGGAAACAATACATATTCTTTCTCAGAAAAACAACGAAGTTCGTTCACTTGATGTGGCAGAGTATATGGGCTTTTCCAAACCCAGTGTCAGCCGTGCGGTTCGTATTCTGAAAGAGGGCGGTTACCTTCTGATGGATGAGAACGGGTTCCTGACATTGACCGATGCCGGAAAAGAGGTAGCGGTAAAGATTTATGACCGCCATACCACACTGACCGCCATGCTGGTAAATTTGGGAGTGGACGAAGAAACAGCAGCAGAAGATGCCTGCAAAATGGAGCATGATATCAGTGACAAATCCTTTGCGGCGATTAAAAAGCATCTGCGCAACGAACATCATCAGGACGTATAAAAAAGCTGTCTGCAATTCAGGTTGCAGGCAGCTTTTTTGTTATACTCAGGGCAGATGCAGCGTGTATACCGCATTCGCCGGAAACTCAGCGCTTGATACGTTTGTCCAGACGGGCTGCCAGGTGCGTACCGATGCTCTGGAACACCTGAACCAGCAGGATGAGGATGATAACCGCAAACAGCATGACCAGATATTTGTAACGGTAGTAGCCGTAGTTGATGGCGATTTTACCGAGTCCGCCGCCGCCGATGATACCGCTCATGGCGGTGTAGCCCAAAATGGTGGTAATGGCAATGGTAGCATTGGAAATCAGGGAGGGTACGCTTTCGGGAATCATGACCTTCGTAATGATCTGGAAAGGGGAAGCACCCATACTCTGCGCTGTTTCAATAATATTGGGATTTAATTCCCTGAGACTGCTTTCTACAAGTCTTGCCACAAAAGGAAATGCAGCAATAACCAGAGGCACGATGGAAGCCGTAGTACCTACGGTGGTGCCCACAATCAGTCTGGTGAGCGGAAATACCATAATCATCAGAATCAGAAACGGAACGGAACGAAGCAGGTTGATGATGACGTTCAGCACGCCAAGCAGCCATTTGGGAAGGGGCAGTACACCGTCCTTTTCACCGACTACCAAAAGCACACCAAGGGGCATGCCGATGATAAAAGCAAACAGGGTGGAGAGAACCGTTACATAAAAGGTTTCCCACAGGGCAAGGGGCATATCTTCTCTTAAAATAGTGAGAGCTTCATCAATTACTTCCGGTGCAAATAAATTATTGAACATCCTTTGTCACCTCCTGAACTAAGACATTTTCTTTCCGGGACAGATAAGCGGTGGCTTCTTTTACCACACCTTCATCGGAAGGGAGTCCCAAAAGCATGTTGCCGTACACTTTGTCGCCGATACAGCGGGTGGAGGCATACAGGATATTGGCGGCAATGCCTTTGTCAATTGCCATCTGGGTAATCAGGGGAGAACCGGCGGCAAGGGCACCGTTAAATACCACACGCAGGACATGATCCCCGGTAAGCCCCGGAAGGAAATCCTTTGTGTTGTCCGGCATAACCAGGCGTCTTGCAGCTTCGGACTTCGGATGGGCAAATACAGTGGAAACCTCGCCTTCCTCCGCTACTTCGCCATTGTCCAGAATAGCTACCTTGTTGCAGATTTCTTCTACTACGCTCATCTGGTGAGTGATGACGATAACCGTAATGCCGAGACGCGTGTTGATATCGCGGATAAGCTCTAAGATGGAGTGAGTGGTCTTGGGGTCAAGTGCGCTGGTGGCCTCGTCGCAGAGCAGCACCTTGGGCTGCGTTGCCAGAGCACGGGCAATGGCAATACGCTGCTGCTGACCGCCGGAAAGCTGTGCGGGATATGCATTGGCTTTGTCGGGAAGACCGACAATTTCCAGAAGCTCAAGGGCTTTTTTCTTTGCTTCTTCCGTCCTGACACCTGCAAGCTTTAAGGGAAACATGATGTTCTTTAAGCAGGTTTTCTGCATCAGCAGGTTAAAACCCTGGAAAATCATGGTGATTTCCCGACGGATGCTTCGCAGCTCCTTCGGAGAAAGTTCGCCGATATTCTTTTTATCAATGAGAACGGAACCTTCCGTGGGACGCTCCAGCATATTGATACAACGCACCAGTGTACTCTTTCCCGCACCGCTCATACCGATGATACCGTAGATATCGCCGTCTTCTATGGTCAGGGAAATGTTTTTCAGAGCATCTACTTTTCCGTCGGAGGTCTGAAAGACCTTGGAAAGGTTTTTGATTTCAATCATGATTAATCTCCTACAATATTCAAAAGGCACATCGGTCAATGGGCCGATGTGCCGTCTGTAACCTATTTCTATAGGGTACTATTATTTTTTGATTGCGTCAAGAGTTGTCTGCTTGCCACCGTAAAGACCCATGGGCTCTACATGAACAGCCAGTACGGAAACAACGTGGGTGTTGTTTTCTGCATTGAAGTCTTCCAGATAAGGAAGATGCTGGAAATAGTTGGCATCCACTTCACCGCTGTCAACTACCTTGTTGGGCTGTACGTAGTCGGTGTATTCGATGATGTTAAGGGTGACATTCTTTTCAGCTAAGATATCCTTTACTACGGAAAGCACTTCTGCATGAGGAGAAGGGGTAGCTGCTACGGAGATGGTGGTTCCGCTTAATGCATCGTAATCAACGGTTTCATCGTAGCCGTCGCCGGGATTTTCTACAACACTGATAACTGCGCCGTCATAGTTTGCTGCAATGTAATCTGCAACCTGCTTGCTGGAAAGAGCTGCAACCAGGGCCTTGGTCTTGTCGGTTTCTTCGTTGCCTTCCTTAACGGCTAAGATGTTGCTGTATGCGGAAGAGGAACCTTCCATTACTAAAGCATCGGTGGTAGGATTGATGCCGGCGGGCAGTGCGTAGTTGCTGTTGATGACTGCATAGTCAACATCCTGCAATACATTGGGAAGCTGTGCGGCTTCTACTTCGTTGAAAGTGATGTTGTAAGGATTTTCTTCGATATCCTTAATAGTTGCGGTGATACCGGCGCCTTCCTTCAGGGTGATGTAACCCTGGTCTGCTAAAAGCAGAAGTGCACGGGCCTCGTTTGTGGTATCGTTAGGAACTGCAATGGTGACGCCTGATGCACTCTTGCCGCATCCGGCTAAGGACAGTGTCAGGATAGCAGCCAGGGCTGTTGTAACAATGACTGATAATTTCTTTCTCATGATTTTTCTCCCTCTTTCTCTTCGGTGTTGTACCGAAACATTTAGTTTATAAACTGTATTATACAAAGATTTTACATTTTGTATAATATGTGAAACGAATAAGCAGCTATAGGATGAGCCTATAACTTAAGATACTTTTTGATTTCTTCTATATATAAGCGTCCCATTTTGGAGAGCAGGGTGTTTTTGCGGATGATGTACCCGATTTCCATGGTGTCGTCCACCGCCTTGTCCTCGGCTTCAAAAGGAACGGCAAGATAATCATCGCCGTTTAATTCCTCACAGATGATACCGGAGCAGAGAGTGTAGCCGTTTAAGCCGATCATCAGATTTAACATGGTTGCCCGGTCGTTTGCTTTGATGATGCGGGGATATTCGCAGGTGCTTAAGATTTCCTCTGCATAATAAAAGGAAGAGGACTCGCCCTGTTCAAAGGAAAGACAGGGATACTGCTGCAGTTCGGGCAGAGTTATGCTTTTCTGCTTTGCCAGCGGGTGGCCTTTCCAAAGGTAAACGTAGGGCTTACAGTGGATAATGCTATGAAATTCCAACTGCTGTGAGGATAAGATTTTCAAAAGCGCCTTCCGGTTAAAATCACTCAGATACAGGATGCCGATTTCGCTCCGCATGGTGCTCACATCGTCGATGACTTCCTTTGTCTTGGTTTCTCTTATGGCAAATTCATACTTGGAGGTATCGAAGGTCTTTACCATTTCCACAAAGGCTTTTACCGCAAAGGAATAGTGTTGTGTGGAAACTCCGAATTTTTTCTTTAAGTTGCCTGCTTTGCCGTATTTTTCTAAAAGCTCCTTGTACTGGGCATAGACCTGGCGGGCATAGAGGAGAAATTCCGTACCGTCGTTGGTAAGCGTCACGCCCCTGCCGCTGCGGTTGAAAATGGTAATCCCCAGCTCCTTTTCCAGTTCCTTTACGGCACCCGTCAGGGACGGCTGCGCCACATATAAAATTTCGGCGGCTTTGTTTAACGAACCGCACTCCGAAATCGTGATGACATAATTAAGCTGTTGCAGAGTCATGGAAGCTCCTTCTTTCTGTCAGGGTAAGGCACAAAAGATATGCGCACATTTTCAATATTGTCTGAACAGACATATTATAAGGAAAACTTCTGCATTCTGGCAAGAGGAGATTTGCCCGGTTGACAGAAAAAAACACAATGCGTATACTTTAAGAACAGAAAGAAAAACGAGGTTTCTATATATATGGAAAAGAAAGCAATTATTGCCATGAGCGGAGGTGTGGACTCTTCCGTAGCGGCATATCTGATGAAAAAGGACGGTTTTGACTGTATAGGCGTCACCATGAAGCTGTTTACCAACGATGAAATCGGCGTGTCCAGAGAGCATACCTGCTGTTCCCTCGATGATGTGGAGGATGCCAGAAATGTGGCGCATAAGCTGGATATGCCTTACTATGTGTTCAATTTCGCCGATAAATTTGAAACGGACGTCATAGACCGCTTTGTCTGTGCCTACGAGCACGGCTGTACGCCCAATCCCTGCATCGACTGTAACCGCTTCTTAAAGTTTGATAAATTGTACCATCGGGCGCAGGAGCTGGGCTGTGATTACGTGGTAACCGGTCATTACGCCCGCATAGAGCAGGACGAAAAAACGGGACGATTCTTATTAAAAAAGGGACTGGACCCCACCAAAGACCAGGGCTATGTACTGTATGCCATGACCCAGGAGCAGCTTGCCCATACCATTTTTCCACTGGGCGCCATGAACAAGACGGAAACCAGACAGATTGCCGAGGAGCAGGATTTCATCAACGCCAGAAAGCATGACAGCCAGGATATCTGCTTTGTCCAGAACGGCTGCTATGCGGATTTCATTCAAAAATATACCGGTAAAAATTACCCCGGGGGCGATTTCGTGGATGTGAACGGCAACGTGCTGGGCAGACATAAGGGTATCATCCGCTATACCATCGGGCAGCGCAAAGGACTGGGACTTGCCTTAAAAGAGCCCATGTATGTAAAAGAGGTGAACACGGAAAACAACACGGTAGTGCTGGCAAGGGAGGAAGAGCTTTACGACAAAGTCCTGACTGCCGATGATGTGAACCTGATTTCCGTGGAAGAAATCAAAGAGCCCATGCGTGTGAAGGCAAAGGTGCGTTACCGCCAGCCGGAGCAGTGGGCGACCGTGACCCAGACCGGAGCGGACGAAATCCGGGTGGAATTCGACGAGCCCCAGAGAGCCATTACCAAAGGACAGTCCGTGGTTTTGTACGACGGCGATGTCATTGTGGGCGGCGGTACCATCAAAACCGTGGGCGAAGTGTAAAATTTTCCTTTGCGGACGAAAAAAGTTATGCTATAATGAGCTGTGCTCACAAGAAAGCAAAGATGCCCGCAAGGGCTTTTGGAGATGTACTCAAGTGGTGAAGAGATCGCTCTCGAAAAGCGACAGGTCGGCACAACCGGCGCGAGGGTTCGACCCCCTCCATCTCCGTTAAAAATTAAGCAAAATAAAAGGCGTGGACTGCGAACCATGCCTTTTATTTTTGTATATTTTGTGGTAAAATAAATAGCGATAAATTTTATACAGGAGGGCAAACGGATGATTAGAATCGGAATGCTGACAAGCGGCGGGGACTGCCAGGCATTGAACGCAGCTATGCGCGGCGTGGTAAAGACCCTGGTAAACAGCGGGGAAAAGGTAGAAATTTATGGTTTTCTGGATGGATACAGAGGTCTTATTTATGGAAATTACAGAATGCTTACGGGCAAAGATTTTTCCGGCATTCTCACTGTGGGCGGTACGATTTTGGGTACATCCCGTACACCCTTCAAACTCATTCATGAGCCGGACGAAAACGGCATTGACAAAGTAGAGTCCATGAAGAAAAACTACAAGAAGCTGAAGCTGGACTGTCTGGTGATCTTAGGCGGCAACGGCACCCACAAGACCGCAAATCTTCTTCGTGAAGAAGGCTTGAATGTGGTAACCCTGCCCAAGACCATTGATAATGATTTGTGGGGTACGGATATGACCTTCGGTTTCCAAAGTGCGGTTGATATTGCAACAAATGCCATTGACTGCATTCATACCACTGCGGCGTCCCACGGCAGAGTTTTCATTGTAGAAGTTATGGGACACAAGGTAGGCTGGCTGACCCTGAATGCCGGTATGGCAGGCGGTGCGGACATCATCCTTATCCCTGAAATTCCTTATGATATTGATAAAGTAGCGGAAGCCATTGAGAAACATCATGAAAATGGCAGCCGTTTCACCATTATTGCAGTGGCAGAGGGTGCCATTTCCAAAGAAGACGCCAAGCTTTCCAAGAAAGAGTACAAGGAGAAACTGCGCAATCGTCCTTATCCTTCCGTTTCCTATGAAGTGGCAGCACAGATTCAGGAAAAGACCGGCAGGGAAGTCCGCGTAACCGTACCCGGACATGTGCAGAGAGGCGGCAGCCCCGACCCTTACGACAGAGTACTTGCCAGCAGACTGGGTTCTGAAGCAGGCAAATTGATTCTGGACGGAGAATACGGCTTCATGGTAGGTTACAAGAACCGTGAAATCGTAAAGGTTCCTCTTGAAGAGGTAGCCGGTAAGTTAAAAACCGTATCTCCCGATGCAAGCATCGTAAAGGAAGGAAAGTTGCTGGGCATCTGCTTCGGCGATTAAGGGTATTATGTCTTATACAGCTCTTTACAGAAAGTTCCGCCCGGCGAAATTCGAGGATGTCAAAGGGCAGGAGCATATTGTAACGACCTTGAAAAACCAGATTAAGGCAAACCGTATCGGACATGCCTATCTGTTTACGGGCACCCGTGGTACCGGTAAAACCACGATTGCCAAAATTTTTGCAAGGTCTGTAAATTGTGAAAATCCCATAGACGGAAGTCCCTGCGGAGAATGTGCCGTATGTAAGGCGATTGCCGCCGGGGCGTCCATGAACGTGATCGAAATCGACGCGGCGTCCAACAACAGCGTGGACAATATCCGTGAGATTGTGGATGAAGTATCGTACTCTCCCGCTGAGGGAAAGTATAAGGTTTATATTATCGATGAAGTGCATATGTTGTCCATAGGAGCATTCAATGCACTGCTGAAAACACTGGAGGAGCCGCCTTCTTACGTTATTTTTATACTGGCGACCACGGAAGTCCATAAAATTCCCGTGACCATTCTTTCCCGGTGCCAGCGCTACGATTTCCGAAGGATTTCCATTGACACCATTGCGGACCGCATGCGGGAGCTGATGGATGCCGAGCACGTACAGATTGAAGAACGGGCGCTCCGCTACATTGCGAAAGCGGCGGACGGCTCCATGCGTGACGGCTTAAGCCTTCTGGACCAGTGCATTGCATTCCATTTAGGACAGGAACTGACCTACGACAAGGTGCTTGACGTACTGGGCGCCGTGGATACGGAGGTATTCAGCCGGCTGTTCCGCAGTCTGCTTGCCGCAGATGCTTTAAAGTGCATTACCATATTGGAAGAAATTGTCATGCAGGGAAGGGAACTGGTGCAGTTTGTAAGCGATTTTGCCTGGTACATGCGCAACCTGATGCTGGCAAAATCCACGGATGAAATCGAGGATGTTATCGATGTTTCTTCCGAAAATCTTGCCCGCCTGAAGGAAGAGGCGGAAATGGCGGATATGGAAACGATTATGCGCTATATCCGTATCTTTTCCGAGCTTTCCAATCAGGTACGGTATGCTTCCCAGAAGCGTATTCTCATTGAACTGGCGCTCATCAAAATGTGCAGACCCGCCATGGAAACTTCGCAGGATGCCATTTTAGACCGCATCCGGCAACTGGAGGACAAAATGGAGCACGCATCCTTTCTTCCGGAGGGAATGACGCCTGATATGTTTATGACTTCTCAACCGGGGGCGCCTGCGGTAAAGAAAGCACGTCCTGAGCTTCCCAAGGCAATACCGGAGGAAGTGGAAAAAATTGTAAAAAGCTGGCCTTCCATCGTGGGGGATGCGGACAATCCCATGAAGACGTATTTAAAAACGGCACGTTTAAGCCTCGGCGGAGACAACCGTCTTATGGTGGTGCTGCCGGACGGACTGGCAAGTGATTATTTCCAGCAGAATGAAGAAAACAGAGAGGCGCTGAAACGCCTTTTGGGTGATTTTTCCGGAAAGGATGTGGATGTGAACTTCCAGTCCGTGAAATCGGAAAGAGAGTTTGAAGACTCCTTTGTGGACATTTCCAAGATACTCAACATGGAAGTGGAAGTGGAGGACTAAATCTTCTTATAAAGTTAAACAGATGATGTGAATAAAAAGTAAAAAATGCAGGAGGATATGACAAAATGGCAAAAAGAGGTGGCTTTCCGGGAGGCGCAATGCCCGGCAACATGAGTAATCTGATGAAACAGGCACAGAGAATGCAGCGTCAGATGGAAGAAGGCCAGAAGGAACTGGAAACAAAAGAATTCACGGCGGCAGCAGGCGGCGGAGCGGTGGAAGTAACCGTAACCGGTAAAAAAGAAGTGGTAAAGGTGAAACTCGCCGAAGAAGTCGTTGACCCCGAAGATATTGAAATGCTGCAGGATTTAATCGTAGCGGCAACCAACGAAGCGCTCCGTAAGGCAGAAGAAGAAAACGCAGCCATGATGAACCGCATGACAGGCGGACTGGGCGGAGGATTTCCTTTCTAATGGAAATGTACAGCGGTTATATCAATAAGTTAATAGAAGAACTGGCAGCCCTTCCCGGAATCGGCAGCAAATCCGCGCAGAGACTGGCGTTCCACCTGATAAATATGCCCAAGGACAAAGTGGACAGACTGGCAACCACCATTATGGAGGCAAAGGCGAATGTCAGGTACTGCAAGGAATGCTATACCCTGACGGACAAAGAGATCTGTCCCATTTGCGCCAATAAAAACCGCAACCATGCACAGATTATGGTGGTGGAAAACAGCAGGGATTTGGCAGCCTATGAAAAGACCGGCAAATACGAGGGCGTGTACCATGTACTGCATGGCGCCATTTCGCCCATGCTGGGAATAGGCCCTGGTGACATTAAACTGAAAGAGCTGATAAGCAGACTGGAGGGCGACGTGGACGAAGTGATTATCGCCACCAATTCCAGTCTGGAAGGCGAAACTACAGCCATGTATATCAGCAAGCTCATTAAGCCTACGGGCATTAAAGTAACGAGAATTGCCAGCGGCGTGCCGGTGGGCGGCGACCTGGAATACATTGACGAGGTGACACTGCTCCGCGCACTGGAGGGCCGTGTGGAGATGTAATGCCGTGCACAGCATCATTGAGATGCTTATGTCAGGTATGGAAAAAATGGAGCTGTACACACCGGGCAGCATCGGCAGAGTATATATGCTTATGGGGAAAAAGGATCGGAGGATAAGAAAATGTCAGAAGTATCTGTAAAAAAAGAAGAATTCGGAACCACACCGCAGGGAGAAAAGATTTATGCGTACACACTGTCCAACAAAAACGGCATGAGTGTAACCGTATTGAACTTCGGCGCAAACGTAAACAGCATCCGCGTTCCGGACAAAAACGGCAAGGTGGAAGATGTGGTGCTGGGCTTTGACAAACTGGAAAATTATTATGCAAACTACAGCTTTTTCGGAGCAGCGATAGGCCCGATTGCCAACCGTACAGGCGGGGCAAAGTTTACCCTTAACGGAACCGAATACCATCTGGATGTGAATGACGGCGTCAACAATTTACATAGCCATCTGGATAAGGCATTTCATAAGAGAGTCTGGGATGCACAGGTGGGAGAGGACTTTGTAAAGTTTACCTTAAAGGAGGCGGACGGCAGTCTGGGACTTCCCGGCAACCGCAAGGTCAGCCTGGTCTACACCCTGACAGATGACAACCGGATTGAAATGCATTATCATATGGAAAGTGACAGGGACACTGTCTTCAATATGACCAATCACTCTTACTTTAACTTAAAGGGACAGGGTAACGGAAAAATTGAAGACCATGTACTCTGGCTCAAAGCTTCCCACTTTACCCCGGTAGTAAAGGGCAGCATCCCTACCGGAGAGATTGCTCCCGTAGCCGGAACTCCCATGGACTTTACAACGGCGCACAGAGTGGGCGAGCACATTGCGGATGATTACGAGCAGACCAATCTGGCAGGCGGTTACGACCACAACTGGGTAATTGACGATTTTGACGGCAGTCTTAAGCATTTTGCTACCGTAGAAGAGCCGGAAAGCGGAAGAATCATGAAAGCCTACACCAACCTGCCCGGCGTGCAGTTTTATGCGGGCAACTTTATCGGCGAGGAAGAAGGAAAGGGCGGCGCCCTTTACGGAAAGAGAAGCGGTCTCTGTCTGGAAACACAGTTCTATCCCGACACCGCCAATAAGGCGCAGTTCCCGTCTGCAACCTTCGGACCCGACAGAATTTACGATTACAGCACCGTGTACGAATTCGGCGTGAAATAACAAAAGATTATCAAAAATACCCTGCTTACAGGGAAAAGAAAACCGGTCCGGTTACAAGGACCGGTTTTTTGTACTCCGGTGTCGAAAACTTATGGGACAGGCTCCCATATTTCGAGGGAATGTGCAAAAGAAAAGGTGTATACTGTCCGCAAAATGAAAGCGGGGGGACGGATATGGAACTGCCAAAGAACCTTATACAGATGGGAAAACCGGACAGAACACACAAGATTTTTGTTGAAGACTACATTATATCCTACATAAAAGAATGGAACCGTGAGTCGGACGGTCAGCCCGCGGGCATTGCATTGTACGGACAGGTTTACAAGGAAAGTAATTACAAATACTACTTTATGTACGGCGCTTCCAGAATTGAAGGCCTTGACAGAAGGGGACCGTATCTTTCCCAGTCCGACCGGGAAGAAATCAACAATGTGGGCAACCGGTATTTTGAAGAATACTCCTTTTTGGGGTGGTGCATTGTCCGGGAAGAACTGCCGGAAACCATTTTTCTGGATACCCGCGGGAAGGCCATTGAAGTGAACGGATATGCCTGCTTCTTTGAAAAGAACGAGAGCATGCTTAATTTCATGCTGGAAATGGACGAACGGGAAAAAAGATGTGCAAGACAGGCGGAAAGCAATCCGGAAAATGCTGTTATGGATAACGCATGGGCGGATGCATCACCGGCGGCACAGGACGGACAGGCTGACGGGCAGACGGAAACAACCGCTTTTCAGGGCGAATACGGCGGCAATTATCGCAGCCTTCCACTGGAAAACCGCATAGCTGCCGCGAAAAAGTCTTCGGATAAAAATGCCGCTTCGGAAAAAACAGCTTCTTATAAAGAGAAAAACAGGCAGATGATAAAGCACTTAGAGCGGTTGAAAATGGCGGCAGCAGCTATGTTTACAGTGCTATGCGTCATCGGCATCACCACCATAAACGACTCCGATAAAATAGAAGAAATGCAGGTGGCGGCAAGGCAGGTTATTACCGATTTGTCCCAGCAGAAAATTCCGGATGCGGAGAATGACAATGCTCTCACAGTCAATGGCTCGGCGCATACCGCCGGTTCCGGTGACACTGCCCTTACCGGCGGCAACGGTACCGCTCACACCACAGGCACTGACGATGGAAACACCGCAGGCACGGCAACAAACGGCTCTGCCCTTACCGACGGCAATACGGCAACGGCAAACGGCACCACCACCGGTAACAATTCCACCGGTACATCCGGCACCACCACGGGAAACTCTGCGGATGGCATGCCGTGGCCGGATGTCACCCCGCCGGATGCATTCCCCACCGCCGGAACCACCGGCGTAACAGACACCACCGCCGGAGCCACCGGCACAAAAGACACCGCCACCGGAACTACCGGCACCACGCAGACCGCAACGCAGCCGACATCGTATACCATTATGCGGGGCGACACCCTCAATGCCATCTGCCGCAGAAAGTACGGGGATTTGGGCATGGTAAAGCAGGTGTGCGAACTGAACGGCATAAAAAATCCAAATAACATAGAAGTAGGACAAACTATTTTACTTCCCTGATATTTATGTGTTATACTGTGGAGAAGAAAGAGAGTATACCATGGCAGATATCAGGAACTTTAACGGAAACGAATCCAAAACAAAACAGAAAAATCCGCTGCGGAAGCAAAGCAACCTTCGTCTGCTGAAAAATGAAGATACAGCAGATTACAAAGAGAAAATCCGCAAACATCGGCTCAGTAATCTGTACAAGACCACGCTGGTGATTGTGATTTGTGCCGCAGTGGTGCTTCTTTTATTTATTTTATACCGCAATAAAAGATATACGGACTATACGGTAAAAACCACGGTTCCCCAGGTGTTTGTGGGAGGTACGGAAAGCCTGCGTCTGGGAGAAAATATCCTGTCCTACAGTAAGGACGGCGCAAGATGCATGGACTCGGCGGGAAATGTCATCTGGAACCAGACCTATGAAATGCAGAATCCCATCATATCCGTCTGCGAAGATGTGGTTGCCATTGCCGATTACAACGGACGAACCATTTACATACAAAGCTCCGCCAAGCAGCTTGGCACCATTACCACCAATCTTCCCATCCGAAATCTGGAAGTGGCAAGCAACGGTGTCGTATCCGCGGTAGTGGAGGACAGCAAGGTAACCTGGATTTATGTGTTTGACACAGCAGGCAAAGAACTTTTGAAATTCCACATCACCATGGAGCAGACCGGTTATCCCATAGCGGTGAGCCTGTCGCCCAACGCTCTTTTGTGTGCGGTATCATATTTTTATGTGGATGCGGCGGAAATGAAATCCAGCATTGCTTTTTATAATTTCGACGAATACGGCAAAAACCAGACGGACAATCTGGTAGGCGGCTACGATTATTCCGATACTGTGGTTCCCTGCATCTGCTTTATGAACAACTCGGCGGCGTTCGCCATCGGAGACGACTGCCTGCTCTTCTTTGCGGGTGGACAGAAGCCGGAGCTCAAGACAGTATATTATTTTGATACGGAAATCCGGAGCATTTACCACAACGAAGAATATGTGGGACTGGTGTTTGAAAACCAGACAGGCGACAAAACATACCGTCTCGAAATCTATGATAAAAGCGGCAATCTTGTGAGAAAGCAGGATTTTGACATTGCCTATGATGATATTGTATTTTACCAGGACACTTATACTATCTACAACGAAGAGGCATGCCTTATCGGAACCATGGACGGCAGAATAAAATATAACGGAACTTTTCAGGAAAAGGTAAATCTTCTGATACCCACCGGCAAAGGCTATACCTATACACTGGTGACGGAGGATGCCCTGCAGACAATACAGTTAAAATAGGAAAAATAAAAGAGAGATGGAGATACGCATGACAATTAACTGGTTTATTATTTTATGTATTATTTTATTGATATGGAGAATAGTGGAGGGTTTCAACAGGGGCATGGTAAAAGAAATAATATCCTGCGTGTCCCTCATTGTACTGAGTATCGTGGCAATACTTGCCATGACAGCTTTCACCAGATATATGAAGAAAGACATTTTAAGCATGGCGTCCGCCATTATAATCCTGCTTGTGGTACTGCTGGCGCACCGCATACTGGGCATTGTCTTTTTCTCTGCCAAGCTGGTGTCTAAACTTCCGGTCATTCATTCAGCGGATAAACTGCTCGGCGCCGTAGTGGGCGTAGTGGAAACCGCACTGATTATCTGGCTTGTCTTTGCTATGACGGGCAAAATGGGAATGGTCGGTTCCCTGATTGTGGAAAACATTGCGGATAGCCGCATCCTGCAGTTCTTATACAGCCACAACTATCTGCATGCAGTCCTAAACCAGGTGCAGAGAGTGATATCATAAGAACAAAATAGATAAAAAGCAGAGAAATACGCTTTAAACGATATGGATAAAACACAAGAAGAGACAAGCTTGAAGAAAAATAAAAGGTTCGTAAAACTAAAAATATCAGGAAACATCTTTGTGCTTATGGGGCTGGCTATCATTCTGACTATAGCAGCGTACACATTTATTCTGCAAAGTGCTTATACTAAGACAGCATTGGAAACAGAGATTGCCCGTGATGCGATGAGTGCAGATGCAGTCCATAAGCTGGTGGATGAAAAAATTGACCGGGAGGATTTTTCGCATATCAAGGATCGCTCAGATGAAGATACGCAGTTTTATAAGGATATTTCCTCCTACCTCAATGAAATCAGGACATTGAATTCTACAAGATATATTTACACCGCTACGAGAAATGAAGAAGGAAAATTAATCTATGTTGTTGATGGACTGGATTCAGATGCCGGAGATGTAAGACATCCTGGGGATTATATAGAGGATGAAATGATTCCCTATATTGAAAGGGCTCTCTCCGGAGAAAACGTGTATTCCCAGGATATTGTGGACACAACCTGGGGACCCATTTTCACGGTCTGCTATCCGGTACGTTCAAATCTGGATGGAACGGGAGATATTGTAGGTGCATTCTGTATTGAAATGGATATGCAGTCTGCGTATGGTATGGTAGAGAAAACGAAGAAAATCTCTGTGATCTGTGGCGTGATTGTTGGACTGGTGTTGCTGATGATCTGCCTGTGGACCTATTTTGTTTACCGGAAAAGTAAGGAAGAAGAACAGAAGCAAAAGCAGTTATTGTTGGAAGCTGCGGAAAAAGCAGATGCTGCAAACAAGGCAAAATCTACATTTTTATTTAACATGAGCCATGACATCCGAACACCAATGAATGCCATCGTTGGATTTACAGATATTGCATTGCATCAAAATTCTGTCGCAGAAATTCATGACAGTCTGGAAAAGGTACGGGAAAGCTCAAAGCATCTGCTTTCGTTGCTGAATGATGTTCTTGATCTCAGTCGTATTGAAAGCGGAAAAGCAGTGTTTTTTCCTGAACCGGTGGATATTACCAAACTGACAGATGATGTTCTGGCAATCATGAATGGACTCCTTTATAACAGGGATTTGAAGTTTGAAGTATACCGTGAAAGGCCAAAGAATCCCTATGTTCTTGCAGATGCTACACGTATTCGCGAAGTCCTGACGAATTTTCTCAGTAATGCTGTGAAATTCACAAAGGATGGTGGAACGGTCACCCTGTATATCAGCAGTCATCCGGGAGAGGATGACAAGCATATTGTAGCCCGCTATATTGTGAAAGATAACGGCATTGGAATGAGTGAGGAGTTTCAGAAAAAACTATTTAAACCATTTTCACAGGAAGATGACAGAGGCGCCAGAACACAATACAAAGGTACAGGACTTGGAATGGCCATTGCAAAGGAATATGTTGAAATGATGGGTGGAAGCATTGCCGTTGAGAGCCAAAAGGGCGTTGGAACTACTTTCACAGTGGAGATTCCGTTGGAACTGACAGAGCAAGGTATTCATCAAAAGCAGGAAGAGCCGGTGCATCATGATTTAACAGGAGTCAATGTTCTTATGGCAGAGGATAATGATCTGAATGCGGAGCTTGCTACGGTGATGCTGGAGGATGCAGGCATGGCAGTGACACGGGCATTTGATGGAAAGGATGCGGTCGAATTATTCAAAAATCATCCACAAGGCACTTACGATATTATTTTGATGGATATTATGATGCCGAACATGGATGGACATCAGGCTGCGAAAACGATTCGTGCAATGGGGACAGAACGACCAGATGCAGCTACGATTCCTATTATTGCCGTGTCTGCAAATGCTTTTGCGGAAGATATAAAGGCTTCATTGGATTCCGGTATGAATGGTCATGTTTCAAAACCGCTTAACATGAAAGAAGTAACCGATACAATCGCAAAATACATCAGGTCTTAGCGAAACTCATCGTTGACAGGTGCTGTTGCCGCAGATTGCAGCGGAAAATCGCAGCGAAAAAATTGCACCGGAAAAAGTTATTTTTGGTATTGACAAGGGGGACAAGTTGTTTTATTATAAAAGTCCACCGTCTGAGGAACACAAAACGGCCGGTGAAAAAAGTCAAAAAACTTCAAAAAAGTTGTTGACAAACGAAAGAACTCATGGTATTCTAAATGAGTTGCGGCTC
>OIXH01000820.1_pt1 | contig 37233 bp, 41 predicted proteins | sample 1587741 | NCBI WGS metagenome assembly OIXH01 (sample SAMEA3888916, study PRJEB22519) | human gut metagenome | biome: human gut; feature: human-associated habitat; material: faeces | place: Denmark | collected 2011 | reverse complement strand
TCCCGGCGTCGGCTGTGACGTGACCAACTGCAAGTACAACACCATTGACTGCCGCTGCTCCGCAAGCAAGATCAGCGTCCAGAACGAGAAAGCCAACACCAAGGGCGAGACCTACTGCTCCACCTTCTGTCCCCGCGGCTGCTGCTGATTTTTTAATGCGGCTTAGATAGGAGGAAGGTTTCGGTTCGGGCATCGTTATAGTCTGCGGTGCGAGAACCTACCGAGTATCGCAGGTAATGCGGTGCCGGGCTTGAGAAGGTATTTTCCTGTCCCCTAACAAAGAAATTGCGGAATTGGCTCTGCGCCGGTTTCGCAATTTTTTAATCGCATCGAAAGGCGTCCGCTATATGCTCGATGCTTATCCGCCCCGACTCGCCGTCTGGCGCGTATATCTCCACTACGTCAAACCGCGGCTGAAGCTCACAGCCCGTCTCGCCGAGCCACAGCTCCGCCGTCATAATTATCCGCTGCTGTTTGGCGCGCGTCACGAATTCCCGCGCCTCGGCAAAGGCCGCGCTTTTGCGCAGCTTCACCTCCACGAACGCTACATATTTTCCGTGCGAGGCGATGACGTCTATCTCCCCGCCGCGGCAGCTGTAATTCCGCGCCAGAATTTTATAACCCCTGCGGCGAAGATACTGCGCGGCGCGCTCCTCGCCCCAGCTTCCAAGCTCTCGACCTGCCATCAGTGCACCTTCCGCAGGAAGCTCATGCGGTGTATCGGCGTGGCGCCCAGCTCGCGGATGGCGGCGTAATGCTGCTTCGTGCCGTAGCCCTTATGCACGGCGAAGCCGTATCCGGGATAGAGCCTGTCCATCTCCCGCATCATGCGGTCACGGCTGACCTTCGCCAGTATCGACGCGGCGGCGATATCGGCGCACTTTCCGTCCCCGCCGACAACGCTCCTGCACGGGAAGTCAATCCCGCGGGTCTGATTGCCGTCGATCAGCGCAAGCTCCGGTGCGGTATCAAGGCCGGATATTGCGCGGTTCATGGCCAGAAATGTCGCATTCAGGATGTTCAGCTCCTCGATCTCCTCGACCGACGCGAACGCGATACTATACTCCAGCGCCTTGTCGCATATCTCGTCGAACAGCGCCTCACGGCGCTTCTCGCTGAGCTTCTTGGAGTCGTTCAATCCTTCTATTATCGCTCCGCGCGGCAGAACCACCGCCGCGGCGCACACCGGCCCCGCAAGCGGGCCGCGTCCGGCCTCGTCTACTCCGCATATGCTACGGACTCCGCCGTCATATATCTCGTTTTCAAGTGCCCAGAGTTCAAGCATCAGGCGGAGCCTCCAGTGTCAGACGGCCAAGCTTGCCGTCATGGTATTCGCCGAGCAGCGTGTTCGCCATGCGCTCTATGTCGTACTCCCCGCGCGAGACGAGGAAGCCGCGCTTCTTCGCCGCCTGCTCCAGCAGCTCAAAGCCGTTCATATCCGGATCGGGCACGAACTTATAGCGCTCCTCTATCGCCTTCGGGTATAGCTCGCGCAGGCGCAGCATGAAGTTTGCGCCAAGCGTCTCCTTGTCCAGCACATCCGCCTTTATCGCATTCGTGATGGCCAGCATCTCGCCGACCTCCTGACTGTCAAACTTCGGCCAGAGTATGCCCGGAGTGTCCAGCAGGTCAAGCCCTTGATCTATATTTATCCACTGCTTGCCGCGCGTGACGCCGGGCTTGTCCCCCGCTATCGCCGCCTTGCGGCCGGCAACCTTGTTGATAAAGGTCGATTTCCCGACGTTCGGTATGCCGAGGATCATCACGCGCAGCGGGCGGCCGACCTGCCCCTTGGCCTCATACGCCGCTAGCTTATCCTTCAGCAGCCGTCTCACTGCGGGCGCGAAGGTTCCCACGCCCTTGCCGCTTTTCGCGTCTGTCTCCAGAATTGCAAGACCGCGCGATTCAAAATATTTTCTCCAGCGCGCCGTCATCTGCGGGTCTGCAAGATCGGCACGGTTGAGTATCACAAGGCGCGGCTTATCCCCCGCCAGACGGTCGATATCTGGGTTGCGGCTCGAATACGGGATTCGCGCATCCAGTATCTCGCACACCGCGTCCACCATGGCGAGGTTTTCCTCTATCATGCGCTGTGCCTTGGTCATGTGGCCGGGGAACCACTGGATATTCATTTTTTCAAAGCCGTTGTTCTGCGTCATTTGACAACTCCAAACTCGCTCAGCGGGTAGATGACCATATACACCTTGCCGATTATGAGCCGCTCGTCGACCATGCCGATGCGCTTGTCGCGGCTATCAGTGGAGGCATTGCGGTTATCGCCCATGACAAACACACAGCCTTCCGGCACGGTCTGCGGGCCGATGAAGTCGAGCTTCTTCTGCGTCGCCTCGTTTATATATGCCTCTTCGATGACCTCGCCGTCCACATATACGAGACCATTTGCGAAGTCTATATTGATCTCCTGCCCCGCGACCGCGATCACGCGCTTGACCAGCGCCTTATCGGGATCGTATTCGTCCTTCTTGAAAACGACGATATCGCCCTGCTTCGGCTTATAGAACAGGTCGGACACCAGCATCTTGTCGCCGTTCTGAAGCGTCGGCCACATGGAGGTGCCGCGCACATCGACGACGCGTATCACAAATACGAACAGCAGCACGCAGATTATCAGCGCGCTGATAAGGCACTGTATCCAGTCGTATGTATCCTTACGTGTGTCAGTAACGGCCTCCGGCACGTCTTTTCTTTTATTCTTGCTTCCCATAGCTAGTCTCCTTTGCAGGATTTACCATCAGCCGTCAGGCCGCGCCGGCTGTCCGCCGCTGCCGTCAACTGATCATACTGAATATATATTATACACCATTTTGCCGCCTATTGGCAACAAAAATTCTCCATACGCGATTTATGTTGAAAAGTTTGCGCGCCGATGGTAGAATGTGCTTATCCTAAAGGAGGGCGTTCATATGTTGAAGCTCAGCATAATCGTACCCGTATATAACGTTGAAAAATACCTGCCGAAGTGCATCGACTCGCTTATCTGCGGCAGCGACGGCTATGAAATTATCCTTGTCAACGACGGCTCGACCGACGGCTCGCCGGCCATTCTCGCCGATTACGCCGCGCGCTATCCCTCGCTCATCCGCGTTTTCTCCACGCCGAACGGCGGGATCGGCCACGCGCGCAACACCGGCATTGATGACGCCAACGGGGAATACCTGCTCTTTATAGACAGCGACGACTATCTCTCCCCCGGCGCGCTCAACTCTATACTCGCCGTGCTGGACGGGAGCTTTGATATCTGCATTTTCGATATACTTTCCGTCAACGAGAGCGGGAATGTGCTTAAGAAGCTGCCCGGAACCGCCCGTCCCGACGGCAGCGTGTTCTCGCTGGACGAGTATCCGGAGCTTTTGTTCGAGCTGCCCGCCGCGTGGAACAAGTTATACCGGCGTGAGCTTTTCGCCGCCACCGGTATACGCTACCCCGACCGCGCGTGGTTCGAGGATCTGCGCACGACGACGAAGCTCTACACCGCCGCGAAGCGCATAAAATATGTGAGCCGGAGCTGGTATAACTATCTCCAGCGCGCAGGTTCCATAACGAACGCGAAAAAGTCCGACCGCAACATTGAGATTATCGACGCGATGGACGATGTTGTGGAGTATTTCAAAGTCATCGGCTCCTATGATGAGTACCGCGAACAGCTCGAATTTCTGGCGCTCAAGCACATTCTTCTCGCATCGTCGCTGCGCGTCGTGACTGCGGACTGCAACGACGAGCTGCTTGACAAGCTGCTCGATTCGTTCACCACCGACTATCCCGATTACGCGCACAACAAATACATGTCCACCCTCAGCCGCAGGGAGCGGCTGATATACCACCTGCTCATCACAAAGCGCCGCCGCCTACTGCGCACCCTGTTTATAATAAACAACTTCGTCCGCGGGAAATACGCGTGAAAGTAAAATTCGGTTGGAATGTTGAAACGATCTGGCCGTACTGTATTTTGCATAGAAAAAGACGTCTGATTTTTTACGATCAGACGTCTTTTCTGCATATTTATGTCGAATCAGCTACTATGACCTCAATTCAGTCGCCAACATTAGACTCAACACTTTTTGCCCCGCAGTTTGGGCAATATTTATTTCCCATATGCATCGTTTCTCCGCATCTTTTACAGACTTTATATTGCACGATATTTTTCGCTCTTGCATCCGTCATAGAGTCTTGTGGTGGAGACATATTGTTTATAATAATAGTTTGCTCCTTCGAGACCTTTTTCTGCATTAATATTGAAATCAAAAACAATATCCAGCCGAAAGGCCAAAAATCCCATGAAGATGTATAAATAGCTAGAAACACATTGAGTGCAACTAGAATTCCGGAAAATGTTGCAAATCCTGTACGGTGTTTTTTACTCGCAATAATTGTGGCCAATAATCCTCCTATCATTTCTATCCCCCAGCAAATCTATTTCCAGTATTTTCTTTTCTGAAAAATCATCAAATTAAAATATGCTTTTTTTCTAAAAAATCACAACTTTTGTTCATATTATAAAGCCAAGCTATTACTATGTCAAGCGCATATCACTATTCTTATTACTGCAATATTAGTCCAACACAATTTTATGAATGTACTTTCTTTTAGGACTGCATCACAGTCATGTTCCATCCAGTAATCCAAGAAATCTGCAAAGCTCATTTCCGTAGCTTGGACTACTCTGCCGCAGTTATTGTATTCATTCAAAGCTGCAAGCCCGGCAAGTCTGGCTGCCTTTGCCGTCTTTAATCCACCCTTGCTGCTCCATTTGCGCTTTCCGTCCACAGACGCTGTCTCAAAACGATACTCATATGTTTTTCCGCACTTTTCAGACTTGCGCATGGGTATGAGCCAGAGTATCAGCCATTCTCTGATATATCTTTCTGGACGGTCTACGATGCCCTGATTCGAGTTTATAGTAATAACTTGGGATAACCCCTATATGCTCCGCAAATGCCTTCTGAGACATTCCCTCAGCCATGCGAATGTCCTTTAATGCTCCACTATACGGAGTAGAAAGAAAAACCGCAAAATCGTCGTACAGGACTTCTGCATTTACCTCCAACATGGAAGCAAGATCATTGGCTACATCATAAGGAATAGGGTGTTTATTCTGTTCATACATCAGGATGGTAGCAGGAACAACATCCATTTTCTCTGCAAGCTGTCTGGTGGTTAAGGATTTTCTCTGACGATAATATTTCAAATTATCGCCCGGAAGATTGCTCTTAGGCTTTTCTTCAAACGGCGAAGTCACATGGAGCAGTAGCCTGCCTTGATAGAATTCACACAACGATGTGTGATTGAAAATACCATTGCAAACACCACATGGCTTTGACACCTCCAGCTTGTATGGTCTAAACTACTTATGTCTTTATCTTTCACGATAAGACCTCCCTATTTCTTTAGTCGTGTGGTCGGCAAACCACTTCTACTTTAATAGGGAGTTTTTTATTTGTCTACTTCTTTCCTCGCTATAAGCTCTCCTTTTCCCCTAGCATAGCTAGGGGGGTTCTTTGCTTCTAGCAACAAAAAAGACGCCTGATTTTTCAATCAGACGTCTTTTTTGCGTATTTATGCCGAATCGGATTACTTCTTCATTGCCTCGGCGGTGGCGACGGCGACTGCGACAGTCGCGCCGACCATGGGGTTATTGCCCATGCCGAGGAAGCCCATCATCTCAACGTGTGCGGGGACGGAGCTGGAGCCTGCGAACTGTGCGTCGGAGTGCATACGACCCATGGTATCGGTCATGCCGTAGCTGGCGGGGCCGGCTGCCATGTTGTCCGGGTGCAGAGTACGGCCGGTGCCGCCGCCGGATGCGACGGAGAAGTACTTCTTGCCCTGCTCGATGCATTCCTTCTTGTAGGTGCCTGCAACGGGATGCTGGAAGCGGGTGGGGTTGGTGGAGTTACCGGTGATGGAGACGTCAACGCCCTCAAAGTGCATGATGGCAACGCCCTCGCGGACGTCGTCGCAGCCGTAGCAGCGGACGTTTGCGCGCTCGCCCTCGGAGTAGCGGATCTCGCGGACGATCTTCAGCTCGCCGGTGTAGTAATCAAACTGGGTCTGAACGTAGGTAAAGCCGTTGATGCGGGAGATTATCTGAGCTGCATCCTTGCCGAGACCGTTGAGGATGACGCGCAGGGGCTCCTTGCGGGCCTTGTTTGCGTTGCGGACGATGCCGATAGCGCCCTCGGCAGCGGCAAAGGACTCGTGACCGGCGAGGAAGGCAAAGCACTTGGTCTCGTCGCTCAGCAGCATTGCGCCGAGGTTGCCGTGGCCAAGGCCGACCTTGCGGTCGTCCGCGACGGAACCGTCGAGGCAGAAGCTCTGGAGGCCGACGCCGATCATCTTTGCGGCTTCGGCAGCGTTTTTGACGCCGGACTTCATTGCGATGGCAGCGCCGACGCAGTATGCCCAGCGGACGTTCTCAAAGCAGATGGGCTGGATGCCCGCCGCTATCTCATAGGGGTCAAAGCCCTTGGCCTGGCACATCTCTCTGCACTCTTCGACAGAGCCGATGCCGTACTGAGCGAGGACGCCATTTATCTTGTCTATTCTTCTCTCATAATTTTCAAACAGAGCCATTAAATTGTCCTCCTTCTCTTATTCCTGACGCGGGTCTATGTACCTTGCGGCGGAGTCAAACTGGCCGTAGTGACCCTTTGCCTTCTCAAGCGCCTCGTTTGCGTCGATGCCCTTCTTGATGAAGTCCATCATCTTGCCGAGGGAGACAAACTCGTAGCCGATGATCTCGCCGTCTGCGTTGAGTGCGATGCGGGTGACGTAGCCCTCGGTCAGTTCGAGGTAGCGGGGACCCTTCTCCTTGGTGGCAAACATGGTGCCGACCTGAGAGCGCAGACCTTTGCCGAGGTCTTCCATGGATGCGCCGACTGCGAGGCCGTCCTCGGAGAAAGCAGACTGGCTGCGGCCGTAGACGATCTGGAGGAACAGCTCGCGCATTGCGGTGTTGATAGCGTCGCAGACGAGGTCGGTGTTGAGAGCCTCAAGAATGGTCTTGCCGATGAGTATCTCGGAGGCCATTGCTGCGGAGTGGGTCATGCCGGAGCAGCCGATAGTCTCGACCAGTGCTTCCTCGATGATGCCGTTTTTGATGTTGAGGGTCAGCTTGCAGGCGCCCTGCTGAGGTGCGCACCAGCCGATACCGTGGGTGAAGCCGGAAATGTCGGAAATTTCTTTTGCCTGAACCCACTTGCCCTCTTCGGGAATGGGTGCGGGACCGTGGTATGCGCCCTTTGCGACCGGACACATATGCTGTACTTCGGTGGTATAGATCATAGCGATCTCCCTTCTATCTGAAATAAATTTGGAAACTATATCTCAACCGCCGGACTGCCGGAGCCGTCCGGCGGTCGATGCTTAAATTATTTTATCAGGCACTCGCCGGTCATTTCCGCAGGCTGCGGCAGACCCATGATGCGCAGGATAGTCGGTGCGATGTCGGCAAGCTTGCCGCCGTCCTTCAGCTCCACGCCCTTTTCGCACACGGCGAAGGGCACGGGGTTGGTGGTGTGGGCGGTGTTGACCTTGCCGGTCTCGTCGAACATGCAGTCGGCATTGCCGTGGTCTGCGGTGACAACGAGCACGACGTCGTCATGCTTTGCGACTTCGGCAACGATACGACCCATGCAGGCGTCCACGGTCTCGACCGCGGTGACGGCTGCGGCCATAACGCCGGTGTGGCCGACCATGTCGCAGTTAGCGAAGTTCGTGACGATAAGGTCATACTTCTCGGAGGCGATGGCCTCGACACACTTGTCGGCGACCTTCTCGGCGCTCATCTGCGGGATGAGGTCATAGGTCGCGTACTCCTTCGGGGAGGGCACAAGGCAGCGCTCCTCGCCCTCGCACTGCTTCTCTACGCCGCCGTTGAAGAAGAAGGTGACGTGAGCGTACTTCTCTGTCTCGGCGAGGCGGTACTGCTTGAGCCCGTGCGCGCTGACATAGTCGCCGAGGGTGTTCTCTATGACCTCAGGCGGGTAAGCGATCGGCAGAGGCAGAGTCTCATCGTACTGCGCGGTGCAGACGTAGCTGAGGGGATAAACGGTCTTCTTGCGCGCGAAGCCGTCGAAATCGGGCAGGTTCAGCGCCCAGGTCATCTCACGGGCGCGGTCGGGGCGGAAGTTCATGAATATCACGCTGTCGCCCTGATTGATAACGCCCTCGGGGCAGACGACGACAGGCTCTACAAACTCGTCGGTCTTGTACTCGGCGTAGCTCTGCTCTACGGCATGAACTGCGTCGTCATCTCTAATACCCTCGCCGCAGACGATGGCGTTATAGCCCTTCTGCACGCGGTCCCAGCGCTTGTCACGATCCATGCCCCAGAAGCGTCCCTGGAGAGTGGCTATCTTGGCGTTGCCAAGCTCATCGCACTTCTCCTGAAGCTCCTTGACAAAGCCCGCGCCGCTCTTGGGCGGGACGTCGCGTCCGTCGAGGAAGCAGTGGACGTAGACCTTCTCAACGCCGCGCTGCTTTGCCATATCGAGCGCCGCAAAGATGTGGTGCAGGTGGCTGTGCACGCCGCCGGTGGAGAGAAGCCCCATAACATGCAGCGCGTGGCCGCTGTTCTTGGCGTCGTCCATGGCCTTGATATACACGGGGTTTTCGAAGAACTTGCCGTTCTCGATCTCCTGACTTATCTTGGGCAGGATCTGGAACACGACGCGGCCGGCGCCGATATTCGTGTGTCCGACCTCGGAGTTGCCCATCTGTCCCTTAGGCAGGCCGACGTCAAGGCCGCTTGCCTGAAGCTGGGTATAGGGATTCTCGCTGAACAGCTTATCCAGATTCGGCTTTTTGGCGGTGGTGATGGCGTTGCCCGGAGTTGCCGGAGCGATGCCGTAGCCGTCAAGGATTATAAGAACTGCTTTTTTGCTCATAGCTTATTGCGCCTCGATTATTCCTGATTGGTTGCCGCGATGATGGTGGCGAAGTCTGCGGGCTTGAGAGAGGCGCCGCCGATGAGGCCGCCGTCGATGTCGGGCTGTGCAAGCAGCTCAGCCGCGTTCTTTGCGTTCATGCTGCCGCCGTAGAGGATGGAGACGGCGCGTGCCGGGCGTGCGCCGTAGATGCCGCGGATAACGGCACGGATGCCCTCGCAGACTTCCTGCGCCTGCTCTGCGGTAGCGGTCTTGCCGGTGCCGATCGCCCAGATAGGCTCGTAGGCGATGATGCAGCGGCGAAGCTGAGTTGCGTCGATGCCGCTGAGAGCAACCTTGACCTGATATGCAACGTACTCCATGGTCAGATCCATCTCGCGCTGCTCAAGGCTCTCGCCGACGCAGATGATGGGAGCGATGCCCTTTGCAAGCAGTGCCTTAGCCTTGGCGTTGACGAGCATATCGTCCTCGCCGTGGTACTGGCGGCGCTCGGAGTGGCCGACGATGCAGTACTTAGCGCCGATGTCCTGAAGCTGGCTCGCGGAGACCTCGCCGGTGTACGCGCCCTTGTCGAACTTGCTGACGTCCTGTCCGCCGGCGGCGACCTTGGCTTCCTTACCGGCCTTGACCATGGCGGGGATCATAACTGCCGGAGTGCAGAGGACGACGTCGCAGGCTCTGGGAGCCGGCATTGCCGCGCGCAGCGCTTCCATGAAGGGCTTGATCTCGGAGGCGAGCATGTTCATCTTCCAGTTGCCGGCGATAACGGTTTTACGGTACTTTCTGTTCATTTTAATTTCTCCTTTTCGTGAAGAATTATCTTACTCTCTTTGGCCTCCCCCGTTTCGGGGGAGGCATCTGAGGGGTGCTTACTTATCGAGCAGGCAGGCCACGCCCGGCAGCTCCTTGCCCTCAAGGAACTCAAGGGAGGCGCCGCCGCCGGTGGAGATGTGGGTGATCTTGGAGGCGAAGCCGAGCTTCTCGACTGCCGCCGCGCTGTCGCCGCCGCCGACGATTGTCACGGCGTCGCTGTCAACAAGAGCCTGAGCGACTGCGATGGTGCCCTTTGCGAGGGTCGGGTTCTCGAACACGCCCATGGGGCCGTTCCAGACGACGGTCTTTGCGCTCTTCACGGCGTCCGCGAACAGGGCGCGGGTCTTCTCGCCGATGTCGAGACCTTCCATATCGTCGGGGATAGCGGTGACGTCAACGGTCTTGACCTCGATCTCGCCATCGATTGGATCGGGAAAGTCCTTCGCAACGACGGTGTCGACCGGCAGAAGGAGCTTGACGCCCTTTTCCTCGGCCTTCTCAAGCATCTTCTTGCAGTAATCGACCTTCTCCGCGTCGAACAGAGACTTGCCGATGCCGTAGCCCTTTGCGGCCACGAAGGTGTACGCCATGCCGCCGCCGATGATGAGGGTGTCGACCTTGTCAAGGAGGTTGTTGATAACGTTGAGCTTATCTGAGACCTTTGCGCCGCCGAGAACTGCGACGAAGGGGCGCTCAGGATCGGCCAGAGCCTTGCCCATGATGCTCAGTTCCTTATCGACCAACAGGCCGGAGTATGCGGGCAGGTAAGCCGCGACGCCTGCGGTGGAGGCGTGTGCTCTATGGACGGTGCCGAACGCGTCGGACACGAAGATGTCGGCCATGTCGGCCAGAGCCTTTGCGAAGTCTGCGCCGTTCTTCTCCTCGCGGATATCGAAGCGCAGGTTCTCAAGCAGCATGATCTGACCCGGCTTGAGAGCGGCAGCCTTGGCCTGTGCGTCCTCGCCGATGATGTCAGAAGCGAAGATGACTTCCTGACCCAGAAGCTCGGACAGTCTCTTTGCGACTGGCGCAAGAGTCAGCTTGGTCTTCCACTCGCCCTTGGGCTTGCCGAGGTGGGAGCAGGCAATGACGGCCGCGCCGTGCTCAAGCAGATATTTAATAGTAGGAATGGCAGCGACAATACGCTTGTCGCTGGTGATCTCACCGGTCTCCTTGTTCTGGGGAACGTTGAAATCGCAGCGGAGCAGAACCTTTTTCCCGTTCACGTCTACGTCGTAAACAGTCTTTTTGTTGTAATTCATGGTTTATCCTCCTTAAAAATTATATGCATTTAATCCTGACCCATGGAGCCGACGCCGAGCAGGCCGGGAAAGCCCTGCTGCCGGAGCGCCTCATAGGTCAATATAGCAACGGAGTTTGAGAGATTCAGACTCCGAGCCTCACTTATCATGGGGATACGGATGCAGCTGCCGCGGTACTTTTCGCGCAGCCATTCGGGAAGTCCCGCCGTCTCCTTGCCGAACATCAGCGTCACATCGCCGCTCAGATCGGCTTCGCTGTACGCCCGCGGCGCTTTGGTGGTTGCAAGATAGAGCTTACTGTCTCCATTTTTTGCAAAGTACTCGTCAATATTCTCGTACACCGAGATATCGACAAGATGCCAATAGTCCAGCCCGCAGCGCTTGACCGCCTTGTCCGAGATGTCGAACCCCAGCGGCTTTACGAGATGAAGTCTTGCCCCGGTGGCGGCGCAGGTGCGCGCGATGGCTCCGGTGTTGTGCGGTATCTCCGGCTCGACCAAAACTATGTTCACCATTATGTCCCGCTTCCCTTCACCGAATTGCCTGTTGGCTGCCGATGGGCATTACTTCCCTCGGTTCAAAATCATTTTAGCACAAAAATCAGAAAAATCATGCACTTTTTTACGAATTTTGCGTTTTCTTGCATTATATACAAATCTGCGGTATAATCGGTATTGCAAAGAGGGCTTTTATTGTCATTTTGCATATGATATTTTATTGTCAAATCTCTCTTTTATGGTGAAAAAGTTATGGATTATATATGTAATGACTGTCCGCGCCGCTGTGGAGCGCACAGGACTGACGAAAAGGGCTTCGGCGTCTGCATGAGTCCGGCGCTGCCCCGCGTCGCGCGCGCCGCGCTGCACTTCGGCGAGGAGCCATGCATCAGCGGTATGCGCGGTTCTGGCGCCATATTTTTCACCGGCTGCAACCTCCGATGTGTCTTTTGCCAGAACCACGAGATAAGCCGCGGCATGGGCGGGCGCGCGCTGAGCGTCCCGGAGCTTCGGGAGACGATGCTCCGCCTGCGCGACGAGGGCGTACACAATATAAATCTCGTCACGCCCAGTCACTATGTCCGTCAGATAGCTGAGGCGCTGAGCGGGCTTTCGCTCGGCATCCCCGTCGTCTGGAACAGCTCCGGCTATGACAGCGTCGAGTCGCTGCGTATGCTTGAGGGGCTTGTGCAGGTCTATATGCCCGATTTCAAGTACTCGGACGCAGAGCTTGCCCGCCGCTACTCCGCCGCGGCGGACTACCCCGAAGTCGCCATGGCCGCCATACGCGAGATGTACCGCCAGACCGGGGCGTACGTCATGGATGAGGACGGTATTCTGCGCTCCGGTGTGCTGATACGTCACCTCATTCTCCCCGCTCAGGAGCTGAACGCGAAGGAAGTGATGAACTTCATCGAGGATGAGTTCCCCGCAGACGGCGTTATGTTCTCGCTGATGAGCCAGTATACGCCGATGCCGGGGCTGGCGAAGTTTCCTGAGCTTATGGAGCGTATCGACACGCGGACGAACGCGCGGCTCATCGGCTACATGGAGCGGCACGGCATCGCAAACGGCTACTGGCAGGAGCCTGACTCCGCGACCGACGAGATGATACCGGATTTTGACCTCACCGGAGTTGACATTCCCGCGAAAAAGGCGGATAATTGAATAAAACCATACAAGCAAAAAAATGAAGAGGTGCATCATGGATTACAACGAAATTCTCAGCGCCGCACGAGAGTGCGTAGGCCCCTACTGCAAGGCATGTCCCGTCTGCAACGGCCGCGCCTGCGGCAACACCATGCCCGGCCCCGGCTGCAAGTTCCCCGGCAACGCCGCGGCGCGCAACTATGACAAGTGGCAGGAGATATGCGTCAACATGGATACGCTCTGCCAGAACTTCGCCGATCCCGACGTCTCCTTTGAGCTGTTCGGGCACAAATTCTCCGCGCCTATCTTCGCCGCTCCCCTCGGCGCGGTCGACATGCACTACGGCCCGAAGTACAAGGATCAGCAGTATAACGCCATCCTCGTCAAGGCCGCGGCGGAATACGGCGTCATGGCTCTGACCGGCGACGGCGTCGACCCCGACATAATGAAGTCCGCATCCGAAGACATGGTCAAGGTCGGCGGCATGGGCTGCCCGACTATTAAGCCGTGGAACAAGGAAGCCGTGTTTGAAAAGCTTGATATCCTCAACTCCAAGGGCATTTTTGCCGCGGCGATGGATATTGACGGCGCGGGTCTGCCCTTCCTCAAGGCTATGAATCCCAACGCCGGCAGCAAGACCGTTGAGGAGATGCGCGAGATAGTCGGCTACGCAAAGATGCCGTTCATCATCAAGGGCATAATGACCCCGGCGGGAGCGCTGAAGGCCGTTGAGGCTGGCGCGAAGGCCATAGTCGTCTCCAACCATGGCGGACGCGTTCAGGGCGGCGTCCCCTCCACGGCGGAGGTTCTGCCCGCGATAGCCGAGGCCGTCAAGGGCAAGATCACGATACTGGTCGACGGCGGCATCCGTTCCGGCGTCGATGTGTTCCGCGCGATCGCGCTGGGCGCGGACGGCGTGCTGATCGGCCGTCCCCTGCTCACGATGATATACGGCGGCGGCGAAGAGGGCTTCAAGGTCTACATGAACAAGATCGTCGGCGAGCTTAAATCGACGATGACCATGTGCGGCGCGGCGTCGCTCAAGGACATCAGCCGCGATATGATCTGGCTCGGCAAGTAAAAATTATAAACCCGTAAGCTCAACGAGCTTACGGGTTTTTGATTTTGAAGCAACGCATCCCGCCCTTGGCGCCCCTTCTAGGGGAGCCAAGGGTGGGTGCACAGCGCTACCATGCGCCAGTTTCATATCTTTGCCGCGAAGCGCTGCCCCTCTTAGGGTAGTGCAACGGCGGCGCGGCGAGACAGTCCCCAGTGCGCACACTGGGGAAAGGGTGCGCCAGTTCCGGATTAGAGCCAATGGCCAAAAGAGCTGGTTGTACCACTACCTAACCCCTCGCGTTTTTTGTAACATACCACAATTGTTTTTTCACCGCGGGCATGGTATAAATAACGGCGGTTTTTGAATAACTGAAAACGCTGGTGAAAAACATGAGTAAAACCAATACACGTATGCTGCTGCGCTGTGCGGTGTTCGCCGCGCTCACCGCCGTCGGCGCGTTTATACGCATCCCCTTCGCGCTCTCCTCCATCACGCTGCAATTTTTCTTCACGGCAATGGCAGGGCTGGTTCTCGGCGCGCGCTGGGGCGCGGCATCACAGGCGATATATGTCCTGCTCGGTCTGGCGGGACTGCCCATCTTTTCCGCCGGCGGCGGGGCGGGCTACATCTTCTACCCCTCGTTCGGCTTCCTGCTCGGCCTTATCCCCGCAGCTTATGTAACTGGCCGGCTCTGCGGCGGCTGCAAACGCCCCGCGCGCATCGCCCTCGCCTGTGCCGCCGGTCTCGGTGTGCTGTATCTGGTGGGGCTGCCGTACATGGCGCTCATATTCGGCGTCTACCGCGGAACGCCGCTCCCCTTCTGGCGGCTCATCCGGGACGGGATGCTTATCTTTCTCCCCGGCGACGCGCTGAAGATCGCCGCCTGCGTATTCCTCGCGCCGCAGCTGATAAAGCGTATACCGGCATAATATCAAACCCGCCTGAACTTCAGGCGGGTTTGCTTGTTTTCTTTTCAAGGCGCTCGAACATTACCGCCATCAGCGCAAGCAGTGCGGCGATGTACACCGGCAGCAGCCACGCCCCGATATATCCGGCGAGTAAACCGAAGAGCGGCGGCATCAGGCATGTCCCGACATAGGCGCTCGCCATCTGAACTCCGATTATCGCCTGCGATCTCTCAGCGCCGAAATGTGCCGGGGTCGAGTGGATTATGCTGGGGTATATCGGCGCGGAGCCGATTCCAAGCAGCACAAAGCCCGCAAGCGCGACCTTCTGCGCGGACAGGAACAGCATCAGCGTCCCCACCGCGATAAGAACCTCACCCGCTCTGACCAAGCTGCGGTCGGAAAAGCGCAACGTCATAAAGCCGTTGACCGCGCGGCCTGCGGTTATCCCTATGAAATACAGCCCCGCGAAGCTCGCCGCAGTCTCCGCGTCCACGCCGCGCGTCAGCACAAGATAGCTCCCCGCCCAGAGTCCGGCGGTCTGCTCCAGCGCGCAGTAGCAAAAGAAGCACAGCATGACCTCCTTCGCCCCGCAGATGCTCACGATCTCGCGCAGGCTCAGGGCGCGCGCCGCCCCGTCCTCCTGCGCCGACTGCGGTCTTTTCCACAGTGGCAGACTAATCAGCAGGATCAGCGTCAGGCCAAGCTGGATATACGAGATAGCCCTGTACCCGCTCTGCCATCCGCGCCCCGCGGTCAGTGCGGCGCTCATTATCAGCGGCCCGACGGACGCGCCGACGCCCCACATGCAGTGCAGCCAGCTCATGTGGCGGCTGGCGTAATGGAGGGCGACGTAATTATTCAGCGAGGCGTCCACGCTCCCCGCGCCAATCCCATACGGAATCGCAAAGACGATAAGCATGGCAAAGCTCCCGCTTATCGAAAAGCCTAAGAGCGCCGCCGCTGTCATCGCAACGCTTACCGTAGTGACAAGCCCCGTCCCGAAGCGGCGCGTCAGCCGCTCACTCATAAGGCTTGAAACTATCGTCCCCGCCGCGATGGTCATCGATATCGCCCCGGCGTACGACACCGGAACATTCAATTCCGGGTAAATGCTCGGCCACGCCGCGCCCAGCAGGGAGTCCGGCAGACCGAGACTTATGAACGCAAGATATATGACCGCGAGAAGAAGCTGTATCATATCTCTCTCCTATCCGGCATGAAAAGCTCCGGCAGCAAAAGCTGCCGGAGTGTCCCGCAGATGCCGTGCCGGCCCAATTATAACCTGCACAAATTAGCAGGTGGGTCGCCTAAGTTCTGTTTCGCTGCTTCCAACGTCCGGTCTGTGCCGGGAGGCCTGCAATCCGCAGATTCAAATCGGCATCCCTTATAAGGAATGTGGGTTTAATGGGCCGTGAAGTCCGTGATCGGACAGCACGCACACAGCAGGAACCGTTTTTCTGTACAAGTCCCCGTCCGCGGTATAGTATATTCTATGCCGCATCGGGCGGGAAAATACCGTGGGTGAGGATTATTCCTCTTCCCCGTTCTCGCCCTCGTCCTCATCGTCGAAGAGGAGAACCATGAAGTGCTCATACACGTCCTGAAGCTGAGCTTCGTCGTCAATAGACTCGAAAATCTCCTCGCCGGACTCGTCAAGCACCGAACGCAGGATTATCATACCGTAATCCGGATCGTTCTCGTCCATATCCGCAGGAAGGAAAGCCTTATAGGTTTCCCCGTTATAATCCATAGTGTCAAGCACCTCAAGTTCAAACTCGGTGCCGTCGTCGTCCACGATAGTGATAAAATCGCTGCCGAAATCTTCGCTCATAATGTTCCTCCGCGCGGTAATACCGCTGACTCAAATTTAAGTAGCTTCATCGCTGTCTCTGTTTATAATATATACTAACTCCGGCAAGAAATCAAGGGATATATTAAATCGACCTCAGCTCTGCTCCGCCTGCTTCTTTCTGAGTCTGGACGAGGCGATATAAAGCGGGATCGCTGCAAGCTGCGCCACGGCCGAAACCACGACCATTGCGGGGATGCTCACGTCATAGAGTACGCCGAGCAACCAGCTGCCGAGGAACCAGAACGCGCCGAACGAGCACTCAAAGATGCCGTAGCCCGTGGCGCGGCTCGTTTTCGGCACCATGCTTGTGACCGCGGCCTTGAGAATGGATTCCTGCGCGCCCATGCCGACGCCCCAGAGCGCCACGCCGAGCAGCAGCATCGGCACCGAGTCGAACATGAACACAAACACTGCGAACGGCGCGGATATGAGCGTCGACCACACCAGCGCGCGTACGCCGCGCTTATCGTACATCAGTCCGAACACGAGTGCCGCCACGGCATCTACCAGCATCGCCCCGGCGTACAGCAGCGGCAGAGTACCTGTCGTGACGAGCGAGCCTGTCTCCGCAAGGCCGCCGCTCAGGTGCGCATAGGTGCGCGAAACGTGCATGATTATTATAGAATAGTCGATAAAGCCGAAGGCAAACAGGCTTATACCGGCGATATAGAGCACGAACTCCTTCTTCATCTTGAACGGGATGAATTCCTTCGGTTCCGGCTCGAAGTGCTCCGGATTCGGGAACTTATAGCGCGTGATGATGAGCAGTATCAGCGTCACGGCTCCCGGAATCGCCAGAACGGCAAAGCAGGTGGAATACACCTCAAAGGTCGTGCCGTCGGTCTTGAACAGCATCACGAGATACAGCAGCACTGGGCCGAGGAACGCGCCTATCTGGTCGAGCACCTCCTGTATTCCGAAGCTCTTGCCGACGCCCTCCTGAGACGCCGCGAAGGACATTATCGTATCCTTTGCCGGCTTCTTTATCGCCTTGCCCATGCGCTGGATGACCAGCAGCGCGCAGGCCGCTATCCAGCCGTGCTCGCCCACCAGCGCGAGCGCCGGAACAGCGAGGACGTCCAGAACGTAGCCGAGGATCGTCATCGGCCAATAGTGCTTCGTCTTGTCTGTAAGCTTGCCGAAAACGTAGCGCATCGAGTACCCGATAAGCTCGCCGAGTCCCGACACGAAGCCGATCGTCGCCGCCGACGCGCCCAGAAGCGACAGGTACGCCCCGCGTATGCTGGACGCACCTTCATGGGTCATATCCGAAAAAAGGCTCACTATCCCGAACAGGATTATAAACAGCATCGCCTGTGACAGCTTCTTTTTATTCTCTTTCATTTTCGTCTCCGTCTTTCAATATACCGGTCATTTCAGAAAAATCCGACTTGCTCTCGGCCTTGCAGCGGCGGTAAAGCACGTCAAGTATGCGCGCAAACTCCGCCGCGTCTGCATCACTCAGCGGCTCCAGCAGCCATTCGTAAAAGCGCGTCTCGATCTGCGCCTTTGAGCTTTTCAGCCCATCCGCCTTCTCCGTCGCATAGAGTCTGCGGCTCCTGCCGTCGTCCTCGTTATCACGGCGGACGATGTAGCCCTTTGCCTCAAGATTCGCCGCCTGCCGCGCAACCGCGCCCTTGTCAAGCCCGGTGATGCGGCACACTCCGGCCTGCGTGATTCCGGGGTTCTTGCGCACCGCGTGTATCACGTCAAATTCCGACGCACCTATCCCCTCCTCGCGCAGCTGCCGCACGGTGAATTTGCTGACCTCCCGCGCTATTTTTGTTATCTTCCTTTCGGTAATATCCATACGTGCCTCCAATTTGGTTGTATCATCAACCATTTCGATTAGATGATACTACAACCTTTTTCTTTGTCAAGGGGTATATATAAAAAACTGCCTGCATGAGACATGCAGACAGTTTTTGTTATTAGTTTCAGGGGAATCAGTTCTCCCAAGGATGCTCCTCGTGCGGTTCGTCCTGCGCGCTGCCGTCTCCCGGAATTGCGCCGGGCGCGTTCGTGCCGGTAAGCGTGGTGTAGTACAGAGCGTAGGTCATCTGGGTGTACGGAACGACCCATACGCGCACGAACAGGCCGACTATGGGGATGCCAGCCAGTATCCACCAGCCTATAAAGCTCAGGTCAAGGACAAAAAGCTGCCCCTTATTGCCGCTCATAATGCGCTTGCTTTCGCGTATGCAGTCCATCGCCGACATCTCCGGATGATCAAGCAGCAGATACAGCGCAAGCCGGTAGCGGTACGCGGCGATTATGCCGGGGACGACGAGCAGCAGCGACCACAGTGTGATGAACACGGTCTGGAGGATGTCGAGCCAGATGATGCGGAAGAACATTCCGAAGCCGTCAAGCAGGTTGCCGAAGCAGGCCGCCTGCATGCGGATAGTGTTGAGCAGGAATATGGTGAAGCCCGCGCTGAGGACCATGCTGATGATGTTCAGCAGCAGACCGACAAATCGCATGCCAGAGCTTGGGACATGGTTCTCGATAAGATACAAGGCTGAATCAACATCGCCCTGAGTTATATAATTGCTGTATTCGATCAGCTCATTTGTCGAAAAGTCAAGCCCGGACATCTTACCGGACAGCCACGAAATGAGAAGAATGAGCAAAACGTACACAAGTCCGACAACGATTGGCTGCGGCTTTGAGCTGCTTATAAGATTTTTCGCCTGCCGCTTGAGCGCTGGACGGTCGATATACATGCGGATACCCCCATTTTTGTTTTGATACATCAAATATACCATCGCATCAAGTCAAAGTAAAGCGGAAAAATATTAAATTTGTTCTTGACAAAGGGGCAGGCAGATGCTATTATAATCAAGCGTTCCAGAGATGCGCGAGTGGTGGAATTGGCAGACTCGCTAGATTCAGGTTCTAGTGCTCACTCCGGGCGTGCGGGTTCAAGTCCCGCCTCGCGCACCAGCTTCAAAAGTGCTGAAATCGTCAGGTTTCAGCACTTTTTCTTTTTGTTTTGGGTGTGAAAGTTCACGTGGGTGTGATGGCATTTTCTGACTTATAGGGCGTATTTCTCCTATAATGTGTAAAAAGCATACTTTTCGGCATACCAAAACGTCAAAATACGTGCTACTAATTGCGTTGGAAAGGAACAAAGCAGTGGGAGAGAGAAGCCCGCACTGAATACGAAATAGATGTCAAACAGCCCGAACGCATGCGGGAACGCGAAAATCAAACGAGGATAGGACAATGCGTCCTATCCTCGTTTTTATATCTAATAATGCGACGTAAATGCGAAATTTCACTTTTCACTATACAGACGATTTTCAGCCGAGCACGGATTCGATTATATCATCGCGCAGGGGCGTGAAAATATCCCATATCACCGTTCCTGCCTTGCAGATCAGAGAGTGCTTACGGTTCGACGGGAACATGCATATTCCGCCGACGCCCATATGCCTCGGCTCTTCGCACTCTATCATAACCTCGCACTCACCTTCCGACACATATGTCAGCTGCTCATGCGGGTGAGCATGTTCGGGCATAACAACATCCTCGCGCACAACATTGCGCACAACAAGTATATCTTCGCCGAAGAACACCTGCCGCGTGGACTTGCCGCCAAGCAGTTCTATCGTCTTTGCCGTGCCGAAATCCTCGAACAGCGGCACATCATATTTGCCTACTTTCATGCGGCTCACTCCCCTCTTGCGACAGATGCACGTATCTCGTCAAGGCTGCACCCGTTCTCGCGGGCAAGGCGGGCAAGATCGTCATACTCCGCCTTTTCGCGCTTCACGCCGTAACCCTCAGAGGTTTTTACCCGCACGGAGCCGAATTCCGTTTCAACGCTCCTCTCGCTGCGGCGCAGCGTCCAACGTGCACAGGAGTATTCGCGGACGCCGATGGTGGTAGTATTCCTGAATACGCAGCGGAGCATCTCATCTCGCTGCTCTTCGCGGCACATGCAGGTCAGAATGATGCCCGGTCTGCTTTTTTTCATGCCGATATTAGTGAAATACACGTCAAGCGCGCCTATGGCAAACAGCTCGTCCATTGCAAAGGACAGCGACTCCGGCGTCATATCGTCCAGATTGCATGCAAGCTCAATGACCTTATCTCCGCCGTCCTCGGTTTCGCCGAGCAATGCGCGGACGACATTTGCCGCCGGGAAATCTTTTTTGCCGGTACCGTAACCAATTTTCTCAACACGCATGACGGGGCGGCGGACAAAGTCCGCAGCAAAATGCTTTAACAGCGCTGCGCCGGTCGGAGTGCACAGCTCGCTTTTTATCTCGCCGGAGTATATCGGCACGCCGCTTAGGATAAGCTCTGTCGCCGGGGCGGGAACGGGCAGGACGCCGTGCGCGCATTTGACAAATCCGGAACCGACATTTACCGGCGACGACAGAATCTTGCCGGGAGCAAGCTCGTATATCAGCTCGCAGACATTAAGAACGTCTGCAAGGGCATCGAGTGAGCCGACCTCATGGAAATGTATATTCTCTACCGGGTGTCCGTGAACCTTACTCTCGGCCTCAGCGATTATTTTATACACGGCCTTGGCGTTTTCTCTGACCTCTGCGGGCAGATTGACGCCGTCGATAAACTCCATGATCTCCGCGACGCTCGTATGATGGTGGTGATGGTGATCGTCATTGTGTTCATCATCGTGATGATGGTCGTGCTCCCCTTCCTCCTCACCGTCGATGAGAACGGAAACATGGGTACCGCCTATGCCGCATTTGGAGTCGGGTGCAGCAAGTATCTCTACCTTGCCGCAAAGTGCAGCGTTCATGCGGCGGAGGAAGTCCTCACGGTCGGGGTGCAGCTCCAGCAGAGCAGCGGTCAGCATATCGCCTGCACAGCCCATGGCGCAGTCTATATATATAGTCCTCATTTGCTCTCTTCCCTCACATTCGGGTCGATCCTTATAATGTCAAAATATTTTTTAAGTTCGCTTTTTATAAGCTCAAATTCGTTCTCCGCTCTCTCGTGCTGCTTCGCGGTGAGTTGCAGCAGCGCGCCGCCGTCACGCAGGCGGACACGGAAATCCGTGTAACCCAGTGAAAACAGATACGCCTCGCTCTGCTCGACGGCATGAAGCTTTTCCCCCGTGATCTCCTCGCCCGCAGGTACTCTTGTTGCAAGACATGCATAGGCAGGCTTATCCCATGTAAACAGCCCCGCCTCATGTGACAGGCGGCGAACATCGCTTTTGCTGATGCCGCACATGCGTAGCGGCGAGAGTATATGCTCCTCCGCAAGCACCTTCATTCCCGGACGATCCCCGTCCTCGTCACTGGCGTTGGTACCGTCCATAATGGTGTCATATCCGTCAGCCGCGGCGGCCTCGCGTATCGCGCCCATGATATGGCGCTTGCAGAAATAGCAGCGGTTCGACGGGTTCACGGTGACGTCATGGAATTGCAGCACATCAACGTCTATCTCATGCAGCCTGACGCCAAGCTCGCGCGCAAGACGGTATGCGTCCTCGCGCTCAAACTCCGGCTGGAACTGGGATTTCACGAAATACGGTGCGACATCCGCACCGCATTTTACTGCCGCGTATAGCAGATACGATGAATCGGCTCCGCCGGAAAAGGCAAGCGCGATCTTGTTGTGTTCGGCAAAAAATTCGTTTATCTTCATAGTACTTATACGTAATTATAATTCAGTCAAGATGGTTTATCATACTGGCAAGATAGCCTGCTCCGAAGCCGTTATCAATATTTACAACTGACATGCCGCTTGCGCAGGAATTGAGCATGCTCAGCAGCGCCGCAACGCCGCCGAAGCTTGCGCCGTAACCGACGCTTGTAGGCACGGCAATGACCGGGCAGTCGGCAAGACCGCCGATGACGGACGGCAGCGCGCCCTCCATGCCCGCGACCGCGATGATCACGCGCGCGCTCATAACGGTGTCCATATTCGACAGTAGACGGTGTATTCCTGACACGCCGACATCATACAGGCGCAGTACATTGTTGCCGAGGGCTTCGGCGGTCATGGCAGCCTCCTCGGCAACCGGAATATCGCTTGTGCCGCCGGTTGCGACTACGATACGTCCCTTTCCGCTCGGCTCCGGCAGCTTACCGATTATGCCGATATGCGCCATACTGTTATACTCAAGCGGAAGTTCGGCCTTGACGTAGTCCGCCGCTTCCTCGGAAAGACGGGTTATGAGTATAGTTTCCTGACCGTTATTGACCATGGCTCTGGCAATGCCGAGGATATGCTCCTTTGCCTTGCCCGCGCCGTATATGACCTCAGGTACGCCCTGACGTATGCCGCGGTGAAAATCGACCTTCGCATAGTCGCCTATTTCCTGAAACGGCTGCATTTTAAGCTTGAGCGCCGCGTCGTCCGGGCTTACGCTGCCGTCTGCCACGTGGTTCAGCAGTTCTGTCAATTCATGTTTATCCATTGCTTTTTCCTTTCCGCCCGATATACCGGCGTGAGATGAGAAATAAATATGCTTCAAACAGCAAAGCACAGTTCCTTATCGCCGTGCTTTACGGCGCAGAGTCCGAGACTGTCATAGCCCGTGCCGTCGCTGACGAAAATATAGCTCTCCGGCGACAGGCTTATCAGCCGCCTGTACACCTCGTTTACCTTGACCGGGTACGCGACCGACTCGTTGAAGGTCACGTGCGCAAGCTGCTCCGCCTTTTCCTGTGAAAAAAATCCTATCCAGCCCGGCCCGCCGGAAACCGTGTACATCCACACATTGTCATCAAGCTGCTCTAGCTCGCACTCCGCGTCCTCGGTCTCCGCTTCCGGGCGGCCAAGCACGCCGCCGGTGCGGAACACCTGATTTGATATCCGTTCGATATATACCGTCGCCCCGACGGCGACAGCCAAGCCGCCGAACAGCTCCGTGAGCCGGTCGGCAAGAATAATGTCAATTTCAGTGGGATCCGCCGTATTGAATTCAAGTGTACAGAGTCCCGGAATTTTCTTCTCGCACTCGGCAAGAAGCTCGGCGCGGCAAAGCCCCGCGACGGCGATCCTGCTGCCATCGGCAGTCACTAGCCGCGCGCCGAAAACCTCGTGATCATGCATCTCTCTGTACCTTGTCCTGCGGGTACTGCGCATAGACAGCATCTGCCATTGCGTCGTTAATGCGCTCTATGTCGCGCGATTCCCTGACAACAGCGGCAAACGCACCTATGGCCGCGACCGCTTCTCTAAGAGGTCCGGGGACATTGACGACAAGGCAATCCCCTTTCGTGCCGCATACGAGCTTGCTCCACATGTGGCCGTTTTTGCCGTAGATCTCGTGGGCAGTCTTGCTGTCGAGCCACAGCTCCATAGCGGAATGAGTGTAATCCTTGCCCAGAGTGGAAGAGAAGCGATGTCCGCCGCCGGAGCCGCCGACAAGAACTATAAGCTCCGCGCGCCCGTCAAGGCAGCGCTGCATGGTTTCAACGATGTTCGCCTCGACATCGACCACCGGGGCAAGCCTTGTGACGACCATCTCGGGGTTCAGCCGCACGAGCTGCTCCATGATGCGCGGGCAGTCAAGGTCAAGGACGGTACCGTCCTTTATCTCGTTTCCGGTCGGGATTATGAAGGCTTTCGATATCATTTTCCGCTCCATCTCTCACGCGCACAGTAGGGTGCGGTGGCAGTGACGATGTTATTATAATCAACTTCAACGATTTTTTCCGCCTTTTCGACCTTAGCAAGGTCGGTGAGCGTGATGCCCTCGGCACAGGCGACAGCCTTGATGACGTCGTTCTCGTCGCGCAGTATCTGCTCCGGCTCGATGCCGTAAACGTCCATCTCTATACGGTCGCTCGTAACGCCTATAACGCGCACGATGGTGCCGAGCTTTTTCATTAATGCGTCTTCTATCTGCTCGGTATTCAGTCCCTTTACCTCAAGCCCCTTGATACTGAAAACGGTCTTATCGGCAAAAGCAATTATCCTGTCGGAGTTTTCCATTGTGTATTCTCCTTAAATTCTCGAATAGCCAATGGGGTATGATAACCCCATTGGCATATTTATTATAATCAGAAGTCAATGACTACGTCAAGCACGATGTCCTCGGCCTTGACAGTGACGGCATCGTCCATGCCGGGAATAAGCTCATCAGCACGCGCAATGACCTCTTCCTCGCTTATTCTCGGAAGAGAGTCGAGATACTCGCGGGTGAAGCCGACGGAGTCAAGCTCTGCCCAAGCTCTGTCGGTGATGCGCTCCCACGCTATCTCCTTGCCAAGGCTGCAGGCAATGGCGAGAATGGACGGCGCGCAGGCACAGTCACGGGCGGGAACAAGACCGGCATTGAGGTGATTGATGACGTACTGCGCAAATACCTTCTTGGGGCAGGTGACGCAGGGCAGATCCTTCTTCAGGGTCTGTGCTAAGGCGCCGGAGTTATGCAGGGTGTTGCCGGCTTCGCAGGTCGGGAAGTAGGAAATACGGCCGTAGTGTTCGGGGAACATCATGCCGATGGAAACGGAGAACGCAGGGCCTGCATGGCCGATGCGGACTTCCTTGCCCTCGAACAGGGAACGCAGACCGAGGAACGGGAAGAGCATTTCGCGCATGGTGATGAGGTTCATTATCTCGGAGCCGGAGTTGTTGTTGCAGGCACGGCCGGTCATAACCGCGTTATGCACGGGCAGCTTCTTGAATTTGGGATCCGGCCCCTTGACAAGGCGGTGATTCGGATAGAGTACATGCCATGCCTTGAGGTTCGGCTCTTCCTTTATAAGCTCCTCGGAGTACGGCTCCTCATACATTGGATACCACCCGTACTTGGCGTTTACAAGTCCCTGATCGGACGCACCGATGGCGACCATGCCGCACTCGACAAGCAGTCCGTCGGAGGTGGTGGTGATGGTGTTTCTGTCGTAGATGTCGATTCCGCAGGGGCCGTCGGTGTAAGATGCGGCGACCTTCATGGCCTGACCGTAATCAAGGCCGGCTGCCTTAACGTCGTCGGCGTCCAGAAGAACGAGGGTAAGGGGATTGTACAGACCACCGATGTTGCCCTCGGGGATAACTCTTGCTTTAATTTTTCCCATTGTATGTTCCTCCTCTTATCATTCTTCCGTGGGAAGGGTGTAGGTTGTATGGGTGATGATGTTCTTGCAGCCCTCGTACTCGGCTTCTTCCAGCGGCTCGAACACGCAGACGCCGGGGAAACGGACGATCTTGATGACCTTGCCGTCCTTGTCACGCGCCTTGAGCAGGACTATCTTCATAACCTCAGGGTTCTCGTTGAGAATGACCATCTCCAGCGAGTCGACGCCCTCCTCCTGTGCGACGCGGCCGGTAAGCTCTTCTATCTGACCGGTCTTGACAGACGCCCACTTGCCGCCGCGGACGGTTTCCATGCCGCGCATGAGAAGAGTCCTCGTCGGGCCGCCCTTTGCAGCGGCGTTGTGCATCTTCTGGATAAAATCAGGGGTCTTGGTGTGCATCAGCTTCATAAACTGATTCTCCTTTCTGAATTTTTATTTATATAAGCCATTATCGGTTATATAGCGCAGTATCTCAGCGTCAAGCCCCGGTATGTCGTGAACACCGCGGGCAAGAGCACGCCTTATGCCTGTTGAAGATATGCCGTCCGGCTCCGCCGCAACGCGGATAAGCTCGGCTTCGCTGCGTTCGAGCATCTCACAGCCAGCCGCACCGGCTCTGCTTATCACGACAAAGCCCGCGCTGTCGCGCAGTTCCCGGAAGCATGCCCAGCCGGGCGTCCATTGCGCCGTATCCTCTCCCATGCACAGATATATACGCGCGCCTTGATGGACGGCAGCGATATACCTCACGGTATCTATCGTATACGGCAGCTCCGGTGATTCGACCTCAAAGGGGCATACTTCAAGCCCCTCATGCCCGGCAGCGGCGATACGGCACATTTGCAGACGATGTTCACCGCCGGTGATGTCCGCGCCGTACTTACTGTACTTTCCGCTTGCCGGGACAAGGTACACAAGGTCAAGCCCGGCGGCTTCTTTCATTATAAGGGCGGCTTTGATATGCCCCTTATGAATAGGGTCGAAGCAGCCGCAGAACAGACCTATCTTCATCATGCACTCTCCGGCATCAGATCAGATGATACTTGCGCGCGTCTCGCCGCAGATCCTCGCGGTAGTCCGGGTGCGCAATATTTATGAGAGCCTCGGCTCTGGCGCGCAGGGACGCTCCGCGCAGAGATGCGACGCCGTACTCGGTGACGACAAAGTCGACGTCCGAGCGCATAAGGCTTATGACCGTACCCGCGGGCTGTACGGGAAGTATCGTGGAGATACGCTCCCGATCGCCGTCGGCGGTTCTGACATTTGCGGTGGAATGGAGCGCGATTATTGACTTACCGCCCTCGCTCTGGCGTGCGCCGCTTGCCGTTTCGGTCTGACCGCCGGTACCGCTTATCTGAAGGGTGCCTATTGCCTCGGAAGCACACTGTCCCATCAGGTCCACCTGCAGCGTTGTATTGACGGAAACCATCTTACGGTTCTGACGTATCACGGCAGGGTCATTCGTATAGCCGACCTCAAGGTGCAGGACATTCGGATTCTCGTTGAGGAAATCATACGCCGCCTTGGAGCCGTAGGAGAACGCTGTGACCATCTTATCGCGGTGCAGCGTCTTTGCGCGATTCGTGACGACTCCTGCCTTATAGAGATCAATAAGACTGTCGGAGAGCATCTCGGTGTGTACGCCAAGCTCACGCTTGTCTTTAAGAGCCGCGGCAACGGCGTTCGGTATGCCGCCGATGCCAAGCTGGAGCGTGGACTCGTCCTCGATAAGCTCCGCAATATAGCGGCCTATCGTCAGATCCTCCTCGCTCTGCGGACGCTCAGGCATGTAGAACATTTCGTTCGGTCCCTGATATGCAAAGTCGACCTCGCTGACATGGATATAGGTATTGCCGAAGGTGCGCGGCATATTCTCGTCTATCTCAACGATAACTATATCCGCATTTTCGACCATCATACGGTTCGACATACCGACGGTACCGGTGGTGAAATAGCCGTGCTGATCCATGGGAGACACCTGTATCGCGTAAACGATGGGTCGGTCGGCATGATAATGCTTTATCTCCCAGAGTTTATCCCTGAAACCGCGGCCAAGGTGGTTCGGGATAAAGCTTATACTGCCCGACTTCTGAAATTCACGGCAGAAGTGGCCAAAAAATATGCTTTCCGCGTCGACCACGCCGCGCATTTCTGGATCGGATAGAAATTCATAGGGCTTTGCGTTGAGGGAGTCGATATAAGTGATATTTCTTCTCTTGCCTTTCAGCTGCGTCAGGCGGGACAGAAGCCCGACCGGCTCGCCGAAGCCGTAAGTAAAGAGATATGCGTTGTCAGGGATCTGCCATACAGCATCGTCCTGAGAAATGGTTTTGCGTTTAAGCTGTTCTTTATAGTCCATTCAGTCACCTGTCAGACATCGGCCTTTGCAAGCTCCACACCGCGGTCAAAAGCGATGTTGTTCATCGTCATAAACTGAGGCTTCTTTGCAAGCTTTGCGAGGGCTATCTCCTTTGCGCGGTCGATCGGAACGATCTTTGCGACTGCCATATACACCGCAAATATTATGACGTTTGCGGTTTTAGTGGAGCCTATCTCAAGCGCCATGGAGTCCGCCGGTATCTCGATAAGACGGATATCCGTGCGGGTTATGCCGGAAACATCGACCATGTCGGAATTAACCATAAGAGTTCCGTTCGGCTTGAGCATGGGAAGAAACTTATCCAGCGAGGGCTGGTTGAGTACGCAGAGTACGTCCAGTGACTCCGCCGCTGGGGAACCGACAGGCTCGTCCGAAAGAACGACGGTACAGTTTGCGGTGCCGCCGCGCTGTTCGGGACCGTAGGATGGGAGGAACGTGACGTTCAGATTTTGTACAAAGGCGCACTCACCTATCATCTTGCCGATGGTCATAACGCCCTGACCGCCGAAGCCGGCGATAAGCAGATTTGTTGTCATGTATATTCCCTCCTCAGATATCCTTGAAAACGCCAAGGGGGAATTCTCCCATGGTCTGCTCGTGGATAAAATCAAGTGTCTTGAGCGGAGAAAGACCCCAGTTGGTCGGGCAGTTGGAAAGGATTTCTACCATGGAGAAGCCTTTGCCGTCAAGCTGGTTCTGGAACGCCTTTTTTATCGCGTTCTTGGTCTTCATAATGTTTGCCGGGGTGTCTACCGCGAAGCGGCCGGAAAATGCTGGACGTTTGAGCTGTGCTATCATCTCTGCCATATGCATAGGGTAGCCCTCGGTTTCGGGGTTACGGCCATTGGGGCAGGTAGTCGCCTTCATGCCGACAAGCGTTGTAGGCGCCATCTGACCGCCAGTCATGCCATAGATGCTGTTGTTTACAAATATTGTGCTGAAATTTTCGCCGCGGTTTGCAGCGCAGACTATCTCGGACAGGCCGATGGACGCAAGGTCACCGTCGCCCTGATAGGTGAACACAAAGCTGTCGGGACTGCATCTCTTGACGCCGGTGGCAACCGCAGGGGCGCGGCCGTGCGCAGAGCAGACCATGTCCATATTCCATGTGAAGCAGCCGAGCGTTCCGCAGCCGACGGGCAGGACGCACACAGCCTTCTCGCGCAGTCCCATCTCGTCGATGACCTGTGCAACTATTTTGCTTATAGTCGAATGCATGCAGCCGGGGCAGTAGCCGAACGGAGTGTCATTGATGCTCTGGGGCTTGCCGTATATTTTCTCCATTTTCAGCTCCTTTCCGCGAGTTCACGAATTTTCTTCGCAACGTCGCTTCCCTTAAGAATGAACCCGCCGGCGGTAGTGACTTCTTCGATGGGGATACGTCCCTGAACGCCGACCTTGACGTCAAGTATCATCTGTGCAGGCACGGACATCTCGACGTCGATAACGTACTTGACCTGATTGCCGAGCTTCTCAAAAGAACTGTACGGGAAGGGGCTGATGGTTATCGGGCGGATCATGCCGACCTTTATTCCCTCTTCGCGAAGCTCATTGATGACCGTGCGGCAAATTCTTGCCGAAGTGCCGATGGCGGCGATAACATACTCCGCGTCGTCAAGCAGGTATTCCTCGACCATGACGTCCTCGCGCTCCCAGCGCTTGTACATCTCCTCAGCCTTTCTGTTCTGGCTGAGCTGGTGTTCTTCATTGAGTCCGCCGTTGAGCAGCAGGTTTCTCTCTCTGCTGCCGCAGCCGACGACCGCCCACTCTGGCGTTGCGGCAGGCTCTCTGAACTCCGGCAGATTGACCGGCTCCATTATTGCCGCGATAAAGCCGTCGGGCGCGACGATAACGGGATTGCGGTCACGCTGAGAAAGCTCAAATGCCTTGTAAGTCAGGTCGACAGCCTCTTGAAGCGTGCCTGGAACGAGAGTTATCGTTCTGAAACCGCCGTGACCGGAAGCTTTGGATGCTTGGAAATAGTCGGTCTGTGCCGGCTGTATGGTTCCCATGCCGGGGCCGGAGCGCATGACGTTAATAATAACCGCCGGGACATGCGCCGCGGCAAGGTTGGATATACCCTCGGACTTAAGGCTGATGCCGGGGCTCGAAGAAGATGTTATCGCATATGCGCCGGTAGCGCCCGCGCCGTAAACCATGTTTATCGCCGCGACCTCGCTCTCGGCCTGTACGAATGTTCCACCATGCTTGGGCAGCATCTTGGACATGTACTCCGGCAGCTCATTCTGCGGAGTTATGGGGTAGCCTGCGAAGAATCGCGCGCCTGCTCGAATAGCTGCCTCGGCCAGTGCCTCGGCGCCCTTCATAAATAATCTGTCCACTTTCGTTCTTCCTTTATTTGTAGATTTCTATTGCGGCGTCGGGACACATGTTGGCGCACATAAGGCAGCCGATGCAGTTGTCCTGATTCTTCACCGTTATATAATGGTAGCCCTTTGCGTTGGCCTTATCGCCGACGGCAAGGACATCTCTCTTGCAGACCGATATGCAATACTCACAGCTTTTGCATCTCTCGGCCAGAATTTCTATCTTGACCATAGCCGTAACACCTCCAATGGTTCAGTAAAATCTTCGCAGATACAGACGAAGCGGCAGCACCGGCACATCGACCTCTCCCGCAAGTTCTGCGGAATACGCGGCGTCCGCGCAGAGCGCGGCCGGCTTCATGCCGAGCCGCTCAGTCAGTTTTTCAAGCCGCCTGTGCTGCTCAAGCGCGAGCGCTGCCGTAGTTTCGCGCCCCATGTTCGGGTTGCTGACGAGCTTTATCCACGAAGGGTCTATCCTTGAGGCATAAAGTATCTCGACCATGCTGCGCTCTATATCCTCAGTCGTCTCCGTAAACGGGCGGCAGGGGTTTATCACATAAAAATAATCCGTGTCCTCCGGGCGCATGATGCCGGTATACTGCCCTATCATAACCGCGCCCGCTGCATTTCCGCCCACGTCAAAAACGCAGAGCGTGTTTTCGTCCCTTATTCGGCTCTGAACGCCCGCCGGAACGATCGGCGCGTCCTGAAAATTATACGTATCGACAGTTTCTACGCCGTTCGCGGCAAGCTCGTCAAAAAGATCGCGCGAACGGAACAGTCCCTTTGTCTGATCCATGTCGAAAAAGCTTACCGCCGCAGACTTCGCCGCCGAAACGGCGAAGTTTACGGACAGTTCGGTTTTTCCGCTGCCGGAAGCTCCGAGGAACACGCAATGCCGCTTGTGCAGAAGCGCGTCCATCACTGTTCCTGCGCGGCGAGTCTTTCCTTGATGACCTCGCGGACATTCTCCTTGGTCAGTTCAAGGTTGACGGGGGTGTATTCCTTCTTATAATCGTCAGCGAACATGGAGAGGATGACCTCCTTGAACACGGAGCACTTGGTGCCGGCGCCTCTGTCGCCCAGATAGCCCATGACCTCTTCCCATGTGCTTGCCCATTTGACCTGTGAGGGATCGCCATAGGTGATGGCGTGCTTATATTCGGGATAGGGGTTGAACATTATGAGCTGGCGCATGCCGTTTGCAAGCGGCTGACCGATCTTGTTTGCCGGGGAGAGAGGGCCTTTCGCCTCAAAGCCCCACTGGCAGCCGAGGTAATGGTTGACAAGGCCGACCTTATTGAAGTTGACCATGACGACGTCGCCGCCGGGCAGAACGTGATCCGCGCCGATATTGACGGCAAAGGTCGCCTCGTTTGCCTTGGCGTTTGCGTTGACGATAACGACATCAGCCTTATCAAGATGCGGGGTATTATAGATGAACTGTGCGCGCTTGATGCCCTCGTAATACTCCTTGATCGGGTGACCGCAGAATGCATCGATAAGCTGGCAGCTAGAGTTCATGATGCCGTCGACCTTGAAGTCAAGACCGGCAAGCATGGCGGCTTCCTCTTCGTCCTCACGGACACCTTTATATTGGAGGTTGCCATGGCACTCATAGAACGGACGGTCGCGGTTGAGCATAACGCGGCTCAGCTCGACCTTATGATTGGTGACATTGGTGTCAAAGCCCGCAATACCGGGCAGAACTATCTTGCAGCCGCCGCCAAAGCCGTTGAAGGCGTGGGGAGTAATTGCGCCGAGGCCGATTTTGATGTCGGTGGCCATAAATTCGTGGTTTATCATGACGCGGATACCGTGAGAGGTGGTGCCGACGTCGTCGAGGTTAAAGAAGCAGTTGTGGTTATACACAGGGTACTCGCGGCAGATATCCTCGCCAAGCTTTTTGACGAAGTCGTCCAGCTCGCAGGTGCCGTGGCAGCCGAGGGCGCAGAGGAAGATTATCTTATCCTTGGGGACGCCCGCTTCGAGAAGCTCGTCGAGTACGATATGCGCCATCTCCTTGATGGGAGTGGGACGGGTGTTATCGTCAAAAACGATGCAGGCCGACTTCTTGCCCTTCGCCATTTCATAAAGCGGCTCGCAGCCGATGGGCGCGTCTATCTTCGCTTTCAGCTCTTCATAGCTGAGTGCGGGATAGGAGTCGCCCTCCATGATGGATACGCCGGTGTCCCAATCGTCGGGAATGTTGATCTCCACCGGAGCGTCGCCGTTCCATCTGTTCTGAGGTAATGAAAGTTTCATAAGCTTCTCCTGTTCTTTAATAATAGAGAATTGGGGTAAAATGACTTGACTGATTTAATTCGATAACAAGGGGTATAAACCCCTTGTTATCAGGTGATTGCTATTATTCTTCCTCGCCGGAATCCTTGAGGGCCTTGTAGCCCTTGATGTTGCGCGGAATGAGCACGAAGATCGCCCAGCCGATGATGGTGAACACGGAGAACACACCGACCCAAGAGTAGCCGACCTTGACGATGGCGTCGAGGCCAACAAGGGAAACGAGCATGGTGATAACGATGAATGCGATTGCGATGACTGCGCTCTTGCCGGTCTGGCTGCCTTTCATCTTTGCGGTGAAGGGCAGAGGCAGGATACGGGCGACGGTCGCAAAGACTGCGCCGGCCGCAGTGGAAACAAATGCGAGGAACAGAGCGATGGAGTAGATGATGGTGACCCAAGTCTTGTCCAGATTCTGGAGTGCGGTGAGAATGGGGATAGTGGTGTTGCCGGCGATAGGCGCCCAGCAGATGAGGCAGACGATGGACAGTGCCAGCATAACGGCGTTCATAATGAAGCCGATAACGGAACCGACAGTGATGTCCTTCTTCTTCCAATCCTTCGCAATAGAGGTCATGTTGATGAAGCCGAAGATCTGGAAGCCGGCATACTTGAGTCCGCTCCAGATAACATCCCAAACGCTCGCGGTGCTGGAAGCCTTGAGTTCCGCGGCGTTGACGGCATAGTTTGCCATACCGGGCTGGAGAACGACAAAGTAAACGATTGCAAGGCAGACGAGCAGGACTGCGGTCATATAAGCGGAAGCCTTTCTGTAAACCTCGCCGCCGAAGATGGTGATGAGAACGAGGGAGCTGCCGGTCAGCAGAACGCCGACGAGATACGGCACGCCGTAGCTCTCAAGCAGGGACGCACATCCCGCAACTGCGCCGGAGGATGCAAGAATGTACAGGCACCAGACCTGAAGTTCGAAGAATATTGCGCCGAATATCTGTATGGGCTTGTATGCTTCCTTTGCCCATTCACGGTAGCTGTTGGAACGGTAGAGCTTCGCGCTGAGCAGTATCTCGCGGCCTGCGACGCCGACGAGAACCATGGAGAGAATGCTGATGATGATACCGAGGGTACCGAACTTGCCGAAGAAGTTCCACGCCTGATTACCGGACGCAAAACCGCCGCCGACATGGGAGCCGAACCATATAGCGCCGATGCTGTATGCCAGTCCCAGATTTGCTTTCTTCTTATTAATGAGAAACACCAACCTTTCTGTATTTCCGAGGCTTTTCTCCCGCCTCAATTTAGCACAAATCTAACATTCAAACAAATATGTTTCAACTTTTGTCCAGCTTTATTTTTAGAGCCTAAAAAAGCATTTTTGGGCATTCATTTTTCGACAAATTCAGATTTTTACACTTAAGTTTTCATTCATTTTTCGTTCATAATTGTACAAGTTTTTATGAATGTAAAAAATTATGGTTGATTTTTGTGAAATTTGACTGTATATATTAATATATAGATATGTTTTTGACCCGCATACACAGAGTGCAAATTTTCATTTTTGTTCAGAAACGTATATTTTGGAGGTAAAACGCAGCATGGAGAAGAAAATAGATCCGTTTTTTAACCCCGATACCGTACGGCTCTGTCTGGAGAAAAATCCTTTCGCCAAGCTTTCGGACATTGTGAAGGACATTTTGGAGGAAGCAATAGTAAAGTTATATATTACGCCGGGCGAAAAGATAAACATGGCCGCCATCGCCGAAGCGCTCAACGTCAGCCGCGCGCCTGTCCGTGAGGCGCTCAATGCCCTTGCGAAGGAAGGGCTTGTTGTAATAAAATCAAACGTCAACGGTTACTACGCGCTGAATATCAACGACAAATATATGGCGGATCTCTTTGTTGCGCGGGCAACAGTCGAGGTCGCCGCAACGAAGATATGCGCCGCACATTTTCACAGCATAGACAGAGCGCATCTGAAGGAATGCTGCGATGTGTTCAAAAAATGCTACAAGACTAAGGACTACGACGCATTCGTCGATGCTGACCGCGATCTGCACCAGTCGCTTGTGAATTACTCCGGAAACAGCTTTCTGATCGACATGTATAACGGTCTTGGCCGCGCAATGGAATATTACACGTCTTTTTCGCGCTTTTATCTGAAACGCTATGGCAATAATATTTTTGACGATTTTGAGCTGATGATCGGAGAGCATATAGCGATATACAACGCGATATGCATGGGGCTTGTCGACAGCGCCGCCGAGGCCGCCCAACGGCATTTGGAAACTTGCCATTCGTCGTTTGTACACTATTATCTGTCAAAAGGCACAAGATAAGCCAGTTTTTCAGAATATTGGGAATTTTATTATAAAAAGCGCCAAAGCTCCATATCCCGGAATATACGGGATACGGAGCTTTTTATTATACATCTCAAAGCAGAACGGAGATGGTGCCGCTTTCGTCAAAATCAAATTTTCCGTCGCGGGTACCCTCGCATGTCTGGCATTGTCATTATATCACACGTGAGCGCCAATATAAAGCCCGCTCCGTCGTTGACCTGCAATCTTTTGCGTTCACTGTAAATCCGCTCGGCACTGCCGAGAAGTGCCAAGTGGGCGGCGTAGTGGCTGTATTTCTGTGCTCTTTTATCACCCGGATATCCAAACGTCCAAAAACTGCATCTGCTCCGCGGTATGGAACCAGTGCTCGCCGCCGGGCATGACGGTCAGCTCCGCCCCGACGCGTTCTGCGAACGCGGATATGGTCTCCTTGGAGGTCAGATTGTCCCGCTCCCCGTACAGAATACGGGTCGGGACGCGCCACTCGACCGGATGCTCGCGCACATAGCAGAGATAGCGCCACGACAGCGTCTCGCCAAAGTCCGTAGCGATCTCCCGCCGTTCCTCAAGCCGCTGTTCGGTGACGTTCGCCCACGTCATCATATCGCCTATCAGCTTCTCCATGTCAACGACCGGTGAGATGAGATATGTATCGTCAACCATCCCGTCAAGCGAGGACAGCGAGAAAAACGCGCCGATGCTGTTGGCTATCAGCGTCAGGCGGTCACAGCGCCTACGCAGTTCGGCAAAGAACTGCGGGAATTCTTCCTTTGCCTCCCACGGGGTCTGCGCACAATAATCAAAACCAATCACCTCACAGCCAGGAAACAGCGGCACATAATGCCCGGCTTCCGCCGCCGAACCGCCCTTTCCGTGGACATATACAACTATTCTTTTCACATTAATCTCCTTATACACTCCCATTGACGATCCCTGCGTAGGTCCCCTCCGGAATCATCGGTGAGCCTATCTCGGCCAGCAGCGCCGGGGCTATCTCCCCTGTTTCCGCATACTGCCGCCCGGCCTCTTTCACCTGCGCAAGCCGTGGAACGGTCACTGCCGCGGCCTCCGGCGCGCTGAACATCGGGCTTTCCGGCACGGTCAGAATCGTGTGATTGCCGGGAAACATCAGTTCAAACTGACGTACTGCCGGTTCAAAATTGCGGCGGCTGTTCGGGAATCCACAGCCGCATATCATCAGATATCTGAGATGCGAATAATCCCGCTGCCCGATGTGGACATAGCGCCCGTCCGCCTCCGCCATCGCCATGGACGAGAGCGGCAGAGTGCGCTCGATGAGATTTTTCAGCATTGCGGGCATCCCGTAGCAATAGAGCGAAAAGCTGAACAGCAGCAGGTCGCTTGCGAGCATACGTTCCAGAATCATGCGCATATCGTCGTCTATAACACAGCGCCCGCCGTTATATTTGCAGGCAAAGCAGCCGCGGCAGAACTCGATATTCAGGTCAGCAACATCAACACTCTGCACCTCCTGCGGCGCGGCCTTGTTCATGCCGTCGAGAAACGCGCGCGTGATGTGCATCGTGTCGCTGCGCGCCTTCTTCGGGCTGCCATTAAAAACAAGAATTTTCATCTGTGAGTCACCTCATACGCGGTTATTTCAGTTATTTCCCCATTTCCAGCCGCACTTCGTGCCGCTCCGGGTCATCATTCGAGTAGGCGTACAGGTCAAAGCCGATAATCTCAAAGCCGTTCTTCCGGTAAAACGCAATTGCATTCTCGTTGCAGGACTGCGTTTCAAGGACGATCATCCGCGCGCCCGATGCCGCCGCTTCCTGTATGGCGTCCAGCAGTACGGTTCCGACGCTGCTGCCGCGCCTCGCGTTCTCGAACACGCAGATATTGCTTATCAGGAAGCGGTTGTTCCATCTCTCCGGCGAGCCCTCGACATAGCCGATCAGCTCCCCGCCCTCAAACGCGCCGAATGCTGTCGGCTCCCCAAGCCACTCGCTGAAGAACACATCGTCGAACGACCGTTCTTCGGTTTTGCCGAAGGGCGTGTATTTCACGCTAAAGCCGCCTTCGTCCGCGCAGATGTCATAGTAACCCCCGCGTTTGATAGCGCGCAGTGAACTTCCTGCCCGCATATTCTTCCCTCTCCAAGCGTTTGATTTCCATAGTCTCTCCCCTCTTCAACTCGGTTGCTTTGAAGCACATTGTTTGATATATATCGTATAGTTCATTATATCATCATATCTCGCACTGCGTCCACTGTCAATGGTGCGCGGCACAACATACAAAACTGTTGACATCAGCCGGGTGGTCGTAAAACAGTAAAATGAAAAAATGGTGAAAACCTTGAGTTTTCAAAGGGTGCGGCGTGACTTCGGTCACGCCGTTTCCTCTTTCATCAGCTCATTCAGCGGGATGAAGCCCAGCCCATCGTACTGGATGTGAATGTGCTGCACACGCTTCCCGCTGGATTTGTCCGGTGCGTCCACAT
>OIXH01000813.1_pt1 | contig 37441 bp, 31 predicted proteins | sample 1587741 | NCBI WGS metagenome assembly OIXH01 (sample SAMEA3888916, study PRJEB22519) | human gut metagenome | biome: human gut; feature: human-associated habitat; material: faeces | place: Denmark | collected 2011 | reverse complement strand
TAAGCGTTGTTGCCATAGCAACTAAAGTCAATAACACACCTAAGTTGTGCTGAATGACTGCAGGCGAACTACTCGTCAAACTATAATTTGTATTACAAAACAAGGGTTGATGCAATTATTAATGCATCAACCCTTGTTATTTTTTATTAAGTCGGAAGGCAATTTGTTCAATAAGTTTAAAATCATTATCATTTAGGGTTTATCTATTACAGCTCTGTGTTTTTGTATTGATTTTATTACATCAATGACTATTTCAAGTTCTCTTAAATCGCAGTCTTTTAACAGTATTTCTGCATTATGCAATTCGGCTGATTTACTATCATTGTTAAATATTAAGTTATCTAAAGATATGTGCAGAATTTTTGTGCGATTAAATAAAACCTCAATAGAAGGCTTACGATGTTCACTTTCTATATGCTTTAAATGTGTAGGTGTAATCCCTACCAACTCCGCAAGCTCCTCCTGTGATAAATTATTTTTAATTCTTGCGTCTTTTATTGCGTTTCCCAAAACTTTTGCTTCAAGCATATCTTTTAGCTCCTTTTTGAATAGCTTATCGCTAAATGTTAGTATTGACAATTAGCTAAGAGAGATTTAAATGGAGCTATAAGAGAATTGTATGTTATGAAAGGAATGAAGAAAATGAAAAGAAGAATAGCTGTGTTAACGTCAATGTTTTTGTTATGTGCTTGTTGCATAATGCCTGTCAGCAATGTTAGTGCGGCATTTAGTCCCAGAACAACTGCTCCAAGTTATGACAATCAATACTATTATAGTAATTTAAATTATTACTATAGTATAGGTTATGGTATGCCAAACTGCACTGCATATGCATATGGGCGTGCTTATGAAATACTTGGATCCAAGCCTAATTTATGTTCAAATAATGCAGGTGAATGGTGGTTTTATAACCAAACATATAATTATTATCCGAGTGGTCTAGAGCCTGCCTTAGGAGCAATAGCTTGTTGGTGGGATGGTGGTTGGAGTGGAACCAGAACAGGACATGTTGCTGTAGTTGAAGGCATAAATGGTGATACTGTCGTAACATCAAATTCGGGATATAACAGCACAAATTTTTGGATACAAAACAGAAATAAAAATAGTATGTCATATGATTACAACGGAAAAACCTATCAATTTTTAGGATATATTTACATTAATGATTCCGGCGGTTCATCATCAAATACGCCTGTTGATTTAGGAGATGATTTTTATGCATATATAGAACATCAATATACAGGTATGTATTTAACCAACACATATGGAAATATTGAAGGGGCTACTCCAACAGGCAATAGCAATCAAATATGGCATTTAAAAAAACAAAGTGATGGCAGTTATACGTTTCAAAATATATACGATGCCTCTTATATGGATGTGTTAGGAAGTTATACAGATGCCGGTACTAATATATATTGTTGTACAACATACACCGAAGCAGTCAATCAAAGATTCTTTATTTATTATATGTATGGTGCATATTATATAAGACCGGTATATGTATTTATGCATTTGGATATGAGTTTATCGACATACAATTTAGAGTTATGGGGAGATGCAATAGATTACGAACCACAAGAGTTTAACATTATAATCTATAATACACCAACAGAGTCTCCGGCTCCAACACCTGCTCCCACTGCTCCGCCGACACCGCTGCCGACTTTAAAGCCAACCCCGACACCTACGGCGGAGCCGGTTGTGCCTCTTTATGATGGTACAGTAACGGTCGGCAGTGTAAGCGGTGCAGCGGCAGGTGATACGGTTACCCTGCCTGTGAGCATAAAGAATAATCCCGGCATATCAAGCTTTACATTCAGGCTGAATTTTGACAAGTCAAAGGTTACGCCTGTGTCAATTACCAAGAATTCAGCACTGCCGGGTTCGCTTACTTCAAATTTGCAGCAGTCCGGAGTAGATTTATCAAGCCTTGACTATGTCACGGCAGTATGGGCTAACGACTCGAATTATTCAGGCGACAGTGAGTTGTTCAGCGTCAGCTTCAAAATCAACGAGGCGGCAGCGGAAGGTGAGGATATTCTTATAGAAATTACTTACACAAAAGGCGGAATAGTCAACCAGGACTTAGAGGATGTTGATGTAAACCTGATAAGCGGAGTTATTTTGTCTGGCGCGATTGTCTACGGCGACATATACGGTGACGGAGCAGTGAACAACAAGGATTTGGTCAGACTGCGCCAGTACCTTGCCGACTGGGATATAACGCTCACCGACAGCGAGTATAAGGCGGCGGACGTATTCCGTGACGGCGTTGTGAACAACAAAGACCTTGTACGGCTAAGCCAATATCTGGCCGACTGGGATGTCAAGTTAGGGGAGTGATAATATGAAAAAGATAATATGCTTAATAGTTGCATCGGTAATATTGCTCATGTGCGGCGCGGTATACAGTACAGAATTGCCGATAATATCTGTGTCGGGTGCAGCCGGAAAACCAGGTGATACTGTGAAGGTTGATGTCAGTATCAGTAATAATCCGGGTATAGCAAGCTATAGGCTGAAGCTGAATTTTGACAATACAAAGCTTATGCCTATGTCGGTTTCGGGCGAGGGGATAACTTCAAATATTCAGCAGACCGGAGTAGATTTATCAAGCATTGACTATGTTACGGTAGTCTGGGCAAACGAGAGCGACCTGACGGATAACGGCGTTTTGTTCAGCGTATATTTTAAGATTATATCAGATTCCGCAGAGATTATACCGATTAATCTGAGCTATACGCAGGGCGACATCTGCAACCAAAATCTCGATGACGTATTACCCGTTTTGTCAAACGGTGCAGTGACGGTTAACACAAGTACGGTATGGACAATAGACAGCTATAACGGCAATACGGTGACGGTTACAGCGCCCGCCAACGCAAAAGACGGAGAGTGCGAACATGTATATATCGCAAAATATAACAGCGGAAATATGCTTATCGACTGCGAAGTAATAAGCATAACAGCACAGGCCGGAAAAAGCATAGAGGTGCAGTGCGCAAAGAATATACGCGCAGGCATCGGCGAGACAGTTAAAATAATGCTGTGGGATAGCAGTCTCTCGCCCTTGGCGGTACCGCTTATCAGGTGATGATAATTAATAGATTTCTTCCTCAAAATTATGAAATACGGAAAATATCGCAATCCGGCAAAGCTTTTCTGCGGCGGTTCCATCTGTGACCGCCGCAGTTTATAATATAGTTATAGTTAGATTTTATTAAATAAAAATATATAGAGTTCCTTAAAATATTATATAAGTACAGAGCATTTATTCTAACATGAGATATTTTTTTCTACCGTTAAAATGTTCTGACCGTTCTCATACTTATATGAGATATTGTCCACACATTTCTTGACCATATAGATACCAAGTCCGCCAATCTGGCGCTTTTCAGCTGACAGAGTTATATCGGGATCCTCCTTTGCCAAAGGATTATACGGCACTCCATCATCCGCAAATTCAATGACTATCGATAATGGATCTTTCTTTATATCCGTGCGGATTCTTACGGGTCCGGTTCCCGAATTATATGCATAGGAGGCGATATTCACAAATATCTCCTCAATTACCAGATTGAGCTGCATAATGATTTTAGGCGGACAATCATACATATCCGTTTGTGATTTAACAAAGGATAGCACATCATTTAAGTTTTCCTTTTTTGCTTCTGTCATTAGCTCCGGCATATTCATTCCTCTTTCTTTTCTATGGATTCCGATAATTCCTTATATTCCAGGCAAAGCATTGTCATGTCATCAGACTGCGGCGCGTCGGTGACAAATCTGTCAACATCGCTTTTCACTGTTTTGCAGACAGATTTTGTGTCAAAGCCGGACAGCGAAACTAAAATGTTCTTCAGTCTTTCTTCTCCGTACATCTGTTCATTTGCATCAGTTGCTTCGGTTATGCCGTCGGTATAGAGATAAATAATACTTCCGGGATATAATTGCAGCTCATTTTTGCTGTATTTAATACCTTCCATTCCCGCAAGTACAAATCCCGGACGGGACTTTAAATATTCAACACTGCCGTCGCTGCGGCGTACAAGCGGAGGATTATGCCCCGCATTTGCAAAGGTTACAACGCCTGTTGCTAAGTCAAGTATACCCATCCAGGCAGTAACGAACATTCCTGTATCATTATTTTCACAAAGCTTTTGATTGGCTTTTGTAAAGATTTCATCCACTTCAATTCCTGTTTCGGCGAGGCTTTTTATGAGTGTCTTTGCCGTCATCATAAACATTGCGGCAGGAATTCCTTTGCCGGATACATCTGCAATTATAAACGCAAGCCGGTTATCACCGATTAAATAGAAATCATAAAAATCTCCGCCTACTTCTTTTGCCGCTGACATTTCTGCCCATATTTCAAACTCAGAACGGTTAGGATACGGCGGGAAAACAGACGGAAGCGCAGAAAGCTGGATTGCTCTTGCATATTCAAGCTCCTTGTCAATTCTTGCGGCTGCTTCGTCTATATAATGCTTCAGAGCTGAAACAGTTGAATTAATATCATCAGACAAGGATGAAAATTCCTCATTTGTGCGGACATCAACCGTAACATCAAGATTGCCGTTTGTTATCTGTGCCAATGATTTGTTTATTTTGCGTATATTGTCCACAATCAGGCGTTTTATAAGAATGTAAATCAGGATAAAAAGTGCGGCAAAAATCAGCATTTCCATAAACATTGTAACATATACGGAAATACTTCTTGAAAAAAGCGCTTCGTTTGCGGGAATAACCGCAATAATGCTGTATCCTTCCGAAGCTGTGTACATACAATATGAGACTTCGCCGTACACCATGTCGATAAAGTATTGATTTTCCGATGCTGACAGTTTGTCAAAAGAAAGCCCTGTATCTTCAAGGTTTCTTCCTTCGTAACCGTTTCTGTCACTGACAATAACATCGTCTTCATTGCAGATTATGATACTGCCTTCTTCTCCTATATGCCGGTTTTTTGTTATACCGACAACCTGCTCATCTATATCCTTCTGAAATCTCCGGGCATCATATCCCACCTGAACAAATCCGCCGTCCGGCAGGGCAACTCCTGCATACTTGCGTGAAATGCCGGGGTCTTCGGAAGTCGGTTGGTAGCTTTGGACATATTCTTTTTTGCCGTTTAACAAAACCAAAAACTCAGCAGACTGCTCCCCGTCAGCCATGTTGTAATTATGAAAGAAGTTGTATGTTGTCGCCGTAACGATACCGTTATCGTCTACTATATTAATTTCAGCAATATCATATTTATCAGAAAGGTAGAACAGCAAGTCGTCATCAACAGCTTCTGCCGCACTGATTTCCGATGCAACGGTGCGAGTTAAAGAAAGAAGATTTGCATCAGAAGCATCGGATATATCGGCACGAACATCATTAATATTGAGCATTAACAAGCGGCTTGTATCGTCATCGGATACCCTTGCCTCCAAAACGAAGGTGAATGAACATGTAATGCAAAAAGCAATAATAACACAGAGCAAAAGCCATTTCTGAAAGGTTTGTGAAATCTTTTTGCGTTTTTTATGTATACTTATTCTTTCTTTTTCTTTTTCAAGCAAAGAAACAATAAGCAGCGAAAGCATGGTTGACATACTGTTTATAAAAATCATCGGTAATGAACAGCGCTGGACAAATGTGAAGGCGCGGTGTATATCTCCCATATTCACTGAGAATATCATCAGCATATCCAGAATTTCGATTACAATTCCTGCTGCCAGTCCGTAAATCCATGACGGCTTTTTGTTGTCAAACATAAATTTTCGCAGAGCTGCGCTGATTAATCCGGCAATCACAGTTGTAATGGAACAGGAAAGCCGTGTATATTCTCCGGCTCCCCAAAGTGTTGCAAACCAACGCTCTACACCTCCGATTAATCCGGCAATAATTCCCGCCGGACCGCCGAAAATCAGGCCTGCACTGAGAGGCGCGGCATTTCGTGCGTTAAGGACTGCTCCTCCCCTGTTTATGCCAAACTCTGTTGCTAAAACCGCAATCGCACCAAACAAGATACCTATTATAATCTGTCTTGTACTGTATCTGAGCTTCCCGAATTTGGTCTTTTTTTCTGCAATGCACAGCAAAGCTGACACAAGCGCCGGCATGATAGCTGACACAGATAATTTTAAAATCGTTTCCATTTTTTCACCTTACTCTCATCCTGTTTTTTAGAACACGTTTTCAATTACTTTCTTATTAATAAGTATTATATCAGCCGATATTATCATTGTCAACAAATGTAAACGCCGGGTTATTAAAAAATCTCTGGAAATTTCTGATTTATTAAATTATAATATATAATGAATAAGTATTACATTGCATGAGGTTATGAACTGAATTTAATTTTTAGTTGAATAATAAGAGTGTTTAGTTTAATACTTATTGATTGTTTTATTGTTTGTGATATAATTTAATTGTATAACTATCTGCGGATATCGAGGTGATAATTTTGAAAACAGAACTGCAAAAGCAAGCACTTGAGCTGTCTCAGGCGATGATTGAAGAATGGTATAAGAACAAGACAGACAGACTTATGACGCTGCTTGACGATAATGTTACTTGGATTGGAGCAACGGCAACGCAGTTTTATCAAGGCAAACAGGAGGTTGCCGACTCGCTGAAAGCGGTAAGCAATGAGATACTGCCATGTATGGTTTCGGAGGCGAGCTGGTACATTGCCGATAAAGGAGCAGACTGGTGTCTGTGTATCGGAAAATATATTTGGACGATTATGGAAGAAAAGCTGTATACACAGGAGCCGCAGAGAGCAACATTTTTATGGAAACAATCAGACAAGAATTTGAAAATAGCACATATGCACGTTTCAAATGTCATGCACACGCTTGAAGATAACGAGGAATTTCCGGTAATTTCAAGCCAGCGAAACTATAATTATGTTCAAAAAAAGCTGTCCGAAAAAAACAGAATACTTCAGATTATGACAACTGAATATGAATATAATCTGGTGGGCATTGACAGTGTGATTTACATTGAAGCATCAAAGGAATGTCTTTTGATACACACGAGCGAGAAGGTATATCGCGTTCACGAGGGTATTGGCAGATTTGTGAAAAAGAACTGTCCGAGCTTCATATTTATACACCGAAGCTACGCGGTAAATTCAGATTGGATTAAAACGGTCACCACTGCAGGAGTTCTTTTGATAAACGGCGAAAAGCTTGCAATTTCAAAACAACGGTATAAGGCAGTTTGTGATAAACTTAAAGAAATTTTCGGATAAAGGAACTGTAAGGCTATGATGAAAAAAATTATTGCAGTATTACTTGCTATGGCGCTTGTACCGATTTGCCCGAAAGCGTGACGGTACAGGCAAATGGTGAGGAAGAAATAACGGAATAAAGAATAATATGCAGTTCAGTGCGGTATATCCGATAAAGGTATTTGTGTGGAATAGTCTTGACGAAATGGTACCGCTGTATGACGTGTTTGAATTTTAATTTTAGGAGGAATATATTATGACAAACAAAAAATTATATCAGAAGGCATTGGCAATTCTTGTTGTATTCAGCATGTTGCTTTCACTCCCGGTGATTGGATATGCCGAAAATGACGGAGAATTTCAGATTAAGCTTGTACATACAAACGATATTCATGCCAGAGTGCAGGAAAACGCTGACAGCGGCATAATAGGCATGGAAAAGCTTGGCAGTATCATTGACAGCTATACTGCCGGTGCGGATATGGATCTGGTGCTGGATTCGGGTGATTTGTTTCACGGTCAGCCGATTGCCACACTTGTGAAGGGCGAAAGTATCGCACAGCTTGCAAAGGCTTGCGGCTATGACGCCATTACTGCCGGTAATCATGACTGGAGCTACGGCAAGGACAGACTCAAGGATCTGTGTACTCTTGCAGATATGACCATGCTCACGGGCAATGTGGTTGAGGACGAAACCGGAAATAAATTTTTCGATGAGGAATTTTATACCGAAAGCGTGACAGTTGACGGTAAGGAACTGAAGGTTGGTATTTTCGGTGTAATCGACCCCAAAATCAGAAAATCCACAACCCCGTCAAATGTTGCAGGACTTAACTTTGCAGACCCTGTTGCTTATGCAAATGCGGCGGCAGCGGCGCTTAAAGCGCAGGACTGCGATATAGTTATCGCTCTGACGCATACATATGTCCCCGATGAGCTTGCCGCAAAAGTAAGCGGTGTTGACCTGTGGCTTGCGGGACATGAGCATATACAGATAGACAAAGAAGTAACAGATGCCGGCGGCGCGACAACGCGTGTGATTGAGAGCGGATATTATCTTTATTCGCTGAGCCTGATTGAAATTTCGGGTACGCTTGACGATAACGGCGATGCCGGAAATCTGAATATAAGCGTAACACCCATGCAGTATGCCGACACTTCTAAATATCAGAGCAAGGAATCCGTTACCGTTGTAATGAATGAAATCAAAGCTGCGCAGGCGGAAAAGCTGAACGAAAAGGTAGGCAGTACACCTGTCACACTTGACGGCGTCTGGGAGGATTTGAGAATAGACCAGCAAAACTTAGGAAATGTTGTGACTGACGCGTATCTGCTTGAAACAGATGCGGATGTGGCGTTTGAAAATGCGGGTGGTATCAGAGCGTCCATTGAAGCCGGTGACGTGACCTACGGCGATATTCTCGGTGTAAGTCCGTACGGAAATTACGTTGTCACCAAGGATATCACAGGAGCGGCACTGAAGGAGATTATGGAAACCTCCCTTGAGATACAGCATCAGTGTATCGTGGCAAACGACAGCGGCGACTACGAAGCATGGCCGCAGTCCAGCGGCAGCTATCTGCAATTCGGCGGCATGACGGTGACATTTGACCCGGATAAAGAAGAAGGAAGCCGTGTTCTGTCAATTACAGTACAGGGAGAGCCGTTAGATGAGGAGGAGCTGTACACAGTCGCCACAAACAACTATGTGGCAGTGTCCTCATATTATCCGCAGCTTGCAGAAGCTGAGGAAACAGGTCAGTTTACAGCCTGCGACGAGATTTTAGTGAGGTTTTTCCAGCAGAGCGATGAGAAAATTGCAGAGAGCATAAACTCAGAAAGATTGTTCACAAGATCGTCTGATATAGAATGGACGGCAGGCGGCGAGGGCACAGAAAAAAGTCCGTATCTGATTGGCGACCTTGAAACGCTTGAAATTCTGCGCGATAATGTAAACAGCGGCACAGATTACAGCGGCATATATTTTAAGCTGACGGCGGACATAGATATGTCTGAAAAATACAGCGAAAGCACCGGCGAATCATGGACGCCGATTGGTACGCGCGGAAATACGTTGATGGACAAAAATGATGATGAAAAGAACAAACCGTTTGCCGGAAGTTTTGACGGCGACGGACACAAAATAAGCGGTCTGTATATATATGGAACAGATGATTGTCAGGGCTTGTTCGGTTATACTGCGGATGGTGCAGTTAAAAATCTTACCGTATCGGGTTATGTTGCAGGCAAGGACTGCGTTGGCGGAATTGCGGGCTGGAATAGTGCTGTCATTGAAAACTGCGTAAATGAGTGTGATGTATCAGGCTCGCGGTATGATGGACCGACTGAAATTATATCAGCGGCGGCAGGAGGTATTTCGGGAGTAAATCAAGGAAAGATTTTAAAATCCTCCAATATCGGTAACGTGAATAATGAATACTATGAACTGGCAAATGATACGGTAGGCGGAATAAGCGGAGAAAACTGGGGTACAGTTGAAAACTGCTTTAGCACAGGCGAGGTATCCGGACGGTTCGAGATGGGCGGAATAGCCGGATTAAATAAAGCAACAATAAAAAATTGTTACAGCACAGGCGTTATAGCAGGCGCTTATAGGGCCGGTGTATCGTCTGAAAATAGCGGTATAATCGAAAACAGCTACTATCTTTCCGGCACGGCAGAAAAAGCGGTCTTTATAACTCGCGGCGCGGTTAAAACTGAAGCCGAAGAAAAAACTACTGAAGAATTTGCAGACGGTACGGTTGCGTATCTGCTGCAAGGCGCGCAGGAATCCGGCGAGGACGGCAGCGTTCCCATGGTATGGGGACAGACGCTCACCGGCGAAAACGCGGACGCTTATCCCGTTCTTACAAATGACAGCACAAGGGCTGTCTGCAAGGTGACATTTATATCAAATAATGCAGAATATGCGGCAGCTTATGCAAATCCGGACGGAACTGTCACACTTCCGACGGCTCCGAAAATAAGCGGATATACTTTTGTAAAATGGTCAAAGACAAACGCGTCCGACGGTGAGGAGTTTACAGAGAATACGGCTGTAACAGAGGATATGACGGTTTATGCTATCACTAAAAAATTAAGCAGTGGCGGCGGAAGCAGTTCGTCATCGTCATTATCAACGTCATCAGCTTCGACGCCAAGTCCGACAGTTGTTCCCGTACCGACATTTCCTCCGGTTGAAACGGAAGCACCGTCAAAGGAATTTGTATTTGTTGATGTTCCGGAAGATATGTGGTATTATAATTCAGTAAAATATGTATTTGAGAACGGTCTGATGACAGGCATAAGCGAAACAGAATTCGCCCCCGAAATGGATATTACAAGAGCAATGTTTGTAACGGTGCTTTACCGCGCGGCAGGCGCACCTGATATGTCGGAGGAGATATGGGGCTATCCGTTTGAGGACGTTGACGCTGAAAGCTGGTACGGCGCGGCGGTATATTGGGCGCGAAACAATGATATTGTACAGGGTTATTCAGACGAAAAATTTTCACCTGATGAGCCTGTTACAAGAGAACAAATGGCGGCAATCTTGTACAGATACGCTAAGCTTAAAGGTGATAATACAGAAGTGAACGGAACACTGAATTATACCGATAATGCGGACATTTCAGATTACGCAATTAATGCGGTAATATGGAACTTGGATAACGGTATTATGTTCGGCAATGGCGACAATACCTTTGCGCCGAAGGCGAACACAACAAGAGCAGAGGCAGCGGCAGTATTTGAAAGAATTATGGCAGAATGAAGCCGATTGTTGCAAATATATTAAAATAAATAATAATTTTAAATAAATCAGGAGGTTTGTAACATGAAACAACTATTAAAAAGAACATTGTCAATTTTGCTTGCGGCGGCTTTGACCGTTTCCGCAGGCATAACAACGGTTATGGCGGAAGACAATTACGCCACACGCGGTGAGGTATGCGGAATGCTGCTTATTGCAGCGGACGATTACAACCCTGATGCGCAGAAGTCAGACATTCTGCAGGGCTATGAGGACGGCGAGCTTCATGAGGACTGGAGCGTAACACGAGCAGAGGCGCTTGTAATGCTAAAGCGTGCGTTTGGCGAAATTCCCGAAATAAAGGGAAGCAATAAGTATCTTGCAATCCCTGAAGAGGATTTTACCGATATTCCCGACTGGGCGCAGGGCGAGCTTGCGGATATTTTTGATGCCGGTATCGTTGCAGGCAAAGCGGAGGGCATATTCGCGCCCGATGATAATGTAACCGCAGAGGAAATGCAGCTGTTTATAAACCGTATGTACCGCGTATTCGGCACAAACGAAAAGGACGACTTCTATGCTGCAATAAATAAGGACGCGCTTGACAACGCCGTTCTTTCGGAAGGTAAATCAATAGAGGGAACTTTGTATAATGATATTACTTCAGATTTGCTTGAAGAAATGATGAAGGAAATATCATCATCAAATCCGGAGAAGAACTCAAAGCAGGATAAGATAAAGACTCTCTATAACAATTATCTTAACTGGGAGGAAAGAAACAAGCAGGGCTATGAGCCTATAAAGGCTGACCTTGAAGCTATAGACGCTGTAAAAAGCGTTTCGGAGTTCACGCAGGTGGAGGTAGACAATTGTCTGCTTATTGATAAGTTTATCGGTTTCTCTGTTGGTGCTGATGATAAAAATTCAAACCAATATACGAATATGTTCGTTACTTTATCAGAGAACTCAAAGGATATGTATGAAGGCAAGATGGAAACGCAGAAGGCGGCATATCTTAAGTACATAAAAACGCTGCTTATGCTCTGCGGCAGCACGGAGGAGGATGCGGCAAAAGCGGCTGATGAAATATTTGCATTTGAATCAGAAATAGCAGACGCAAGTTATTCACTTGCCGAGATGTATGACATAGAGAAAACCTATAATGAATATTCTCTTGACGACCTTAAGGCAATATTTAAAACCATTGATATTGAGGCGGCGTTCGATTATACAGGCTTAAAGAATAAGGAAAGATTCATCGTAGCGGATAAAGGCGCTATGAATAAGGTTGCCGAGCTGCTTACTGATGAAAACCTTGAAACGCTGAAAAACTACGCAAAGTTTATGTTGATCAGCAGCTATGCGGATTATATGAGCGAGGATTTCCGGAATGCGAAACTGACCTACAACACAGAGGCAAGCGGGATTGAGGGAACACTGAGTGATGAATATTATGCAACAGATACTGTTTCAGAGCTTCTGGCTTCCTATGTGGGTGAAATATACGGAAATAAATATGCCACAGAAGAGATGAAAACGACTGTAACGGAAATGATTACCAATATGATAGACATTTACCGCGAGAGAATAACAAACCTTGACTGGATGACAGATGCAACAAAGGAAAAGGCACTTAAAAAGCTTGACACAATGGGAATGAAGGTTCTTGCCCCTGACGAGTGGAAGGAAATCGCGCTTGACAGCGAGGTGCTTAAGAGCTTCGAGGACGGCGGCAGTCTTGCAGAGAACATAAGAACTATAAATAAAGCGTCGCTGAAGGATATGTACGCTCTTGAGGGACAGCAGGTTGACAAATCCGAATGGATAACATATCCGCACATTGTAAATGCTTTTTATTATCCGCTGAATAATGATGTGAATTTCCCTGTGGCATTTTTACAAATTCCTGCCGTTTACAGCGAAGACGCGTCATACGAGGAAAACTTAGGCGGCATAGGCTTTGTTATAGGACATGAGCTTAGCCATGCTTTTGATTCAAGCGGTTCACAATATGATGAAAACGGAAACGCCGTAAACTGGTGGACAGACGAGGATGCGGCTGCGTTCAGTGCCCTTTGCGATAATGTTGTAGAGTATTACAGCGGTCAGGAGGGCGCACCCGGCGTTGAAACAGACCCGGTGCAGACGCGGACAGAAAATATTGCCGACTTAGGCTCTATATCGGTTATAACAGAGCTTGCTTCAAAGCAAGAGAATTTTGATTATAAGAAGATGTACGAAAACTATGCGAAGATCTGGATGGCAGTAATGACCCGCGAAGAAGCTCAGTACCTTGCAGTGGTTGACACACACAGTCCCGCATCAGTCCGTGTAAACAGAGTTTTGCAGTCGAGCGATAAATTCTACGAGGTGTACGGCATAACCGAAGGTGACGGTATGTGGGTTGCGCCCGAGGACAGAGCAAGAATCTGGTAAAGTCAAAAATATTTATAGAAAGGCCTGAACTACTATGAGAAAAACTAAGAGGCTTCTTTCAATCCTGCTGGCATTCTCCATGATTGCAGGAACAACGCCCGGTGTTTTTGCGCAGGATGAGTAGTCTGATCACAGCGTGTCTGAGGACTATGCGAACCGTTATCCTTGCGGAGTAATCGAGCTTGGCGATGTGTTTAACGCCAATGTTGTAATCAATGACAATGATGAGGTTGAGCCATCGTACATAAGCTTTGCTCAAACGAGCGTTAACGTAAGCCGCGAAGACAAAATTGCGGAAATAGAGCTTGTGCGCAGCGGCAATATTGAGGATTATGCGGCTGTAACGGTGTACACCGTTGAGGGCAGCGCAAAGGACGGTGAGGATTATATCGGAATTGACGGTGGCGGCACGTTCATGCCGGGAGAGGAAAAGAAAATCGTCGCTGTGCCGCTGAAGACAGCCGCAAGGGCGGATAACGGTGATATTTCATTTGAGGTTGTTTTTGAGTGTGATTCACATAATGTGACCGTTACGAATAACCGCGCCGAGGTTATAATTGAGGGCAACGGCATGGCACCGGAGTAAAACGCTGTGTCGAACAGTGAATCCTACTCCGACTACTCCCGTATTCTGTTAACGGATAATGTCAGTTTGAATAACCAGTTTGGATATCCATTGAGAATCGGAAGATGTACTGCTGACAGTCTTCCGAACCCCGGCGGAGATATTAACTTTGCCGGAATAAGTGACATTTGTGTTTATATAAAATGGAATGATGATTATAGACCCAATACGCGATCGGCTTTGGCTTGCGGTTTCAACGAATACAGTATGATGAGTTCATATTCGTTGAGTGGTGACACTATGGTAGGAGAAATGAACTACGGTGATGAAGATTTTTTAAAATTTGATTTTAGTGCAATAGCATCACGGGGAAAATCCTGTGGAAAAATCCGGAAGAGTCTTAACGATTACGGATTGATGTTTGTACGATCCGAAAATTTAACTGGAAAAGTCGGTGCATTGTATTCACAAGACGTCGCAAGGAAGTTTTTTGACATCCAGAGCATCGATATTAGGATGGAGAGCCTTAAGATTTATCTGTGCAGTGGAACGCCTGAAAATCTCACCACGGAAAACAAAAACAGCGTTGATATAGATGGGTCATATTCGATTTATGACGGAATGACAAACATGATAGGAACATACAGTTACAGCGCCGGAAAAGTTACGGTGCTGGACACCTTGACTATAAATGAAACTCTTGAAGGCGGTCTGTCGCCGACAAAGGAGGCACATAGAAGAAAAACAGTTCTGGAGTGTTACCGGGCGGTGGACGGAGATTGGAACACCACTCATAACCTTTCGGACATTGAAATACCGCCTGGACATAAGATGATAGACAATGAACGCACTTATCTTGTGAATAATAATGCGAACGGCACACCGATGGAATTCGACGATGACGGAACTGTAATCAATAAGAAAGTGCCGGAAGCGCTCGAGCCGGTATTTACAAAGACGGTTGAAGTATCTGTAAAAGGAACGTCGTCGGGCGGCAGCGGCAGCGGCGGAAGCTCATTGGTAAAGCCGACACCGACGCCTGTTGCAGTATCAACAGCGTCACCGTCCGGAACAACAGCACCGTCAGCAGATACAGGCTTGCCGTTTACGGACGTCAAGACAAGCGACTGGTTCTATGACAATGTAAAATATGTCTATGAAAACAAGCTGTTCTCAGGCGTTTCTGATACGCTGTTTGCACCGGATGAGCCTATGACGCGCACAATGCTTGTGACAGTGCTTTTCCGCGCCGAGGGCGAACCCGATATGTCCGAGGAAATATGGGGCTATCCGTTTGAGGACGTTGACGCCGAGAGTTGGTACGGAGCCGCAGTATACTGGGCGAGAAACCGCGATATTGTACAGGGAAATTCTCCGGAGAATTTTGCGCCGGACGAACCGGTTACAAGAGAGCAGATTGCTGCGATTTTATACCGGTATGCTCAGTTCAAGGGCATAGAAACAGACGAAATCGGAGATTTGTCACAGTTTACAGACGCAGATCAGATTTCAGACTGGGCGCAGAACAATGTTGGCTGGGCAATCGGAAAAGGCTTGCTCACCGGCAAGGGTGACGGCGTTTTAGACCCGCTCGGAAATGCGACCCGCGCGGAGATCGCCGCAATGCTGCAAAGATTTAATGAAAGCAGTTCTGCCTCCGGAAATGTGCCGAACGAATATAATTAGGGTTAGAAGAGCCGAAGAACTGAGTGTGACAGTCGTTTTCGGTAAGCGTATAAGACAGCGAGAGAAATCTTGCTGTCTTTTTTCGATTTTTCTTGCGTTATGAAAAAATTTGTATTATAATGTTTACATAAACTTTTTGAGAGGATGAGGGTTATGTTTGGTGAGAGAATTAAAAAGATGATTGCGGCGGCGGTTGCTTTTGCAGCTTTTGCTGTAGTTCTGTCAGGCTGTTCGGCGGCTGATGTTGCTTCGGGAATATTGAGAGGTATGACTAAGCCTTCTGCAACCTCGCAGCCTGTTGACGACAGTGGCAGCGTTAAGTATAATTTGTATGTGGTTAACTGCAATCAGTCGATTTCACTGCGTTCCGAGCCGTCTACTTCTGCACCTGAAATAATGCAGCTTGCGCTTGGTGTTCAGGTCGGATACATAGACAGCGCAGAGAACGGTTTTTATAAGGTTTCTGTTGACGGCACTGTCGGATATGCGCTGGCTTCGTATCTTAGCGGTTCTCCGCAGGCTGTTTCGGACACCGTACAATATTATATGTATGTATATAACTGCAATGAGTCTATAACACTCAGGTCAGCCCCAAGTTCTTCATCAGCATCAATGGGTCAGATACCTTACGGCACAGCGGTTGGTATAATCGAGGACGGCGGCAACGGATTTTATAAGGTGAAGTACAACGGATTAATAGGTTATGCTTCATCGGCTTATCTTTCGGCAAGCGTGCCGAGTCAGGAAGTTACTTCAAGCGTCAGCGCAGCAGAGGTAGAGGACTTTGTTGACAGCTCGCTCAAGGCGTTTGTCAATGGTATTAATACTGGTGACACAACATATATTTCATGGTATTTCACGGGTGACGAAGCTGTTCAGGAGAGAAAAACGCATGATAAAATAGTTCAGAGCGTTTTAAGTGAAGAGATTATTTCGCTTAACTGTCACAGCGGAAAGATTATTTCTTCAAATAAGGCAACGGCAATACGTGACTCGGTTATAAGGGTAGTGTACGATGACGGCAGTGTAAAGGACATAAAAGAAAGTTATTTATATACTGTTCAGATTTCTGACGACGGAAGCATGAGAATCATCGACCTTGAAGAGAGATGATACGAAAATTGGCAGTATAATTTATTAAGAGGTAATTAAATGACAAAGGAAAGTATAAATAGTGATACAAAAGATGATCTTAAAGGCATACGCGAGAACAAGATGGGAACAATGCCAATAAACCACCTTCTTGTTTCAATGTCGCTGCCGATAGTTATATCAATGCTTGTACAGGCACTTTATAACATAGTTGACAGTATCTTTGTGTCGCAGATTAACGAGACCGCTTTGACCGCCGTTTCGCTCGCCTTTCCTGTACAGAATTTAATGATTGCTATTGCGAGCGGCACGGGCGTCGGTGTTAACTCGTTCGTGTCCAAATGCCTTGGGGCAAAGGATTTTAAATTCGCCAATAAGGCTGCTAATGTAAGTATTTTTCTGGCAATTATGAACTGGCTTGTTCTGCTCGTTTTCGGTATAACCCTGTCGCGCCGGTTCTTTATGCTGCAAACGAGTGACCCGCAGCTTATAGAATACGGACATCAATATCTGAGTATAGTGTGTATATTCTCGTTCGGTATTTTCGGTCAGATTATGGGCGAGCGGTTACTACAGTCAACGGGCAAGACTGTATATACCATGATAACGCAGGGAACAGGTGCGGTGATTAATCTTATTTTTGACCCGATTTTAATTTTCGGACTTTTGGGCTTTCCGAAAATGGGAGTTATGGGAGCTGCCGCAGCAACAGTTTTAGGTCAGATTGTTGCAATGCTTCTGGCAGTTTTGTTTAATATCAAAATAAATAAGGAGCTTAAGTTTGACTTAAGAAAAATTTTGCCGCAAAAGCATATTGTTTTAAATATATACAAGGTGGGCTTGCCGTCAATACTGATGATAGCTATCGGTTCATTTATGAATTTCATGATGAATAATATTTTGATTGCTTTCACAGCGACGGCGACAGCCGTATTCGGCGTTTACTTTAAGCTGAACAGCTTTATATTTATGCCTATATTCGGCTTAAATAACGGTATGGTGCCGATTATAGCGTATAATTACGGCGCAAAGAAGCATGCGAGAATCATCAAAACAATGAAGCTGAGCATTACTTATGCTATGTGCATTATGCTTTTGGGATTTATTATATTCCAAATATTCCCTGATAAGCTTTTGGGAATGTTCAACGCTTCGGACGATATGCTTGCAATAGGCGTGCCTGCGCTCAGAATAATAAGCATAAGCTTTATTGCGGCGGGCTTTTCGGTTGTAACTTTGTCGGTTTTGCAGGCGCTTGGTCAAGGTGTGTATTCGCTCATAACCTCGGCTTCGAGACAGCTGGTTATTCTTATTCCTGTCGCCTTTTTGCTGTCAAAACTCGGTGACCTTAATTTGATATGGTGGTCGTTCCCCATTGCAGAAATCGCTTCGGTTATGCTGTGTATTGTGTTTGTACGGGCAACATTTAAGAAGCTGGGCATATCAGTGAAAGATAAGAATTAAAAGCTAAGGATTAATCGGCTCCAAGTACGCAGAATATGTTTTTTACTTTGTGAAAAATTATACAAAAATATATAGAAGAGGTTAGTCTGGCTAATTGATTGTTATAAAATCATTGTTAGCCAATAAATCATCAACCTCAAATACAGTGAGATGGTTTATAAAGCCATATATAATAATGCTGTCTCGCTTGTCGCGGGAATCAAGAATTGCAAATTTTGATATTCTGAGCAGTAACTGAGCTTCTTCAAGGGATAAACCGATTCCTAAAGCAATCGCAATCATAACCTCTCTTGACGGTTTGCGCTCGTTGTTGAAAACCTTATAAACATAATTGCCGACACCTGATTTTTTTGCAATCTCGGCAATACTTGTTTTTCTTGAATTTATTATATAGTTAAGATAATCTACAGGAGTTTCTGAAATAAATTCCTGTTCATGACTGTCTAAAAAAGCCTGAATATCGTCAGCGTTTTTCAGCTCTTTCAGTAATTCATCTGTAATTTTATGCATTGACAGCACCCCTCCGCATTATCTATATAATTATTATAACATATAACGACAAAATATGCAAGGAGGTCTTACCTTGTCCCAATATGCAAACTTAAAAGAAGTCAAAGTATTAAGGAAAAATGAACATCAGAAAATAACTCTGACAGTTGATTCAGACAGCAAAAAATATATAAAACGTGAAATATACAGCGATAAACGGGATATATACAAAACTCTCCAAAAAGTAAATCACCCTAATATACCAAAAATATTTGCAGTTGAATTTGACGACTCCACTGTAGTAACAGAGGAATATATCGAGGGAAATACACTCGGCAGGTTAATGGACGAAAGTGTTCCGCTGTCAAACCACCTGATAAATTCTATAGCCAAACAGCTTGCATCGGCAATGGAAGCGCTTCATAATGCCCGAATAATTCACAGAGATATTAAGCCCGATAATATAATGATAAATTCCTCAGGTCATATATGGGTTATTGATTATAATATCTCGCGCTTCTTCCGCAACGAACTGCGACAGGATACCGAAGTAATGGGTACGTTTGGTTATGCGCCTATTGAGCAGTTCGGAATGATACCGACAGATTATAAATCGGATATTTATTCATTTGGCGTAACAATAACAGAGCTGCTGAATTATGCAGGAAAAAAAGGTGCTCTTTATAAAATTGCCGACAAGTGCAAAAAACTTGATCCCGCGCAAAGATATAAAAATACTAAAAAATTAAGAAACGCGATAAGATTCAGATTTATCAGAAGTCCCTTGCTGTATGCCGCATTGCTTGTACTCATAACGGCGGGTTTCATAGGGGCTTGGCAATACAATATTACAGAAGAACAAACATTTTTTGGCTTTGAGGAGTACCCTGAATATACTGAATACAAGGACTATCCCACATTTGCTCAATCGCTTATATTCTCTACGGACGAGCCGCAGGAGCATTTGCTGTTTATAGACGATTTAAATATGCAAGGTAAAATAAAATTGGGCGAAAAGAATACTCTTGTCAATGCCGACATTACGCTGAATAACGGAGAATTGTCAGTGAGTTTAGCAGATAAATACGGAAGCACATTTGACTATAAATTTAAGTACAAAAACCAATATATCTATAACCAATATTATAGCGGCAATTTAAGAAAAAATGCGGATATAATCTGCCGTGACCTTGATTATGACAGCGTTCCGGAATTGTTAATCGGGCTTAATGAGGGCTTGATGGGCGTAACCAATGATCAATTTTATAACCCGTTTAATTATTGCATCGGCTGGTGTGTAAAGTACGATGAGAGTTCAGGCTTTACTCTTTGTGAGGGTGATATGTTCTCAAAAGGACAAGCCTTTACACTGACAAGATATACCAATCAGATTACCGTTCCGTGGGAGGATATCGGAGATATAACCGGATATGAGTTAAAAGATAATGCACTGGTTCCGTTTTATTGATTTTTAGACAAAAAGTAGAAGACTTTCTATATGATTTGGTGATATTATCAAATCGTATAGAAAGTCTTTTTTTGGTATTGCTATATTTCGTCAATGTGTTCCGCAAGTATTTTGACGGTGTTGCAAAATCGGGCATATGAATCGGAATTCTTTGACCGCACAGCCGAGGTTATCTGTTCAAGCAGATTATCGGATGCCGTGGCAGAGTCAAAAAGAAAATAGTCAATACCCGAATGTAAGGCACAGGCAATAGAATATAAGGTTTCAAGTGACGGAGCCCTTGTGCCGTTTTCTATATGCCCCAGAAAGCCTGTTGAGATGTCGCATATCTCAGCAAGCTTCTCCTGGGTATAGCCGAACTCACGGCGTTTTAATCTGATTTTGTCACCAAGTTTATGGTAGTCAATATTATTCATGACATCACCTCATGCTATATTTTATTATATATTATGAAAAAATTACATGAACATACAGACAAAAATATTGACAATAAGACATAATTGGGATATAATGTAACTATATAAAATAGCAAAAAGCGACAAAAGGTGGTGAAAGTATGGCTGATATAGCACAAATCATCAAGTATGAGGGTGATAATACAACCTTCGTATGGAAATCGCCTGTTGAGGACTTCAACACTCAAACACAGCTTATAGTACACGAATCACAGCAAGCCGTATTCTATATGAACGGTCAGATCTTAGATGTATTTGAAGCGGGCAGATACACATTAGAAACGCAGAATATACCGTTAATCAGTAAATTCTATAACAAGGCATTTAACGATAAAACACCATTCCATTGTGAGGTATATTTTATCAACAAAACCGAACAAATGGCGGTTAAATGGGGTACGGACAGCAAGATCGAATATGTAGAGCCTACATATAACTTCCCCATTCAGATTGGGGCAAGCGGTGAAATGACTTTAAGGGTTAAGGACGGAAAGAAACTGCTTGTTAAAGTTGTAGGCACTGAAAACGGATTGACGCAGACAGGACTGACGCAGAAATTCAGAGCATTTTTAATGACGAGGTTTAAAACCTATCTGTCAACATATATCCGAACAAACAAAATCAATATTTTTCAGATTGATGAACGCTTGACGGATATTTCAACCGATTTACAAAATATGCTCGTTCCCGATTTTGACGAATACGGAGTATCGCTTATACATTTCTTTGTAACGACAATCGTAAAGCCGGAAGACGACAGCACATATAAACGGTTTAAAGAAATCCATTTCAGACAATATGCTGATATTGCAGAAGCAAAATTACATCAGAGTGTCAGCATTATTGAGCAGGAAACAGAAAAGCAAAAGATGATACTTGAAGCAGAGGGATTGGCACAGAAACGAAACATTGAGGGATATACATATCAGCAGGAACGCGGATTTGATGTTGCTCAAACTGTCGCAGGTAATGAGGGCAGCGGAAATATGTCTAATCTCGGTATCGGTCTTGGAGTTATGGCAGGTGTTAGCGGAACTGTCGGAGGACTTGTTAATGACAGTATCGGAAATGCTGTCAATTCACAGAAAGCAAACAATCAAACTGTTGCTTGCCCCAAATGCGGAAACGCTGTACCTCAAAATGCAAAGTTCTGTTTAGAATGCGGTACAAAAATAGAATTATTATCAGACAATGAAATGATTTGTCCGCAATGCGGAAGTAAAACACCAAAAGGCAAATTCTGTATGGAGTGCGGAAACAAATTACAGCTTAGTTGCCCTAAATGCGGTAATGAAATTCCGCAGGGCGCAAAATTCTGTCTTGAATGTGGGTATAAGTTAGGCGGTGGCGAAAATGAACAATAATATAAGAATAGTTTTATGTTCTGTAATTGCGGCTGTTGTAGTGTCATTATTATATTTAGTAGTACCTGTAACAGACACATTCGTAGTATCACATATTTTTTCGTTGATTGCGATAAGTGGTATAGCTGTCAGCCTTTGCGTATTTGGAAAGGGTAATAATAAAGCACCGCAGGCATTCGCTTATATTCATACTGCTGTAATATACGCAGTAATAAGTACGGTCATTTCGGTTATAGCGTGTATTATATCCTATTATAAGCATTTCCCTGTTGCGATAACCGTAGTAGTACATATGGCAATTTTAGCGGTGTTTGTTATCCGTGCCGTTGCTCTGAATTCGGGAAATGAATATATAGAAAAAATTGATGCAAAAGCAGAAGAAAAACATAAGGAATTTGAAAAAGAAAAAGCTGTGTATTGGGATTAAAAAAGAAAGGTGAGATTTTTGTTATGAAACAACTAACATGCGAAATGTGCGGAAGTACAGATTTATTAAAACAGGATAATGTATTTGTTTGTCAAACTTGCGGAACAAAATACTCTGTTGAAGAAGCAAAAAAAATGATGATTGAAGGAACTGTCAATATAGACAATTCAACGCGGATACAGAATAACGTAAAAAATGCCATAAGAGCGATGGCTTCTGGTGAGCTTTATAGTTGTCGTACATTGTGCGATAAAGTGTTGGAAATGGATCCATATTGTTTTATTGCGCTTATATATAAAGTATACCTCTCAAAATCCACATCGGGAGCGGTGTCCTATATTGACGATGCAATTGACGGTGGGGTTTTTTATGACGAAAGCGAACGTACAGAAGCGGCTAAATTCATAGCAAAGCATTTCTATGCTTTTTGGAAAATATCAAAAATCGAAAAAGTTCTGGATAAAATTTTTGACGGTGATGATGATAAACTTATGAAAGTGTTTTGCCAAGAGGTCTATATGAATCCGGAATTTGATAATTCTCGTATAGCAGAACACTTTGAAGATCTGCAAAAAATCAAATCTTTTGACTTGTCTGACGAAACAAGAATTTCCGTCCTCAGCACAATACTTGCGCGTACGTTGTTTTACTATGTTTATGATTTATATAATTGTGATGGTATATATAAGTATAACTCAGTTTTCAATGCTGAAGATAAAGGCGAGGATATAGTAAAGGATGTATCAATTTTTTGCTACGGTGACAATGGCAGTCCCGGAGAGGATGATATTGATATTAGACCTATTTATTCTCAAATAATTGATATTTGCCCGGAATTTGATATGACCACTGCATGGGTTATGGCTTTAAATAGTGTCTTAAATAAAAATATTTTAGAGCACTCTGCTATAGTTGAAGCGTATAAAAAGATGGGAGAATTACCCAAGTATTGGAGTAATGATTTTGTTGAAATTGTTGAATCCAATATTTCATTTATAATAAAAGAATATGACTCATCATATTGCCTTGATGAAAAAACGCAAAAGGTTTTTGATGAAATCAAAGAGTTTTTAAAGGATACCGATCTTGAGAAATTAATAAAAGTAAGAGACATGGAGGAACGGCTCAAGGAGGATTTGCCTGATATAAAACGCAAAATAAGTTGGATAAAAGATGGTGATTCCTTTTGGATAGAACCTTTCAACAGAGAAAGAAGAGAAATCCTGAAGTATTATAAACCTGAGTATGTATCAGACAAAGAGCTGAAAGCAGAAGTTGATGAAGCTTTAAATTATCAACCTACTGCTTCAAATCATCAACCTAAGAAAAGTGGTTGTTATGTTGCTACTTGTGTTTATGGCTCATATGATTGTCCGCAGGTTTGGACTTTAAGACGTTATCGTGATTATACATTATCAGAAACCCGGTACGGCAGAGCATTTATAAAAATCTATTATGCAATCAGTCCCACTCTTGTAAAATGGTTTGGAAATACAAATTGGTTTAAAAAGCTTTGGAAAAAGCCATTGGATAAAATGGTTAAAAGCCTTAACGAACAAGGTGTTGAAGATACAAAATATAACGACAAAATATAAGGAGTGAAAAACATGAAAGGAACAATTAGAGGTACAAACTTATATGACGTATATACAGGAGAAAATCAAAAAGAAATTAGATTCGACAACGGTGACGTATATAGAATTAAAGGTACTAATTTACATGATGTATACACTGGTCGTAATCAACTAGAAATTGAAAAAGTAAATACTAATGAATCACTTGAAAGTATGTTAAATGATATGTTAAGTGAATTAATAGGTAGTATTGGTGCAGCAGCATTATTAGCTGGTATTTTGGCTTTAATGTGTTGGATTGCTTAAAGTGTTTTGGATTTTAATATCTATTAAATATAAAATATAAAACATAAAAACTGAAAATATAAAATATAAAACATAAAATATAAGGAGTGATTATTTACGGTATACTGTCAATTATGTAAAACATCAGGAGCAAATATGTTCTAAGGAGATGTACAGATCAAAATTGTAGGTCTTATATTAGTGAAAATTTTAATATAGACTGATTTTAAATTATATCAAAATGGATAAGTGGTAAAGAATATCAATGAACAATACAGTTTTAAATTTTGGAGGTAATAAAATGGCAACACCAATTTATTTCGTAGATAATAAATATGAATCAGGTGCAATCAAAGTCTTTATAACAGATAATAAGTATGATAACGGAGTTATAAAAGTATGGCCGACAACAGACAAGTACACTTCAGGTGTTATAAAAGGGTTTGTGGTTGACAATAAGTATGATGCACAAATGAAAGTATTCCTTTGTAGTAGTAAATACGATTAATAAGTTAGAAAAATATCACTTATCCATTTTAATTATATAAAATTGTCGAAATAAAAACCATTTTCCATGAGTAACAATTGGCAAAGGACTATTCAGACTATCGGCAAAAATTCTGGGACGTACCGAAAACACACCGGGCATATCAATGAGAGCAAAGGATTAATCGGCTCCAAGTACACAGAATATGTTTTTTACTTTGTGAAAAATTATACAAAAATACTAATATAACATGTTTTTATCAGGGTATTATCAGTTAAAATTTTCAAGCGATTTTTGTTGAATTTAAAAAGCAAATAAGATATAATAATAACCGTATAGCGTTTTTTGTTATGCGGTTATTTTTATGTAAAATTCAGATTTTTGCCGTGTATGAGAAGGTCTCTGAAGATTGCATTGCGGTTTACATAAATAATGAGGAGGGCTTATAATAAATGGTCAGACTTCAGAAATATCTTGCAAGCTGCGGTGTGGCATCACGCAGAGGCAGTGAGGAAATTATCAGATCCGGACGTGTAAAGGTCAATGGTGAAACCGTTAGAGAAATGGGTGTTCAGATTGATGAGGAAGCCGATGTTATAACAGTAGACGATGCCGTTGTACAGCCGGAAAAGAAAATGATATATATCATGCTGAATAAGCCTGTCGGCTTTGTTACGACAGTCACTGACGACAAGGGACGAGATACGGTTATGGAGCTTGTGTCCGATATTCCTGCCAGGATTTATCCGGTCGGCAGACTTGACTATGACACAGAGGGTTTGCTTCTTATGACAAACGACGGCGATCTGACGTACAGGATAACGCATCCCAAGAACAATGTCGAAAAGACATATGTGGCTGAGGTAACAGGCAATGTCACCATGGATACACTCACCAGACTGCGCAGAGGAGTTGTGATTGACGGAGTTAAGACAAGCCCCGCAAAGGTAGAGGTCGTTGGCGCAACACAGCTCGGAACAAAGCTTGAAATCACTATTCACGAGGGCAGAAACCGTCAGGTCAGAAAGATGTTCGAGGCGGTCGGCTGTATAGTGAAGCGCCTGAAGCGCACACGTGAAGCCGGTTTAATCCTCGGTCATGTTCCGCTCGGCAGATGGAGAAAGCTTACAGAGTCCGAGGTGAATATGCTCAAAAAGATTGGCACCGGCAAGAAATCTTCAAGGCAGACCAGCGAGGAGCGTTACGGCAAAGAGGGCGTCAGACAGCATAAAAAGAGTTACTCAAAAGCAAACCGCAATGAAAGAAAGCCGGTTCACTACAGCGGAAACGGCATAAGGAATAAAAACGGTTCAAGAGCAAGAACGCAGGGTCAAAACGGGCGTATTCAGTCGAAACGCAAGGGCTCTGGAAGATAATATTTTGAAAAATAATAAAGTTTAACATATGGATCTGAAAAGCGATAATTATATCGCTTCGGGTCTTATCGAGATTAGTACAAGGAGGTAAAATCAATGGGTAAAATCGAAGAGTTACAGCAAATTCGCCGCAATATTGAACAGGGCGGCGGAGAAGCGAAAATCAAGAAGCAGCATGAAAGCGGCAAAAAAACTGCCAGAGAGAGAATCGCAATGCTTTTTGATGAAGGCAGTTTTGTTGAGGTTGACGCATTTGTAAAGCACAGATGCAATGAGTTCAACATGGCAAAAACCGAAGCTCCGGGCGAAGGCGTTGTAACAGGTTACGGTACTGTTGACGGCAGATTGGTTTATGCGTATGCGCAGGACTTTACTGTTATCGGTGGTTCACTCGGCGAGATGCAGGCAGCAAAAATTTGTAAAGTTATGGATATGGCAACAAAGATGGGTGCGCCTATCGTTGGTATCAACGATTCAGGCGGCGCAAGAATTCAGGAGGGCATTGACGCTCTTAAGGGATTCGGCGACATCTTCTACAGAAACACACAGGCATCAGGTGTTGTACCGCAGATTTCAATTGTTCTCGGTCCCTGTGCGGGCGGTGCTGTTTATTCGCCGGCTATCTGTGACTTTATTTTTATGGTTGATAAGACTTCACAGATGTTCATCACAGGTCCGTCTGTTGTAAAATCCGTGACAGGCGAGGATGTAACCTTTGAAGAACTCGGCGGAGCTCAGACTCATGCTATAAAGAGCGGCGTTGCCGGCAAGGCTTTTGCAAGCGAGGAGGAATGTTTTGAGCAGGTTAAGAACCTGATTTCATATCTCCCGTCAAATAATCTGGAGACAGCTCCGATTTACGACTGCACAGACGACCTTAACAGACTGTCAGACGCACTTGCAGAAATCGTTCCCGAGGATGTAAACAAGGGTTATGATATGAGAGACGTTATAAAGGAAGTTGTTGATGACGGCGAATACTTTGAGCTGTTCGACAAGTTTGCAAAGAATATTGTTACCGCATTCGCAAGAATGAACGGACAGACAGTTGGTATTATCGCAAACCAGCCGAAGTTCATGGCAGGTTCGCTTGACTGCGACTCATCGGATAAGGGCGCAAGATTTGTCAGATTCTGCGACAGCTTCAATATTCCGATTATTACATTTACTGATGTTCCGGGTTATCTTCCGGGTATAAATCAGGAGCATAGCGGAGTTATCAGACACGGTGCAAAGCTCTTGTACGCATTCTCTGAGGCTACTGTTCCGAAGATTAATGTCATCGTGAGAAAGGCTTACGGCGGTGCGTACATCGCAATGAACAGCAAGCACCTCGGCGCTGATATGGTATTTGCCTGGCCGACTGCTGAAATTGCTGTTATGGGTCCGTCAGGAGCCGCTAATATTATATTCAAGAAGGATATAGCTGCGTCGGATGATCCGATTACAGCAAGACAGGAAAAAATTCAGGAGTACACTGACAAGTTTGCAAATCCGTATGTAGCTGCAAGCCGCGGTTATGTTGACGACGTAATCGAACCCGATTCAACACGTCCCAGAATTATCAGCGCGCTTGAAATGCTTGCAAGCAAGAGAGAGACAAGACCGGCAAAGAAGCACGGTAATATTCCTCTTTAATAGGATGGTACGGCTGAAAATCAGAATTGTTTCAGCCAATAAATTCGATCGAAAGGAGAATTAAGCTATGTCAGTTACTGAAGCTTTAATAGAAGGTTTACAGGTTACAGTCGTTGGACTTGCAATAGTATTTTCTGTTCTGATTATTCTCATGCTTGTACTCATGGCTATGAAGGTTGTGTTTTATAAGCCTGCAAAGTCTGAAGAGCCGAAGAAAACAGTTAAAAAGAGCGAGGCAGCCGCTGCTGCTCCTGCGGCAAAGGCTGAGAGCAAAAACGAAATTGACGAAGGCGAGCTTATAGCAGTTCTTACAGCTGCTGTTGCGGCAAGTCTGAATACATCGACTTATAACCTTAACATTAAGTCATACAGAAGGATTGGAAATACATCACCGAGCTGGAATAAAGCCGGCCTGACGGACGTAATCAATTCAAGATTCTGATGTTATTGACTCCGCAAAACAGCGGATACAGAACGGTCTGACGATGCGCACCGCTTACGGTGCGGTCACGGACATATTATAATTAATTAAACCAATTAATAAGGAGGTTAATTCAATGAGAAAGTTTAATATTAGTGTAAATGGAAATACCTATGAGGTTGAAGTTGAAGAAATCGGCGGCGCTCCGGCACCGGCTCCGAAGTCTGCGGCACCGGCTCCGAAGCCGGCAGCAGCTCCCAAGGCAGCACCGGCTCCCGCAGCAGCGGCTGCTGCTCCCGTTGCAGGCGCAACAACAGTTGAAGCACCTATGCCGGGTAATATCTTGTCAATCAAGGTTAAGACAGGCGATACAGTAAACGAGGGCGATGTACTTTGCGTACTTGAGGCTATGAAGATGGAGAACGAGATTATGGCGCCGAAGGCCGGCAAGGTTGTTGCTGTCTGCACAAATCAGGGTGCGGCAGTTCAGACCGGTGACGCACTTATCTCTATCGGTTAATAAATTAACTTAATTTTACAAGCGAAAGGGATGATTTTGTGTTACAGGCTTTTACAAGCTTTTTAGGCAGTACCGGTGTTGCGGCATTGATTCAGTCAATGATGCAGGGACAAAACGTTCTGGAAGTCATCGGCACTCCTGTTATGATAATTATTGCCTGTGTTTTGCTCTATCTGGCGATAGTTAAGAAGTTTGAACCGCTGCTGCTTTTGCCGATTGCATTTGGTATGTTGCTGACAAACCTTCCGATGTTTGAAGGCTCAAGTGCAATTTTGATGCATCCGGAGTTCTTTACTGATCCGGAATACATGGTTGACGGTCATATAGATGTGTCTATGGTATTTGCACAGGGCGGTCTTCTGGATATGCTGTATCTTGGGGTTAAGCTGGGTATCTACCCGCCGCTTATCTTCCTCGGTATCGGCGTTATGACCGACTTCGGTCCGCTTATTGCAAACCCGAAGAGTATTATTTTAGGCGCCGCTGCACAGTTTGGTGTGTTTATTACATTCCTCGGTGCTTTGCTTCTCGGAGCTGCAATTCCGGCTATTGGATTCGGCGTTAAGGATGCGGCATCTATCGGTATCATCGGTGGTGCGGACGGTCCTACCGCGATTTATGTTACAAAGACACTGGCACCGCAGCTCTTGCCTGCAATTGCTATTGCAGCATATTCATACATGGCGCTCATTCCGGTTATTCAGCCGCCTATCATGAAGGCGCTGACTACAAAGGAAGAACGCAAGATTGTTATGGAACAGTTAAGACCTGTCAGCAAGACAGAAAAGATATTGTTCCCGATTGTTGTTACTATTGTCGTTGGTCTGATTGTACCGGACGCTGTTTCTCTTGTCGGTATGCTCATGCTCGGTAACCTCATAAAGGAGAGCGGAGTGGCGGAAAGACTTGCTAAGACAGCTCAGAACGGTTTGATGAACGTTATTACTATATTCTTGGGGTTAACCGTTGGTGCAACCGCAACTGCGGACACCTTCCTGACACCGGCTACACTTGGTATTGTTGCCCTTGGTCTTATTGCTTTCTGCTTCAGTACAGCAGGCGGTTTGATCCTCGGCAAGATAATGTGCAAGCTCACACGCGGCAAGGTAAATCCGCTTATCGGTTCCGCCGGTGTATCTGCCGTACCTATGGCTGCGCGTGTTTCACAGATGGTCGGACAGAAGGAAAATCCGTCGAACTTCCTGCTTATGCACGCAATGGGACCGAATGTTGCCGGAGTTATCGGCAGCGCCGTTGCGGCAGGTGTGTTCCTCGCAATGTTCGCATAATCTAAATTTAAAATCTACAGGAGGAAAATATTATGGCTAAAGTAGGTATTACAGAAACCATATGCCGTGATGCACATCAGTCTCTTATTGCTACTCGTATGACGACCGAAGAGATGCTGCCGGCATTGCCGCTTATGGATAAAGTGGGTTATCATTCCATGGAAGTATGGGGCGGAGCTACTTTTGACGCCTGCCTTCGTTTCTTGAATGAAGACCCGTGGGAGAGACTCAGAAAGATCAGAAAGGCTGCTCCCAATACAAAGCTCCAGATGCTTTTCAGAGGTCAGAACGTGCTTGGCTACAGACACTATGCTGACGATGTGGTTGAATACTTCGTACAGAAGTCAATTGCAAACGGTATTGATATAATCAGAATTTTTGATGCGCTTAACGATGTCAGAAATCTTCAGACAGCTATTAACGCAACAAAGAAGGAAAAAGGTCACGTACAGGCTGCTATCTCTTATACAATAAGCCCGGTTCACAACAACGAATTCTTTGTAAAGCTTGCAAAGGAATATGAGGACTGCGGTGCGGATTCTATCTGTATCAAGGATATGGCAGGTCTGCTCACACCTTATAACGCTTATGATTTGGTTAAGGCTATGAAGAAGAAGGTAAAAATTCCGATTCAGCTCCATACACACTACACAAGCGGTGTTGCTTCGATGACATATCTTAAGGCAATCGAGGCAGGTGTTGATGTTGTTGATACAGCATTGTCTCCGCTCGCACTCGGTACTTCACAGCCGCCGACAGAACCGCTGGTTGCTACACTTCAGGGTACAGAGTATGATACAGGTATCGACCTTAACTTGCTCACTGAAATAAGCGACTACTTCAAGCCGCTCAGAGAGAAGTATCTCGAGTCAGGACTTTTGAGTACAAAGGTTATGGGCGTTGATATCAATACACTTAAGTACCAGGTTCCGGGCGGTATGCTTTCAAACCTTGTGTCACAGCTCAAACAGCAGGGCAAGGAAGATAAGCTTGAAGAGGTTCTTAAGGAGGTTCCTGAGGTTCGTAAAGATCTCGGCTATCCGCCGCTTGTTACGCCGACAAGCCAGATTGTCGGAACACAGGCAGTGCTTAATGTTCTCATGGGCGAACGCTACAAGATGGTTACCAAGGAGACAAAGGGTATCTGTAAGGGCGAATACGGCAGAACTCCGGTTCCGATTGACGAGGAGTTCAGAAAGAAGATTATCGGCAACGAAAAGGCTATCACCTGCCGTCCAGCCGATTTAATCAAGCCTGAGCTTGAAAAGCTCAAGAAGGAATGTGCAGAGTGGACAGAACAGCCGGAGGACGTATTGTCATACGCACTGTTCGATCAGGTTGCAGTAAAATTCTTCGAGCAGAGAAAGGCTGAAAAGTATAAGATTGATAAGGACATGGTCGACTATAACGACATGACTCATCCGGTATAATATAACAAGGGACTGCTGCGTTATTATTTGCAGCAGTCCCTTGTTTATTGAGGTAAATTATAGTTTAAATTAATAAAGCCAGACCCAGTTCCGCCCGTCTAGCCCGGGCGGGTAACAACTTCCCCTCCGGGGAAGCCGTTATTAGGGGCGATGCCCCTAAGACCCCAAATCAGGGTGTTAGGGGATGAAATCCCCTAAATCGCGTCTCCTGAAAGGAGACACGATGGAGCGCTCGGGGCGGAGGCGGCGAGCGCAATTGGGTGGGCTGTGACCGAACCTGAAAGGTTCGTATGCGCCATACTAAGCGTTGTTGCCATTGCATCTAAAGTCAATAACATACCTAAGTTGTACTGTGTGTGCGCAGGCGAACAGCGCGACAAACTACAATTTAACAACCCATCACCTCTTGTCGAAAACGCATGACACAGAACGTATACATCCATGCGAGTTTGGTTATAAATTTATTGACAACAGGGCATATTTCTAATATAATAATGAAGTATTCGGGGGTGTAATGGTTTCGACAGGGTTGTAGAGACTTGAGGAGCGAGCCGTGGCCGGACGCCACGTTAAAAGTCCGAATTTAAAATTAAACGCTAACAATAATAAAGTAGCATTGGCTGCCTAATTGCAGCCTGTCCTCCCGGGCTTACCGCACGCTCGGTGCAGGGCATCAAAACCGCGGTGAACGTGAACCGGGAAAGCTTTGACCCGGTCATGCAATTATGAAGCTACCGAGTATAACAGTTTGTCAATGGGCTGTTATATGAGGGAATATTGACCATTGACTACGCTCGTAGCCGCCTTTTGGGGATACTTCTTTGGACAGGAGTTCGATTCTCCTCACCTCCACCAGGTCGGAAATCCGCTTTGGATTTTCTTATTTTCCTGCAAATCACACGATTTGCAGGATTTTTTATGCAAATAAGGTCTGTTGTAGTAAGAATTACAACAGACCTTATTTTTTAATATAAATTATAGTTTAATTGACTAAACCGCAACTCGGCGGTTTAATGCGATCGCCTTTGAAAAAGGCGATATTTCAAGCTACGGCAGGCTTGCGAAGCAAGCACGTTAGGCGCGAAGGCGTCTGACCTCGCTTAGAGGTCATTTTATATGATACATAAAATATCATGCAAGCATGAGGCGACTGCGCACCTATCGTGGCGGCAAGCCGCCCTACCGCAGTTTGCATTTCCACCTGAAACAGGTGGAGTCAATTAAACTATAATTTAACAGGCGGTTATATTTTGTGGGGTTATAGGGGGGATGTCCCCCCTATATTAAAATCTTACGCTTTGTCAACCAATGCGAAAGAGATTTCACCTTTGGCAGCTACATCGTCGCCGACATAGGCGCAGACATCGGCCTTGCCCATTACTGAGCGGAACTTTGTCAGCTCAACTTCGAGTCTGAGCGTTTCGCCCGGTACAACCTGGTGCTTAAACTTGAAGTTATTGATTCCCGTAAACACAGCGATCTTGTCTCTGAACTCCGGCTTTTGCAGAATTACAACTGCGCCGACCTGTGCAAGCGCTTCACAAATCAAAACGCCCGGCATAATCGGCTGACCCGGAAAATGTCCCTGAAAGAACGGCTCATTCATTGTGACATTTTTAATTCCGACCGCACGCTTGCCCTCTTCAAATTCGATAATTTTGTCAATAAGTAAAAACGGATATCTGTGCGGGATAATATCCATAATTTCTTTGATGTTCATTTCCATGATATTTTACCTCCGGTTTTATAATAAATTAATATTATCATAGCATAATCGGATTTGCAAGAAATTTTTAAAATTTTTTATAAAAAGTATTGACAAGCTGTTTTAAATATGGTATTATAGTCAAGTCGTCAGTCGATGACAAATTGAATACGGAGGGGTTCCCGAGTGGCCAAAGGGGGCAGACTGTAAATCTGTTGCATCTTGCTTCGATGGTTCGAATCCATCTCCCTCCACCAGAAAAAACTCTCGTTCTTTGAACGGGAGTTTTTCAGTTAAATAAATTTCTGCGAACTTTGTGAAATGTACATGCGTACGTGGAAATTTATTTAATTTTGCAAAAAAGACTTAACGCGTTATCGCCGAAAAATCTCTTGACATATAGTCTGTGCGGTAGTATAATCAAATTAATAAAACTGAATAATATCTTCAGGGCAGGGTGAAATTCCCTACCGGCGGTACAGCCCGCGAGCCGAAAGGCTGATTTGGTGCAATTCCAAAGCCGACAGTAAAGTCTGGATGAAAGAAGATTGCTGATACGAATAAATTTAGTTTAACATCATTTTATTATATTTATTGATGCTTTGCTCTGGAATGATTACGGTCTGTATGATCTTGTCGTTTTGGAGCTTTTTTATTCTTTAGCTGACGTTCTGAACTTGTTGTTCGGAGCTTTATCTTTAGGAGGCGTAAAAATGACGGATAAAGAATACATGCGCAGAGCTCTTGATTTGGCGGTGAGAGGACGCGGAACTGTCAGTCCGAATCCTATGGTAGGCGCCGTTATCGTGAAAAATAACAGGATAATCGGCGAGGGCTGGCATAAAAGATATGGTGACCTTCATGCTGAGCGGAACGCCTTTGCCGATTGCAAAGAACGCGGCGAGAGCGCAGAAGGTGCAACGATTTATGTAACGCTCGAGCCGTGCTGTCATTACGGCAAGACGCCGCCGTGTACTGACGCAATAATCGAAAACAAAATCAGCCGTGTGGTAATAGGCTCTGCCGACCCGAATCCAAAGGTTGGCGGCAAGGGTGTGAAAATACTGCGCGATAACGGCATAGAAGTAACCGAGGACGTGCTGCGCGAAGAGTGCGATGCGGTTAATTCAGTATTTTTCCACTATATATCAACAGGAATACCATATGTAGTCATGAAATACGCAATGACCCTCGATGGAAAAATCGCAACCTATACGGGCGAATCAAAATGGATAAACGGTGAGGCGGCGCGGCAAAATGTACACAAGACGAGAAGCGAGCTTTCCGCCATTATGGCAGGAATAGGCACAGTGCTTGCCGACAATCCTATGCTGACATGCCGTATCCCCGGCGGTGTAAATCCGGTTCGTATTATATGCGATACAAGGCTCAGAACTCCGCTTGATTCAAATGTCGTAAGCACAACCAATCAGGCAAGGACATTAATTGCCACCTGTGTGAGCGACGAAAACAGGCATAAGCCATATATTCAAAAGGGCTGTGAAATTATAGTTGTTCCGGAGCTTGACGGACATATTGACTTAAATAATTTGATGCAAAAGCTGGGCGAGAAGAAAATAGACAGTATTTTACTTGAGGGCGGAGCAGAACTAAACTGGTCGGCACTCAAATGCGGTATAGTAAATAAAGTGCAAGCGTATATTTCGCCAAAGCTGTTCGGCGGCGCTGCGGCAAAGGCTCCGATTGCCGGAACAGGCGTGGCAATGCCGGACGACGCTTTTGAAATCGTTTCTCCGACAATTCAGAAAATCGGTGATGACATTTTGGTAGAGGGTGAGGTGAAAATGTGTTCACGGGAATAATAGAAGAAATAGGAGAGCTCAAATCAATAAACCGAAGTTCAAATTCAGCGGTGCTGACTATCGGCGCAAAAACAGTGCTTGAGGATATTCATCTCGGAGACAGTATAGCCGTCAACGGATTATGTCTGACTGTCGTCAGATTTGACAAAAATTCATTCTCGGCAGATGTGATGCCGGAAAGCCTGAAGCGTTCGTCACTCGGCAGCCTTAAGACAGGCAGCAAGGTCAATCTTGAACGTGCCATGGCGGCAAACGGCAGATTCGGAGGACACATTGTTGCCGGTCACATAGACGGAACCGGCATAATAAGCTCAATCCGGAAGGATTCAAATGCTGTGTGGTATACAATAAAGACTGAGCAGAGCATTTTGAAGTATATAGTAGAAAAGGGCTCTGTGGCAATTGACGGAATAAGCCTGACTGTCGCGGAAGTCGGCAGCGACAGCTTCAGTGTATCAGTTATTCCGCACACTGCCGAAAATACTATACTTCCGACAAAGAGAACAGGCGACATGGTTAATCTTGAAAACGACTGCATAGGCAAGTATGTCGAAAAGCTGATGAGTGCAGATAATGCAAACGGAGGCATAACCCGTGAGTATCTTGCAAAGTTCGGATTTTGATTTATAATACAGATGTGGAGGAAAATTATATGGACGTAAATAATAATTCGTTTAATACAATCGAAGAAGTCATTGCAGACCTCAAGAACGGTAAAATAGTAATGGTGACCGATGACGAAAACCGGGAAAACGAGGGCGATTTTATTTGTGCGGCGGAGTTTGCCACGACTGAAAATGTGAACTTTATGGCAATGCACGGTAAGGGTCTGATTTGTATGCCGATGAGCGCTGAAATATGCAAAAAGCTTCAGCTTCCGCAAATGGTGTCGGACAATACGGATAATCACGAAACAGCGTTTACCGTATCAATCGACCATATAAGCACAACTACCGGCATATCCGCCGAGGAACGAGGCGTTACTGCAAGAAGCTGTGTAAGCGACAGCGCAAAGCCTGAGGATTTCCGCAGGCCGGGACATATGTTTCCGCTGCTGGCAAAGAAAAACGGCGTACTTGAACGCAGCGGCCATACAGAGGCGACCGTTGACCTTATGCGCCTTGCGGAACTAAAGCCATGCGGCTTGTGCTGCGAGATAATGCGCGATGACGGCACGATGATGCGAACTCCGGAGCTTATAGAGCTTGCAAAAAAATTCGGAATAAAGTTCACTACTATTAAGGCAATCCGGGAGTACAGAAAGAGGCATGATCAGCTGGTCGAATGTGTTGCGGTTACAAAGCTGCCGTCTAAGTACGGAATGTTCAAGGCATACGGCTATATAAACAAGTTAAACGGCGAGCATCATGTGGCGCTTGTCAAGGGTGATATAGACGACGGAAAGGATGTTTTGTGCCGCGTTCATTCGGAATGTCTTACCGGTGACGCTTTCGGCTCTCTTCGCTGCGACTGCGGAGAACAGCTTGCAACGGCAATGATGCAGATTGAGCGTGAGGGCAGAGGTATTTTGCTGTATATGCGTCAGGAGGGACGAGGTATCGGACTGATTAACAAGCTCCGTGCATACGAGCTTCAGGACAGCGGTATGGACACGCTGGAAGCAAACCTTGCCCTCGGCTTTGACGGAGATTTGCGCGAATATTTCATCGGCGCACAAATCCTGCGCGATTTGGGTGTAAAGTCGCTCCGGCTTCTGACAAATAATCCCGACAAGGTATATCAGCTTTCGGATTTCGGTATGACGATAAGCGAACGTGTGCCTATCAGGATCGACCCGACTGAATATGACAAGTTTTATCTTGAAACAAAGAAAAACCGCATGGGTCATATACTCGATTGAGAGAATAATATAATTTAAATAAAAGGAGTTCAGAATTACAATGAAGGTATTTGAAGGAAACTTAGTATCAAAAAAAGACGCAAAAATCGGAATAGTTGCAGCACGTTTCAATGAGTTTATTGTATCAAAGCTGCTCAGCGGGGCAGTAGACGGTCTTGTGCGTCATGATGTGGACGAGGATAATATACATGTTGCGTGGGTGCCGGGTGCTTTTGAAATACCGCTTATTGCGTCAAAGATGGCAAAGAGCGGAAAATACGATGCAATAATTTGTCTTGGCGCTGTTATCCGCGGCAACACAAGCCACTATGACTATGTATGCAACGAAGTGTCAAAGGGCATAGCTCAGGTATCTCTCAGCTCGGACGTTCCTGTTATGTTCGGCGTTCTCACAACGGACAATATCGAGCAAGCAATCGAGCGCGCCGGAACAAAAGCGGGCAATAAGGGATTTGAATGTGCCGAAGGCGCTGTTGAAATGATAAATCTGATAAGTGCAATCGAAGATTAATAGAGAATAATGAATTTAAATGAGTTGCGCTGTTAAATTAAAGTTTATATGAGTAAACCGCAACTCGGCGGTTTAATGCGAGCATCGGTAGGCGGA
>OIXH01000804.1_pt1 | contig 37715 bp, 27 predicted proteins | sample 1587741 | NCBI WGS metagenome assembly OIXH01 (sample SAMEA3888916, study PRJEB22519) | human gut metagenome | biome: human gut; feature: human-associated habitat; material: faeces | place: Denmark | collected 2011 | reverse complement strand
AGGACGCTCGGGTGGCTCCCGCCCCCCGAGACCCCCTGAAGTCGCGCCGTAGGCTTTGGAGAGCCTGACCGCCTACCTCGCGGTGGACACGGCCGCCGCAATTGGTGGGGGGACAGTAGGCATACGCACACCACTTTCGGACGTTTCATTCCTCACGATAGGCTTTGGGGGCAGGCGGCGGCCTGACCTGGTACGATTGGCGCACTTACCCAGGCGTTTTCCGGTTTTCGCCAGAAAATCGCGGGCGTTGCCCGCGAAGGAAAAGGCCAGAGCTTTGTCGCGAAGCGACATTGCGGGGCAGGCGGCGGCCTGACGCGGTGCCAATTGGCGCACTCATCCAGGCGTTTTCCGGTTTCCGTCAGGAAATCGCGGACGATGTCCGCGAAGGAAAAGGCCAAACATTTTCGCGGAGCGATAATGCGGGCTATTGCTTCAGGGTTTTGTCGTGGCCGATGAGATTGATCTCGACGCGGGTGAGGTCCAGGTCGGTCAGGGGGTGCTCGGTCAGGTAGCGGTTGACGGCGTCTAAGAGCCCTGGCTCTAAATAGTCCCGGACATGGCGGGTCTCCAGGTCGCAGATGTGGACGTGGCCGAAGGTGTTGATGTCAAATACCACCGGCTCCCCGGCGGTGCCTACCCGCATGATCAGGCCCTTTTCTTCGAAAAGGTTCAGAATGTTGTATATCGTGGCTACGGTCATGGATATGTTCCGGCTTTCCAGGACCTTCCGGACGTCCTCGGCGGTGACGTGGGTGTTCAGTTCCTTGAGAATCTGGTACACCTCCAGGCGCTGCCGGGTGATTTGTACGCCGTTTTCTTTCAGCGTTTTGCGGAAATCTTCCATGGGACCCTCCCTTCCGTCCATCTTGACAAAAATAGTATAGTACAAAATTTCACGGATGTCAAGAATTTTAGATTGATTTTAAAATGTATATTTTCCCAGCGGGGGATGAAACTAACGGTATCCGGACTGGGAAAGGATGGTTCCATGAAAAAAGTAACGGCCAACGAGTACAGCGAGATGACCAAGCAGGCTTCCCCCAACACGAAAAGCTGGTTCACGATCCCCATGGCGTTTCTGGTGGGAGGGCTGATCTGCACTTTGGGGCAGGGGCTCATCGCTTTGTGGAAGTACCTGGGGGCGTCTGAGGAGCTGGCTCCTACGGCGGCTTCGGTGACGCTGGTGTTTTTGAGCGTGCTGGCTACGGGGCTCAATGCCTACGACAAGCTGGCAAAGCACGCCGGGGCGGGGACGTTGGTGCCCATTACCGGCTTCGCCAACGCGGTGGCCTCTCCGGCGTTGGAGTTCAAAAGCGAGGGGCTGATTCTGGGGCTGGGGGCCAAGCTGTTCTCCATTGCGGGGCCGGTCATCGTCTACGGGGTGGCGGCGTCCTGCGTTTACGGGCTGATCTATTACCTGATGCGGTAGGAAGGGAGTGGGACAATGTCACAAAAACTGGGCCGGAGCACCTTCCGGCTGACAAATCCGCCGTCGGCGCTGGCCTACGCCGCTGTGGGCGGCAAAAAGGAGGGGGAGGGGCCCCTTGCCCGGGACTTTGACCTCCTCTGCGACGACTCCTCCTTTGGGGAGCAGACCTGGGAAAAGGCGGAGAGCCGCCTGCAAAAGGACGCGGTGAACAAGGCGCTGGAAAAGGCCCGGCTTTCCAGCGGGGACATCGACCTGATCTTCGCCGGGGACCTGCTGAACCAGTGCGTGGGCTCCACTTACGGGCTCCGGGATCTGGAAATTCCGTTTCTGGGGCTTTACGGGGCCTGTTCCACCATGGCCGAGAGCCTGGCGGTGGCTTCGCTGTTCGTGGACAACGGGCTGGCGGAGCGGGCGGCGGCGGTGACGTCCTCCCACTTCTGCTCGGCGGAGCGGCAGTTCCGGTTTCCGCTGGAATACGGCGGTCAGCGGCCCCCTACGGCCCAGTGGACTGCTACGGCCTCCGGGGCGGTGATCGTCGGGACGGCGGCTCAGGCGCCCTTTATCCGGGAGGTGTCCATCGGCAAGATCACCGACCTGGGGATCACCGATGCCAACAACATGGGAGCCGCTATGGCTCCGGCGGCGGCATCTACTATCGAGACGTTTCTCCGGGACACGGGGACCGGACCTGAGGATTACGATCTGATCCTCACGGGGGACCTGGGGAAGGTGGGGAAGGCGCTGCTTCTGGATTTGCTGAAGCGCCAGGGCATCGATCTTTCCCGGAACCACGACGACTGCGGGCTGATGCTCTATGACGAGGAGCAGGACGTCCACGCCGGGGGCTCCGGCTGCGGGTGCTCGGCGTCGGTGCTCTGCGGGTATGTTCTGCCCCGGATCGCGTCGGGGGTGTACAAGGACGTGCTGTTCGCGGCCACCGGGGCGCTGATGTCGCCGACTTCGGTGCAGCAGGGGGAGAGCATCCCCGGTATTGCCCATCTGGTCCATTTGAGCCATAAGCGGGAGGGATAGTATGGAGATTTTTCTGGAATACGCCAAGGCGTTTCTGGTGGGCGGGGCCCTTTGCGCCGTGGGGCAGGTCCTCATCGACTACACCAAGCTGACCCCGGCGCGGATACTGGTGGGCTTCGTCACGCTGGGGGTGGTGCTGACGGCCGTGGGGCTGTATGAGCCGCTGGTGCAGTTTGCGGGCGGCGGCGCCACGGTGCCGCTGACCGGCTCGGCCTCCGCCGCGGCGGCAGGGATCAGACCCGCCGCCATGCACAGCGCCAAAAGCGCGCCCAGCCATCGTTTCTCTTTCGTTAACATATCCATTCACCCCTTTGATAAAATCAAGCGAAAAGTTGAGCTATTATTCTATATTCCAATTTTAGTATAACATAGAGAAGTTTCCAATGCAAGGAAAAATGTGAGGAATTACCTAACATACATTTCAGTACCCAGCCGCTATACTTTTGTTAGGTGATAGCTACGATGAACGAATTGCGTTTTGACCCCAACATTTACGATACCATACGGAAGAATATCCGCTCTTACCGAAAGAGCCGAGGACTGACCTCGGCCCAGCTTGCCGAGGCGGTGGGGCTTTCTCACGACTTCATTCGGCAGATCCAAAGCGAAAGGGCCGGGTACAATTTCTCTGTGGAGACCTTCTACAAGATCTCTGTGGCCCTGGGCGTCAGCATGGACCAGCTGGCTGGCCGCGCATCATAAAAACCGGGAGCGGATATCCGCTCCCGGTTTTTATGATATGTGTGCCTATTTGCCCTTTCCGGGTCTGTTCAGCGGGTAAAAGCGCGGTGGAGGAAGACGGCCAGTTCGCCGCGGGTGCAGGGGCGGTCCGGCTCAAAGGTGGTGGGGGTGGTGCCGGTGGTAATGCCCCGCTCCACCGCCCAGCAAAGGGCCTTTTCATAGTCAGCCCCAGCGGGGACGTCAGTAAAGGGGTGCTGGGCAAGGGCGGGCTCTTCCGAGCCATGGGAACGCCACAGCAGGGCCAGCGCCTCGGAGCGGGAGCAGGGCTGGTCGGAGACGGGGGCCATATGGAGGATGTCCGCCGCCTCGGCCTGGGTCAGGATCCGATCAGGGGCGAAGACGCGGTCGCCGACGGGGGGCATAAGGCCGCCCTCTACACCCCAGATGGCGGCGTCATAGTAATAGGCGGCGGGGTCCAGATCGGCCACGGGCAGAGCCCGGCGCTCGGGCCATTGGACTTGGATGGCGGTGAGATAGACCGCGTTATCCCCGGCGGTGCCGGTGTGGTTGATGTCCACGCCGCTGTCCGTGATCGCGCTGAGGCCGGGGACATAGGCCGAGAGGGATACCTGCTCCACGGTGGCGGAGGAATAGACGTTGGCGTAGACCCGCTCTCCCCGGGTCCAGACGTGGACCCCGGCCTGGGTGAGGAACACCCCGGATTCTGTGGGCTGGGTGAGCAACTGGGTATTCCCATCAGCGGTGTGGGCCACCAGCACAAAGCCGCAGGCGCTGCTGGAGGTGCGGTAGACGCGAAGGCCGTAGCCAGCGTGGCGTTCAGGGTCATACTTGACCATGAAGTCCATGTACTGATTCTTGGAGCCAAAGCCCTGCCCGGCGGTCTTGCCCGGGGCCAGGGTGACGCAGAGGTCCATCTCCCGGTCCAGCTTTTCCAGGGGGGCGTACATCAGCCGGGCGCCTCGGTCGGTGTTATAGAGCCCGGTGATCCCGGCGGTGCCGTTCTTCACCCCCGTGCCGTAGGCCCACTTGGCCTGGCCATCACACTCGGCGGTCCAGCCGCCGGGGAAGGAGCCTGTTTCGGGCACGGCGTCGGCGGGCTTGACGCTGTCCACCGTCCAGAAGCCGGGGAGGACCTGGCTCTGGGTGGCGGTGGGGAAGGTCCTGAGGTCCACCACCAGCGTGCCGTCAAATTCGGGGACATTCTCCGCCGCCACGGGGACGGAAGAGATGGCGGTGGCGGCGGCGCCGTAGTCGGAGCGGATGTGCTTGGGCTCCACGCTGACCATCAGGTACTTGCCCACGTAGGCCCGGTCCAGAGTGATGCTCTTCAGGGGGTTCTCTCCCCGGCCCACGGCGATCTCGATGGGGTCGGTCCCCTGGGCGTCCGAGCAGACATACCAGGTGATGCGGGCGTTATCCTGCCTGCCACCCAAGGTGGCGGGGGCGTAGGCGTAGGAAACGGACGCGGTGCAGTTGTCGCCAAAGACAATGGCGGGAGCCTGGGTAAAGGTAGGGGCGGGGAGGACGCTGGGCCGGACGGTGAGGGCCACTGCGGCCTCTAAGCCGGAGGCGTCCCGGGCGGTGACGATGACCAGAGCGGGGGCCTCGGTGGTATTGATCCCCTCCACGGTACATGTGCCATCGGCGTTGGGGGTGAGCTTGACATACTGCCTGTCGCTGTCCTTGATAGACCAGGTCACCTGGGCGTTGGCGTTGTAGTCGGTGGCCTGGGGGCCGGTGAGGGTGTAGGCCAGCTTCAAAACGCCGCTGTCGCCGCCGGACACCATCGTGGCGGAGCTGGGAGCGGTATCCTCCTCGGTGACGATGTAGGCGTTCATAAAGGTGGGCAGGTCAGCGGCCCCGGCGGCGGTGACGGTCTGCTTCTGGCCCAGGGGATCCCAGTCGTCCGTGCCCCGGAGAAGATTGTAGACGTTATAGGTCCCGTCAGGCAGCTTGAAGGCCTTGAGGGCGGCCTTGCCGGTGAGGTCCACCCCGGCGTCCGAGCGGGCCCCGGCGTCAAAGGTGATGGGGGCTCCATTGAAGTTCACGTTGGAGTAGTAGCTTTTAAAGGTTTCGCCAAACACGTCGCTCCAGCCGATGGCGGCATTGCGAATGGCGCTTGTAAAGGAGCTGTCGATGACGGTGAAGGGCCCGGCGCTCTTGACCAGATACTGAGTGACGCTCTGGGCGGAGGCGTCGGCGTCCAGGGGGACGAGCTTCATGGTGCAGTCCAGCAGCGTGACCCCGGCGGAGGTGTACCAGGGCTTTGAGGAGTAGAATTCAAATTCGCAGCCCAGATACACCGCCTGGGAAGAGCCGTTGAGGGCGTCGTCGGTGCACTCCAGATGGCAGTCCACATAGAGGGCCCGCTGGGAATTGTTGAAGGGCATCATGTTGAGCCGGCTGATAAAGCGGACGTTTTGGGCAAAGAGCTTGTCGCCGTCGTAGACGCCGATCTGACCCTGGGTCACGTTGCCAGGGGCCCGCATGGGCATATTCAAGGAGGGGTCTGCGGGGTAGACCAGATCCACATTGCAGTAGTCGCCAAAGGTCAGGTCCTTCAGGGTCAGGCCGTCGCCGGTGATGTGGAACATGGTGTAGTTGGAGCCCATAAAGCCCACATCGTGGCCGAAGTTGGCGGCCACCACCACGTCCTGAGGATCGTCCGACAACCCGGTGATATGGAGGTTCTCGCAGGCGATCTCCAGCTGATAGTCCCCCTTCATATCCTGGGCCTCGGGGGCGTGGGGGTCGTGGAGCCAGTAGACGTAAGGGGCCAGGTAGAGCTCCATGGGCTCGGCTTCGGTGCCGTCGGTGAGGTGGGCCACGGCGTCGGTGAAGGAGTTGAAGACATAGTCGGACTTGGCCGCCTGCTCATCACTCAAGCGGCCGTCTACATAGAGGGCGTGGGGACCCAGGACCACGTTCCGACCCTGGTAGGTAAAGGAGCCGCCGTCGGCGGCCAGGACAGGGACATCCGCGGGCAAGGGTCCGGCGGCCAGTGCGGCCATAGGCAGACACAGCAAGGCCCCGGCCAGGATCAGGGACAGACAGAGAACGCGCTTTTTCATGGGGGATCCGCTCCTTTCAAGGCTCCGTTTTGTTCGCCAGATAAAACCATTATAAACCTTCCGCCGCGGGAAAGCAATGCCGGCAGCGGATCACCGCTGCCGGCATGATCGTTTTACACCTGGGCTGAGCCCGGCTCAGCCCAGGAAGGAGAGCCGTCCAGGGCATACTTGAAGCGGATCCGCTCCAGCTTTTCCAGCATGGGCAGGGCGGCCAGCCAGAGAAACACGGCGGTGGCGGCGGCGTGGATGCAGTCCATGGGAAAGCCCACGGCCCAGGCGGTCAGCAGGACCTCCCAGCGGAACGTATCGGTCCACAAAAGAGCGGTGGCGGCGTTCACGATGCCGCCGTAGACCACGATGGCGCAGAGCGCGCCAAAGACGCACAAGGCCGTCTTGGAGCGGGGCAGAGCACCCTTGCGAAACAAGAGCCCGGCCAAAAAGCCCGCCAGGCCCATGGCAAACATCTGCCAGGGCGTCCACGGCCCCTGGGCAAAGAGGATGTTGGACAGCAGCATGGTCATAGAGCCCACCAAAAAGCCGCTTTCCCCGCCCAAAGCCACTCCGGCAATGACGGTGAGGGCCAGCACCGGCTTGCACTGGGGCAGCATGAAAAAGACTGCCCGTCCGGCAATGGCGATGGCGCAAAGCACCGCGATGACCACCAGCTCCCTGGCCTGAGGCCTGCGGCCTTCAAAGACCAGAAAGAAGGGCGCCATGGCCTCCAGAAGAACGAGCAGGGAGATAAAATAGTACTTTCTCCCCTCCAGACAGTAGGCCCCTACAAACAGCGTCAGCGGGATCAGCAGCAGGATCAGCCCGGCGGCCAGCAGCGTCCGGCGGGGCACACGCCGCTTTTTTTGGAGGGCTTGTGCCTTAGGCGCGGACGGGATGTCCTGTGGCGGCGGTAATGGTGCGGCCTGGTCCGGCGGGCCGGGCGGCGCGGGGGGTGCGGGCGGTCCGGGGACCTGGGCGCCGCAGGCGGCGATCAAATCGTCGGCGGTGACGGCCTGGGGGACCAGGGTCCGGCCCATGCGGTTGGCGGCAGTGGTATAGAAGGCGTTACCGGAGAAGAAGGCCCGGGGCGTTCCCTCGGTGACGATAAAGCCGTGGAACATCAGCGCGCAGCGGTGGGCGTAAGCGGCGCAGAACTCCACGTCGTGGCTGACCATGAGAATGGTCACGCCCCGGTCCGTCAGGCTTCGCAAAATACCCGCCAGCACCCGCTTGAAGTGAGCGTCCAGCCCCTTGGTGGGCTCGTCCAGCAGCAGGATGTCCGGCTCCAGCAGCAGGACCTTGGCCAGAGCGGCGCGCTGCCGCTCCCCGCCGGAGAGGTCAAAGGGGTGGCGGTCTAAAAGGCCGTCTAATTGGCACAGCCCCGCCACCTGGGCGACCTTTTCCCTGTCCTTATAGCACTCCAAAAGGTCGGCACGCAGGGTGCTTTTTACAAAAAGGGCCTTGGGGTCCTGCGGGGCGGCGGCCACAGAGCCCTGGAGCTTCAGCGTGCCACGGTGGGGCTTGCCCAGCCCTGCCAGCAGCTTCAAGAGGGTGGACTTGCCCGCGCCGTTGCCGCCCAGTAGCGCCAGAAATTCGCCCCGCTTCATCTCCAGCGTTGACCCCTGCAGCACGTCGGGACCGTCCTTTTCATAGCGGAAGAAAAGCTCCCGGCAGGAGACGGCGGTCTCCGAAACGGCGGCGGGAATGGTCTCCTCGGGCAGGGGCTCCAGCTGGTGGCCGGCGGCGTAGCGCTCCAGCCAGTCCCGCCCCTCCCGGACGGTGAGGGGGGGCGCTTGCTCGCCCTCTACCGCCGCCCACACCCGCAGCGGCGTGGGCATGGCCAGAAACATGGAGTGGTTTCGCGCTTGGAGCACCTGGGCTACCTTCTGGGGCGTCCCTACGGCCAGGAGCCTGCCCCGGTCCAGCACGGCGGCCCGGTTGGCCAGGGGCAGGGCGTCTTCCAACCGATGCTCGGTCAAAAGCACCGTGACGCCCAGGTCCCGGTTGAGCTTGGCCAGAACGGATAAAAAGTCGGCGGCGGCAATGGGATCGAGCTGGCTGGTGGGCTCGTCCAGAATGAGAAGGTCCGGGTCCAGGGTCATGACGGCGGCCAGGTTCAAGAGTTGCTTTTGCCCGCCGGAGAGGGAGGCTACGTCCCGGTCGAACCAGTCCTGGATACCGAAGAAGGCGGCCATCTCCGCTACCCGGCGGCGGATGGTAGGGGTGTCCCGGCCCAGGGACTCCAGGCCGAAGGCCAGCTCATGCCAGACCTTGTCGGTGACTAGCTGGTCCTCGGGCGACTGCTGGACAAAGCCGATGCGCTGGGCCTGTTGGCGCTGGTCATAGTCGCCCAGAGCCTTGCCATAAAAAAGGACTTCACCACTCTGCCGACCATGGGGGGTGAGGACGCTTTTGCACTGGCGCAGCAGGGTGGATTTGCCGCAGCCGGAAGGACCGCAGAGGACGAAAAAGTCCCCCGCGCCTACCGTAAGGGTGACGCCGTCCAGCGCCAGGGTCCCGCCTGGATAGCAAAAGCTCAGGTCCTGGAAAGCGAGCGCTTCCATGCCGCGTCCTCCCTTCGGTCGAGAAATACAGGGGTCATACAAAGGGCCAAAAAGACCGGGAAAAGGCTGAGGGTAAAGGGGGAGAGCGGGGCGGCCTTTACCGAAGGATACCACCGCCACGCCAGAGCCCCCGTTGCCCAGCCCCAGGCGAGGTAAGCCCCGCAAAGGCCCAGCCAGAGGAGCAGCCCCCGGTCCCGGGCGTCGAACCGGTAGATGGAAAAGGCGGTGCGGCCAGGCAGGCCATAGCCCCGGCTTTTCATGCTGTCGGCGGTGTGGATGGCGTCCTCCAGGCTCCAAGTCACCACAATGGAGAAGACCGTGGCCGCCGCGCGCAGACGCTGGAGCAAGGGCCCTTGGGACACGTCCCGGCCCATACAGCGCTGGGCGTCCGCCACTTGATGAAAGCGGGTCTTGAACCGGGGCACGAACCGCAGCGACATACTCAAAACCAGGCTCAGAGCGGGGGCGGCGCGGCCAAAGAGATAGACGAACTTGTCCGAGGAGAGGACCTGGGTCAGGCAGGAAAACCAGGTGATGACGGCGCATAAAAGTCCGGCGGCAAAGAGCCCGTAGAGGATGCTCTCCAGCGTCAGGGGATTGCCCGAGGGCAGATAGGTCAGGATGGTGGTCCCCTCATGGCTGAAGGCGGGGTTGACCACCGCGGCGATGAGGGCCATGGGCAGAAGATACCGAAGGCTGCCCGCCGCGGCCCGCCCGCCCTTCAAATAGATCGCATAGACCATGGCGCAGACTAAGGAGAGGCCCAGAGCGGCGGGATGAGGGAGGAACATGGTGAACACAAGCACCAGCGTAAAATAGCAAAAATTCACCAGGGGATGACAAGCGGAAAAAGCGTCTTGACCTTGGATAGGACCTCACCTCCCAAATGGGCGCGCCTCACGCCCTGGGCTATCATATACAAAGCGGACCCTCCGACCTGGCCGGAGGGTCCGCTGGCGCGCATATAGCATCGTGCTTTTTCCGCTTCGCGTGATCGACCCGGATTCCGGCAGGCCGCTCGCACGGTACAGCAGATAGTCTGACTTCGCGCCGAGGAGCTCGGCGACTTACACACAGTGACCTTCTCGCCAGGGGATCGCACCCTGATTTATCCGGCTGTTACGCCACGTGTACCATGCATCGTGTTCACTTTGCTGTTAGTATATAAGATTTCCCGGAGAAAAACAAGGCGTATTTTGCCGGCGTGAAAATTTCCCCTACTTTTTGTCCTGCTCCATCAGCGCCTGGGCGATCTGGGCCCGGGTGGCGGGAAGGGCCAGAGCCGGGTCGCCTGTCCAGGCGGGGTCCTCACCCTTCAAGCGGCCCATGACCATATGGAGCATCTCTTGACTCACCGGGTCCTCGGGGCCGAACTTGCCGTTGCCATAGCCCCGAAGGACCTGAGTCTGACTGGCCCAGGCAATGGCATTAGAGTACCACTGCTCAGCATTTGTGTCCTCAAACTCCGGCGCGCCCGCTACTGTGGGAGAGCCTGCCGCGCGGTAGAGGACGGTGGCCAGCATGGCCCGGGTCAGTTGGCCCTCGGGAGAGAAGGTGGTGTCGGAAGTGCCCAGCATCCAGCCCTTTTCGTAGACGTATTTGACGGCCTCATAGGACGCGTCGGAGGTCTTCACGTCGGTAAAGGGCCAGGTGGAGACCGGCTTGGAGGAGACGGGCCGGCCGGGCCGGTAGCCGGGGGTGGGCGTCGTCTTCTTTTCCACCGTCACCCGCCCGGCGGGCGCATCTCCGTCCATCAGGGCCTTGCCGTACCCGCCGCTGGGGGACAGGGTATAGCGCTGGGGCTGGGTGACGGCGTAGCCATCGCCCAAGGTCAGGTCGCCTGCCACATAAACCGCGCCGTCCGGGGCGGTGATATCCGCCGCCGTCTTCAGCGTCAGGTCGGTGACGTTCATGCCGCAGGCCTGGAAGCCCTCTCCCGCAACGGCTTTGATACTCAGGCTCCCCGGCCCCTCAATGATGACGCCCAGCTGTCCGGCGGCGGACACAACTCCCGTGCAGACCGGGTCAAAGCCGCTCATGGGGAAGCCGCCCAGGTCCAGGCCCATCTCCGTCTCGTCATCGGACACGCGGATGACCGCGTCATCCAGCAACCGGATGGTCAGGGTGGCGGTGGGGAACAGGCCCTGGGTGGTATCGCCCAGGAACAGAAGTCCGGCGTAGCTGCCGTTCATCTTCACCGTCTTGGTGACGTTCACACCGCTGAGGGTCAGCACATAGTCCGTCCCCTCCTGGGTCAGGGTGGCGGCGCCGCCGCCCACGTTGACGCTCTGGCCGTCGGCCTCAATGGCCGTGCCGTCCAGGTAGAGGGGGGCCAGGGGGGTCTCCCGCTTGGCAAAGACCGCCCGGGTCACGCTCTGGCCGTCCAGCTCCAGGATGGTAGAGGTACGGGTGATCTCTCCCTCGCCCAGGGTCTGGGTCACAGGTCGGGCCCCGGCGGGCTCCACGGTCAGGGTGTTGGCCATGGACGCCGACCCGGAGAGGAACACCGCGTTGGTGCTGCCCTCCGTCGTCAGGGGAGCGTAGATATACAGGTCCCTACCGGAAACGCCGTAGCCCTCCTTCCCCTGGACAGCGGTGGCGGTGACAGCCAGGGAGCCGTCCCCGGTGAGCATCACCGGGCCCGACGGAGCCGCCAGAGCGGCGATCCGGTCGTCGATGTCCGTGCCGGTGACGGCAACGGTGTTCTCCCCCTTTAGGGTGACCACCAGGGTGTCCTTCCCGTCGGCCAGGAAAAGGACTCCCGCCCCATATACCAGTTCATTGCCCTCTCGGCCAAGCTGGATACGGACCACATCGGTGATGTTGGCGTTCTCCAGGGTCAGGCCGTACACCTTGCCGCCGTTGGGGGTCTCGCTCAGCTCCTGGAACAGGGCGGTGCCGCCGCCGGAGAGGCTAACGGTGCTGCCGTCGCAGGGAATGGGGGTGGTGGAGCCCAGATAGAGGGCGGGCGCCTGGGTGCTCACCAGGTTTTCTACGGCGGTGTAGCCGATGGCGTAGGTGGAGAATTTGGAGGCGTAGATGTAGACCACGCCGTTTGCGCTGTCGGCAAAGAAGCTGCCGTCGGCATAGTTTTCCGTGGGACGGGCGGCAAGAGCGGTCAGCTTTTCTGCGTCATTGTCGCCGTGCTTGCGGTAGACCGTCACGTCCTTCTTACCGGTGAAGTCATAGGGCACGGCGATCTCCAGTACCTTGTCCCCGGTGTCGGTAATGGGCGTGGGCGCGTTGTCGTTCACCCGCTTGACCAGGGACAGGTCCAGATAGAGCACATTAGCCTTGTCCCCGGTGACTACGGCCTCGATGTCCGCCTTGTCGGCAGGAGCGCCCTGCTTTTCCACCGTCAGTTTGACGGTGACGGTATCACCGTCCTGAACCTCTCCGGCCAGATCCTTCAAGGCCTCCTCGTCCACGTCCACGGCGGGGGTGCCGGGCTTGACCTCCACCTCGCCGGTCACGTCGCCCTGATCGGGAGGAGTGGGTGGGGTGACGGTACGGGTATAGCCGCAGGTATTACAGGTGGCGTCCGCATCATCGTCGTAGACGTGCTCGGTCTTGCTCAGCTCCTGGCCGCAGACACAGAGCTTCCAGTGGTTGGTCTCGTCCTTCTGCCAGTCGCCGGTGGCAGAGTGGGTGTCGTAGCCGTTCTTGTCGGCGTTGGCGGTGACGGTGCAGCCATCGGCGGTACACTCATGCCAGTGGTAGGTGGTGTCCTTGCTCCAGGCCGAGGCCCAGTTGTGGACGTGGGGCGGGGTATAGGTCACCACGTCGCTGTTGGTGGCCGTGCCGTCGGGCCAGGTCACCCGGCAGAGATAGGTCCCGCCCGCAAGGCCGGTGGTGTTGAGTTTGGCGGCAGTCTGGCCCGTCAGGGCCGCGCCCGGAACGGCGCGGGTCAGGGTGGCGGAGATGACGGGGGCGGTCTGGTCGCTGCCATACAGGCCGTCTATTCTCAGGTCGTAGCTCCCGTCCGCCGGGATGGGGTAGGTGATGACGGTGTTGTCCCCATCGGTGACAGCGGTGCCCACATAGGAATAGCCCTCGGGATCGCCGTCGAAGGGGTACCACACCTGGACGTACTCACCGGGCTCATCAAAATCGCGAACCAGCCCCAGCTGTCCATCGCTGGGCTTGTCGGCGGTGGCCAGAGTGACGGTCACCTTGTCGCCCCGTTGCAATGCCAGAGTGAAGTAGCCGGGGTGATGGACATCATACCCCTCGGAGGCCGTCCACTTTCCGCCTTCAAAGGCAGAGGACTGGTAGCAGCCACCCCTGTCCACCTCTCCATAGACCGCGGCGTTGGCGGTGGTGATATCGGCGGTGGTCACCGTGGCGGGATACCACTGGTAGGCGGGCGCGCTGGCGGGGGCGCCGTTGGCGGCCACGGTATAGTTATTCTCGGTACTGGGCTGCTGGGTGATGGCGCAGATGTCCAGGACTAGGTTTTTGTTTTCCAGCTGGCCGATGAACAGCCCCTTGGTGGCGCTTTGGAAATAGCCGGTAAAGTCCTGATCCGCCATGTGGGTGGCCCACCCCTCCAGCAGGGGCATGGCCTCCGCCTCAGGATAATCCACCGCCACCCGCCAGGGAGCGGCGGGCTGGGTCAGGGGCCCGGCCAGGGTGAAGTGGGTGCTGTCTTCCCAGGTGGTGCTGGGATAGCTGAAGTAGACCTCCGCCTGGCCCGTCCCGCCTTGAATGGCCACATCCCCGGACAGGGTCAGGCTCTTCGTCTGATAGTAGCAGTAGACCCAAAGGCCGTTGCCGTTTTGGGAGGTCAGCTTGCCGCTGTAGAGGTTGAGCCTGCCGCCGTTGAAGCCCACGGCATTTCTGTTGGAGCTGACGGTGTCGCTGGCGGCGGTGTTCTCCACCGTGCCGCCGTAGAGGGAGAACTGATAGCCCACCTCAATGGTGGCGGCATTGGAATAAGCGCCGCTATACGCACTGGTGACCTTGCCCTCCGCGCCGCAGTCGCAGAGGTTCAGCACACCATTGCCGTTGTTGTTGGTGGCGTCAATGTCGATGCGCCCCGCCCCCAGGTCCAGGGTGTGGCCACTCAGGCAGAGGTTTACCGGCGCGTCGGCGGCGTCGATGATCCGGATGGAGGCGTCCAGGGTGATGTCCTCGGGCAGATAGTAGCTGCCGCCGCCCAGGGTGTAGACGCCGTAGGTATCGGGGGTCAGTGCCGCGCCGTCCACGCAGAGTACGCCGTCGGCGTTCACGGTCAGGGCCTTGTCAAAGGTCACCAGCCCCTCCCCGGTGGTCTCGCAGTCCACGCTCAAGGCGTGCTTGTGGGGAGCGGCGGCCACGGAGATCAGGTTGCTTTGGAGCACGGTGCCGTCGGGATAGGTGACCTGGCAGAGGTAGTCCCCGGCGGCGGGGGCGGCCAGGGTGTCGGTATCTTGGCCGCTGACGGCCTGGCCCAGATGGACCTTCGTCACTGTGGCCGAGATCACCGGGACGACGATGCCCATGACGGGCTCCAGGGTATAGGTGCCGTCGGCGGGGGCGGTGAGGGTATAGACCGTCTTGTCCGGCTGGTAGGCCACAGTGTCCATCTCCTCGGAAGTGTAGTCATAGAGGCAAAGGCTGTCGTTGGTGGGAATGGTTTCACCCTCCGCCACGGTGACGGTGACCATGTCGCCCTTCTTCAGGTCCAGGGTGAACCAGCCCTTATCGCCAAAGCTATCCGCTCCCGCCGTCCACTTGCCGTCGGCGTAGGTGCAGGGATAGGGCCCTTCGGTGGTATTCTGGTCGGTGATCGCCTCGGTGGCCAGGGAGGCGGGGTACCACTGGTAGGCCGCGTCCTTGGTTTGGTTCACCACCACGGTGGGGACCTCCGCCGTGGGCTGGGTGTCGATGGCGTATTCCTCTAAGTAAATGGTGTTGCCCGCCAGCTCCAGGAAGTAGCCCGGCCGGTCGGAGAAGAAGGCGGCCCGGTCAGTCTCGGTGAGGGTGTAGTCCACCCCTTCCACGATCTTGCCGGTGGTGGGCTCGGGGTCCATCTCGGTGTACAGCATGGTGAGGCCGATGCTTCCCTCTCCGCCGGTGAGGGTGTCGGTGACCTGGATGGGCGCGGTGGCGGCCTTGCGCTGGGTTTGATAGACCACCAGATTGGCCGGGGTCCTGGGGGCGGTGTCCAGCTCTTCAAAGGAGCTATCAGAGCAGTCCACGGCCACATTGCCCTTGACGGTCACGTCGCCGGAGATACTGACGGTGCCGTAGTAGTCCTTCACCACGCCGCCCCTCTGGCTCTGGTTGTTGACGATCTTGGAGCCACTTTCCATGGTGAGGGTACCGCCGTCCACGCTTACCGCCGCGGGGGGCAGATATTTTCCGCCTTTGCGCGCGGAGGGGTCATCCTGGGGCTGGCAGTTTTGCACCGTGGCGCCCTCACCCAGGGTCAGCTCGCCGTCCACGGTGACGAACCTGGGGGTCTCGGTGCTCTGGGGCGGCGTTACATAGCTGCCGTCCAGGGTCAGGTGGGTGACGGTGGCGGCGGCGTCTGACTCGACAGACAGCACGCTGCCCCGCTTATCCAACGGATCCCGGTGGAGGGTGTACGGCCCACCCTCGCCGCTGGTGAGGGCCAGGGAAAGACCGCTTAGCGCCAGTTGGGCAATGGCGTCCTGCTGGAAGGTCAGCGTTGCCGAGGCCTGGCCAGTTTCCGACACCCAGTTTGTCAAGTAATAGGGGGCGCGCAGCTCGCCCTGGGTGGGCTCCTTGGAGAGTGTGCCGCTTGCGTCCGTCAGGGCGGCAACAATGTCGTTGTCCTCCGCCGCCCAGGCCGTCGCGGGCAGCAGGCCCAGGAGCATTACCAGGGCCAGCGCAAGGCTCAAAAGTCGTTTTTTCATTCTCATTTCCTTCCTTTCTCAATGGCTCATTCCACCCTGGGACGTCCCAGGGCAGAGTGGGGCGCGCCCCGCTCTATGCCAACTTCGCAACTTTATCATAGCAAAAGACCCACGCCGATTTCTACCATTCCGGCAAATGTGACGAACCTGTGACTTTTCTCCGGGAAGGATATATGGTATGATACCCTTATAAAAAGGAGGTGGCGGCCATGTACCGGGTGCTGCTGGTGGACGACGACACGCATATTTTGAACACCAACCGGGCGTTTCTGGAAAAGCAGGGCTATGAGGTGGCCACCGCCGCCCATGGGGCCGAGGCCCTGCGGATCGCCGCTTCCGCCGCCCTGGACGCCATGGTGCTGGACGTGGAGATGCCGGGGCTGGACGGAGTGGAGGTCTGCCGCCGGGTCCGGGAGGTCAGCGGCGTGCCCATTTTGTTCCTCTCCGCCTACGCCGATACCGATGACCGCATCCGGGGCTTGCTGGCCGGGGGCGACGACTACCTGGCCAAGCCCTACTCCCTCCAGGAGCTGGAGCTGCGGCTGCGCCTTCGCATCCTGCGCCGAGAACACGCCGAGCGGCGGGAGGTGCTGAGCTTCGGCGGGCTGACCATCGACCTGGGGCTGCGGGAGGTGCGCTTTGGGGAGGAGGCGGCGGCCTTCACCGCCCTGGAATTTGACCTGCTGGCCTTTCTGGCTCGCCATCCGGGCCAGGTGTTTTCCTACGAGGAGCTTTACGACCGGGTGTGGAGGTCCCCCATGAACCAGGGGATCCACAATATGCAGGTGTGCATGGCCCGGGTGCGGCAGAAGCTGGAGCGGCTGTGCCCCGGCACGCATTATATCGAGACGGTGCGGGGCAAGGGCTACCGCTTTTTGGGCGGATAAAAAGCCGCCCCGGCACAGGGCCGGGGCGGGACTGGCTGAGCTGCTATTTTCGTTTTCTGCGGGCCACAAAGACGCCCACCAGGGCGCAGACCGCAACCCCCGCCGCTGTCAGCAGGATCTGCAGGACCGGGGCGGGGCCTTCCGCCCGGACCGCTGGGGCCGGGGAGGACGATGGCGTGGGCGATGGCTCCGCCGAGGAAGTGGGCGGCACGTCAAGGATGCCGTGCCCTACAGTTGGAGCGGCAGTGGGTTCTGGGGAAGAGACCGCCGGGGCTGTGGGCGCTGTCGAAGGCGGCGCGGGGGTTGGCCCCGCGGTGGAGACCGGCAGGGGCGGGAGCGTGGCCGGGAGGACTACGGGGGCGACCGCCTCTGTCGAGGGCGCGATCTCCGGCGTGGGCGTAGGCTCCACGGTGGACACAGGTTCCACCGTAGGCGTCGGCTCCACCGTAGACACCGGCGTTGGCTCTAACTCGGGGGTCGGCATGGGGGTAGGAATTGGAGTGGGAGTGGGTGTCGGCGTGGGTGTAGGTACAGGCGTCGGCGTGGGAGTCGGAGTAGGAGTGGGAGTAGGTGTGGGACTGGGCGTGGGCTTGGGGGTCCGGCTGGGCCGGACCACGGCGGTGCTGCCGCCCCGGTTGCCCCCCTGATCGCTGGGCTTGGTCTCCTCCTTGGGCAGCAAGACCGCCTCTGAGACCCAGTAGCGGTGTTCCCACTCACTCGCCGCCCGGACGCGGAAGTGCCGGGGCGTACTGTCCGCCAGGGAAAACACGCAGGAAACGTAGCCTTCCTCTTCTTGGTATTGGAACTCCTCCCAACGCTCCCAGGTCTTCCCGCCGTCGGCGGACACTTCGCCCCAGACCTCGTCGGCCTCCTGGGGCAGCTCCTTTAGCTCCAGCTTGGCGGAGGCGGCGGTATCTCCCATCCACTCGGTGTCGGTGATGATGAGCTGATCCGGCTGATACCAATGGACAGTCAGGGTCAAGGGCCGGACGGAGGTCAAAGCCTCGTCGTTTTCATCCAAAAACGTCCCGGTCAGCGTGCATTCGTCCGACCTCTGGTCCTCATAAGCGTCCATGTCCCACTGCAGGGCAAGCGTGACCCACCGCTGGGCGCCCTGATGTTGCAGATAGGTGCCCAGAGTGACCGGCAGCATGGCGTCATCCAGGGCGGTCCCCTCCTCCAGCCAGAGATCTCGGGGCTGCTGATGGGTGTTGTCCACGGTGGGGGGCGCCCAGGCGATCAGGCCCTCCTCCGGCTCCATGTCAGTCAACGCCACCGAGCCGCCCGGCTCCTGGACGATCAGCAGACCTTCTCCATCCAGGTCAAGAGATACGCTCTTCAAGATCAGGCTTCCGCCCGGGCGCACCACGATAAGACCGCCGGGGGAAAGCGTTCCCCGGAGCACCGGGCTTTCCTCCTTTTCATTGCCGCTGGACAGGGTGCCGATGGCGAGACGCCCGCCCTCTTCAATGACGATCTGCCCGGTCAGCTCCACGGTCAATTCGCCGGGATAGTAGTCCGCGGCATAGGGATGGCCCGCCAGCTCGGGGGCTATGGTCTCGTAGAAAAGAGTCTCCCCCTCGCCGATGACCTGGGCGTCCAAGGTCACCTGATAGGCGCTGGGCGGAGCGTCCTCCCCGTCTGGCCGCGGCTCCTCCAGGGTCATGGCAAAGCCCGCCGGAGGGGAGAGGAGCCCCAGCGCAAGTGCCCAGATACAAAGCCAAAGACCCAAGCGTTTTTTTTCCATAGCACGATCCTCCTGTGGGGTGTGATGACGATGAAAAAAGAAGTGAAGCAGAGCATTGCCCTCCTGCTGGCCCTCGCGCTGGCGGGGGCCCTAGCCTTTTGGGCGCTGTGGCGGTGGGACAACAAGTATACCGCTGCCCTTCCCGGCGGGGACGGGTATAACGTCCTGGGCGAGGACCCGGAAAGCGTGGGCTTTTTGGTGGACGGGTGGGAGTATTATCCCGGTGAGCTGCTGACCCCCGGGGACTTGGCGAGCCGGACGGCGGAGGAGCACGCCTACGCCGGGGAATACCCCAACTTCTCCCACCACCTGAGCAGTCCCTACGGCGCGGCCACCTACCGCCTGAGGCTGGAAAACCGGGGCAAGCCGCGGGAGCTGTCGCTGTACCTCCCGGAGCTTTTATGCGCGGGGCGGGTCTATGTAAACGGCGCGCTGGCGGGGGAGCAAGGGAGCGTGGAGCCCTACGAGCCCTATGTGGTGGATGGGATGTATTCCTTCCGTGCGGAGGGGGCCACGGAGCTGGTCATCCAGTGCGCCAACTACACCCACTACTATTCGGGGCTCTATTATCCTCCCGCCGTGGGCACTCCCGCCGCCATCTCCCAAATGCTCACCGCTCGGATGATGGTCTACGGCCTTTTGTGCTTCGGCTCCCTGGCGGTGGCCCTCTCCAACCTGGCTTTGTGGCTCTTGGACCGGGACAAGCAAAATCGGCGGCTGGGGCTTTTGTGCCTGGCCTTCGCCGTGCGGGTGAGCTACCCCTTCCTGCGCGCTCTTGGCGTGCCGCTGGTGCGGAGTCTCTACGCGCTGGAGGATTTCTGCGGCGCGGTGGTGCTCATCCTGGCCGTTTTGCTGGCGGGGGAGCTGTCGGGCGGCGCGGTGCGTCGGTATCACCGCAAGCTGGCCTATCCCGCCGCGGCCAGCTTGTGCGCGGTGACGGTGGTCTTTCCGCTGTTTATTCTACCATACGCGCCTCTTTTCATCAACACCTACGGGGTGGTTTTGTTCCTTTGGAAACTTTTGGCCGGGGGCTACCTCCTGTTTCTGGCCCTGCGGGGACTTGGACAAAACGGCCCTTTGGGGCGGTATCTGCTGTGCGCCGCGGGGCTGTACGGCGTTTGCGTCGCCCTCTCGGTGCTGACGGTCAACCGCTTTGAACCCATCCGGGGCGCGTGGCCCGAGGAATACGGCGGCTTTGCCCTGGTGGTGGGCTTCGCCGCGCTGATGGTCCGCCGGGGGGTGCTCCTGGCGGCGGAAAACCGGCGGCTGGGGCTCCATCTGCAAGAGGAGGTGGACCGCAAGACCCGGGCTATGGAGACCCTGCTCAACGAGCGGCGGGAGCTGTTGGCCCATCTCATCCACGATGTAAAAAATCCCCTGACCGCCCTGCAAAACTACGCCGAGCTTGTGCGCATGGGCAATGTGGCGCTGGACCAGGAGACTGCCGGGTATCTGGACGCCCTCGGCGAGCGGGCCGGGATGGTGGAGGAGCGGCTTGAACTCCTCCAGGGCTTTTCCCGGGGCGAGCGGGGGATGCTCCCCCTCCGGCCCATCTGTCTCAACGGCTTTCTGCGGCAGTTCTACGAGGATAACCGACCAGACATGGAGCTGTCCGGTCAGGCCTTCGCGCTGGAGCTGCCACGGGAAGAACTGAGCGTATCCGGGGACGAGGAACGGCTGCGCTCGGCGCTGGAAAACCTCTGCTATAACGCCTTGTCCTTTACCCCCGAGGACGGAACGGTCAAGCTGTCTCTCCATCGGGAGGAGGGGTGGGCGGTCATCGCGGTCACGGACACGGGCGTGGGGATCGACCCCAACGATCTGCCCCGTGTGTTTGACCGGGGCTTTACCCGCCGCCCCGATGGCAGCGGTCAGGGTATGGGGCTGTTCATCGTCCGCGCCGTCGCCCTGGAACACGGCGGCACGGTGGAGGCGAGCTCCCGGCCCGGCGCGGGCAGCACCTTTACCCTTCGTTTACCCCTTGCCGAATAAATAAGCCCTCTCCAGCGCAAATGCGCCGGAGAGGGCTTTTCATGACAGCGTGACGTTGGGTCGGAGCTGCTCCAAGGTGGCCGGGCCGATGCCGGGGACGTCGGTCAGCTGGTCCAGGGTGGTAAAGGGGCCGTGCTGGGCGCGGTAGTCCAAGATGGCCTGGGCCTTGGATGGACCGATGCCGGACAGCAGCGTCAGCTCTTCAAGCCCGGCGGTATTCAGGTCCACGGCCTCATCCAGCCGGTAGGTCCGGGGCGTGACCGAGACCGCAGCCCGGGGCGGGTGTTGGCCGGAGACCGCCATGCCGCTGCCGGTGATCTGGCCCGCCAGCCGGACTCCGCACAACAGCGCTACCGCCGCCGTCAGCCCAACCGCCAGACCCTCAGCCTTGGAGAACTTCATGGCCCCGCCTCCTTTTCGACATATTTCGACAGTAGTCTACCACATCCGCGCCCCCGGCGCAAGGACCCGGAGCCGGCGGAGGTTTTCATTGACACGGACCTATCCCGGCGCTATAATACCCTCGTTGGAAACGCCCCTTGAGGGCAGAGAAAGGAAGCGGCTGGAAATGGAGCTGAAGACCGCCGAACTGTTGGACCTTGACCACACCATGGCGAAGGACTACCTGGCCCGATTTGAATACCCCTGGCAGGCCCTGGACGGCATCAAGGAGTTGATCGTCTCCCTGGGCGCGGGGCTGGACAAAAACGAGTTTGAAGAGCGCGCGCCTCAGGTGTGGGTCCACAAGACGGCCACCGTCTTTCCCACCGCCTACCTGGGCGCGCCCTGCATCATCGGCGCGCGCACCGAGGTCCGCCACGGGGCCTTCATCCGGGGCAGCGCCCTGGTGGGGGAGGACTGCGTGGTAGGTAACTCCGTGGAGCTGAAGAATGTCATCCTATTTGATCACGTTCAGGTGCCTCATTATAACTACGTGGGCGACTCCATCCTGGGCTATTACAGCCACATGGGCGCGGGCTCCATTACCTCCAACGTGAAGTCGGACAAGACCCTGGTGGTGGTCAAGGACGGCGGCGCGGGGATCGAGACCGGCCGCAAAAAGATGGGCGCCATTTTGGGCGACCATGTGGAGGTGGGCTGCAACAGCGTGCTCAATCCCGGCACCGTCATTGGCCGGGGCAGCAACGTCTACCCCACCTCCTGCGTCCGCGGGGCCGTGCCGCCGCACTCCATTTGGAAGACCGGCGGCGTGGTGGTGGAAAAGAAATAAGAGGTACGTTTTGTAAGTCACTTGTGAATAGAAAAAGGGTGGTGTAGTCCTGACTGGACTGCATCACCCTTTTTTATTTGACTCTATTTCCTTTTCGATCAAAGCAACAAGCTCACTCGGCCGCATATCTAAAGCATTTGCGATCTTCCATAAGGTTTCAAAATTAGCTTGCTTGTCCCCATTTTCGATCATGGTCAAGTGAGTCCGCGCAATACCGGCAAGCCCACTTAAAACGTCTTGTGAAATATCGCGCTTATCTCGAAGGGCGCGAATGGTTTTTCCAACTGCACGATTATCAAATTGCACAGCCTCACCCCCACTTCCTCAAATAGTTTATGAGAAAACGGGAGAATGATAGTCTACGATGATAGACAAAACTTGAATTTCTCGCTATAATGGTGCCCAAGGGGGCGGTCTTGCGCCTTTAGGCTTCCCCCTTGCAGGGGGAAGCTGTCAGCCGCAAGCGGCTGACTGATGAGGGTGCGTTAAGGGATGCAGCGTCTGCCGCTGAAATACGCGCCCCTCATCCGTCCCGGCTTCGCCGGGCCACCTTCCCCCCTCTCGGGGGGAAGGCTCAAGGGCAAGGGTCGGGCCATTTAACAAAAAAAGCCTCCCCGTCGGGGAGGCTTTTTGATTGCCCTTCGTTATTTGTCTGATCTTCCTTGCCTGTAGGGTGAAATATCCCGGAAGAACTCTGCATAGTCCGCGTTAAACACCTTTTGCAACGCAACCAAATCACTGACAAAGATATTTCCCCGTCCCATCTCAATCAGGGAAAAGGTACTACGGCTCACAGGAGAACCAAGCACTTGCAGCTTGGCTACCGTTTGCTCCTGTGTCAGCCCGCGATCCATCCGTATCCGCCGGATGTTGCGTCCTAATTGTTCCGCACCCAGCAACTTCGTCATAAACAATCCCCTGTTTGCTTATAGTTACTTGCAACTGCATTGATTTTAGCAGTTCTCAGGTGTATAATTGCTTATACCTACAAGCAAGCGAAAGATTAAATTGCCAAAGGGGTTGATACACATTGAAAACTTGGCTGATAAGTCATAAGCGGCAGCTTTTGACCCTGGGGATCGTGTCGGTTATCCTTGCGGTATTTACCTTGGGCTGGCATGCCGGGACCAACGCCACCAATCGAAAAGCCTATGCCGCCTTATGGGAGGCCATCGTAGACCTCCCTGACCCGGAGCGATGCGCCCTGTGCGGCGAGGGCAGACGGTATCAAGCCCCTTGCCTGATGAACCTGTCCACGGGCCAGATGGGGGAAATGCGGGTATACGCCTATGGCCCGACCGAGCAGGGCAAGCTCGACCCACGGGAGGCACAGTTTTCAGGCACATTTCATTTCCAGTCCTGCGCTGGGTTGACGGCAATTCGTGACACCGACTTTCACACCTGCCAAGTCTTTTTGCCAGAGGAGCGGGAACTAATGGACCCAGCCCACTTTTGCAAGGGGTGTCGGTTGCTCCTTGCCGGGGCCGGACTGGAGGGGTATGTAATTTTAGACCTCTATGACCAAGATAATGTTCAAGCGTATCCCCTCCGATATGAGATCATCCGGGACTACCGTATTTCTACGAGCAGCAGAAAGGATGGCAGCTTGGAGGTTTGCGTGGCCGGTCTGCTAGGGTTTTAAGTCCATAAAAGATATATCTCGATTTGGTATATTTCAGACAAGGGAGGCTTTTTCTTGCAATCGGAGCGGGAAAATGCTATGATAGGACCAACTAGATTTTTTGAGGGGGCTATGACATGGAATATACCATTCAAAATGCCGCGCTGACCCTGACGGCCAACGACCAGGGCGGACTTTTGTGGGGCATCCGCAAGGCGGACGGCCAGGAGCTCATCTGGGGCGGCGATCCCGCTGTGTGGGCCTTTCGGGCCCCGGTGTGCTTTCCCTGGTGCGGCGTGATCCAGGACGATTGGTTTGAAGAAAACGGGGTCCGCCATACCGTGACCAGCAAGCACGGCTTTGTCCGGGACTTCCCCCACGCTCTGGTGGCCAAGGGCGAGGACACCGTGACCTTCCGCTACGCCCACGACGGGTCCGAGCCCTGGCCCTGGGCCTTCTCCTTCGAGACCACCCACAAGGTGGAGGGCAGCAAGGCCTACACCATCTGCACCGCCGAAAATCAAAGCAAGCGGCCCATGCCCACCCAGATGGGCTTCCACCCCGCCTTCCGGGTCCCCTTCGTGGCGGGCAGCGAGCTGACCGACTATGAAATTCAGCTGGAGGGCGGCGCTACGCTACCGGTGGAAGCTTCCATGTTCGACAACGGTCCCATCGTCCGCAAGGACGCGGGCAAGTGGTGCCGCTTGGTCCATAAGCCCAGCGGCAAGTACATCCAGGTGACTACCGGGGGGTGGTTCTGCACGGTGCTGTGGGCCCCTGCCGGCGTGCCCGGCTTTTTGTGCATGGAGCCCTGGGAGGGCCACATCAACGACGCCCACGACCTGATAAAGCGCCCCGGCGCGTTCTGGATGGAGCCGGGCGAAACGCGCACATGGACGTTGGAGATGGATTTTCAGTTGTAAGGAGAGACGCGATATGAGAAGCGAAAATGTGACAAAGGGCGTGGAGCGCGCGCCCAACCGGTCGCTGTTTTACGCCCTGGGCTACACCACCGAGGAGCTGGAGCGGCCCTTGATCGGGGTGGTCTGCTCCTATAACGAGATCGTCCCCGGCCATATGAACCTGGACAAGATCGCCGAGGCGGTGAAGGCGGGCATCCGCCACGCCGGCGGCACGCCGGTGGAGTTCCCCGCCATCGCCGTGTGCGACGGCATCGCCATGGGTCACATCGGCATGAAGTATTCCCTGGTGACGAGGGACCTGATTGCCGACTCCACCGAGGCCATGGCCATGGCCCACCAGTTTGACGGCTTGGTGATGATCCCCAACTGCGACAAGAATGTCCCCGGCCTTCTGATGGCCGCCGCCAGGCTCAATATCCCTGCCATCTTCTGCTCCGGCGGGCCCATGCTCTCGGGCAGGCTCCAGGATGGCCGCCGCTCCTGCCTGTCCCACATGTTCGAGGCGGTGGGAGCCTACAAGGCGGGCAAGCTGGACGACGCGGGGGTGGCCGACTACGAGGAGAACGCCTGCCCCACCTGCGGCTCTTGCTCGGGGATGTATACGGCAAACTCCATGAACTGCCTCACCGAGGCTCTGGGTATGGCCCTGCGGGGCAACGGCACCATCCCCGCCGTGTGGTCCCACCGGCTGCGCCTTGCCAAGCACACGGGCATGCAGATCATGGAGCTGGTAAAACGGGACATCCGGCCCCGGGACATCATGACTCCGGCGGCTTTCCATAACGCCGAGACGGTGGACATGGCCCTGGGCTGCTCGACGAACTCCATGCTCCATCTCCCCGCCATTGCCCATGAGTGCGGCCTGGATATCGACTTTGACATGGCCAACGACATCTCCCGAAAGACCCCCAACCTCTGTCACCTGGCCCCCGCCGGGGATACGTTCATGGAGGACCTGGAGGGTGCTGGCGGCGTGTGGGCGGTGATGAAGGAGCTGACAAAGAAAAACCTGCTGGATACCTCGCTCCTGACCGTTACCGGAAAGACCATCGCCGAGAATCTGGCCGATGTGGTCAACCTGGATGAGAGCATCATCCGACCCATCGACAAGCCCTATTCCCCCTACGGCGGCATCGCCGTGCTGAAGGGCTCTCTGGCCCCGGAGGGCTGCGTGGTCAAGCAGTCGGCGGTAGCCCCCGAGATGATGACCCACACCGGCCCCGCCAGGGTCTTTGACAGCGAGGAGGACGCCATTGCCGCCATCTATGCCGGCAAGATCGTCTCCGGGGACGTGGTGGTCATCCGCTATGAAGGCCCCAAGGGCGGCCCTGGCATGCGGGAGATGCTCAACCCCACCAGCGCCATTGCGGGCATGGGGTTGGATAAGGAAGTGGCCCTCATCACCGACGGCCGCTTCTCCGGGGCCACCCGGGGCGCCTCCATTGGCCACGTCTGTCCCGAGGCCGCCCAGGGCGGGCCCATCGCCTTTGTGGAAGAGGGCGATCAGATCGCCATCGACATTCCAAACTGCAAGATCGACCTGCTGGTGGACGAAGCAACTCTGGCTGAACGCAAGGCCAAGTGGACCCCCAAGGCCCCCAGCGTCACCACCGGCTACCTAGCCCGGTACGCCAAGCTGGTATCCAGCGCCGCAAAAGGAGCCGTTTTAGAGTAAGGAAGGGACCCGCCGAGAGGTGGGACGCGCCAGTAGGCGCGTAAATTTGAGGGCCGCTAGGACCGAGAATTTGCGCAGGGTCGGGTTTGCCGGCCCGAGCATTATTAAAGAGAAACAGGAGGGAACATTCTATGGCAACCGTGAGAAGACGCACCCCCAGACAGCACACCTTCGTCTCCGCCGGCGGCGGCGCGGTGACTCAGGCCGGCGGCGGCAGGGCCACAGGCAACTCCACGCTCCTTCGCATCATCGCCGTGGTGATGTGGCTGCTGGGCATCGGCTGCGAGGTCATCGCCGTTTTGGCCATCAAGCGGCCTGAGCTGCTGGACTTTCTGCCCAGCACCTGGCGGATGGTGGGCGCGCTGGTCATCGACCTGATTTTGGTCATCATCGGCTCCCAGTGCTGGAAGAAGGCCAACCGCATCTCCCCGGCCTCCCGCCGCAGCCCGTTGAAGTTCTGGCTTTGGAACAACCTGGGCGTGATCATGAGCGTCATCGCCTTCGCCCCCTTCATCGTGCTGCTGCTCACCGACAAAAACGCCGACGGCAAGACCAAGAAGATCGGCACCATTGTGGCCGCCGTGGCCCTGGTCATCGCCGGACTGACCTCTTACGATTTTGACCCTGTGGCCCAGGAGGACATCGACCAGGTCTGTTGGGCCCCCGGCGGCAGCGTGTACCACATCTACGAGGACTGCTACCATCTGGACCGCACCGGCGAGCTGGTGGTGGGCAGCGTAGAGGAGGCCCAGGCCGCGGGCAAGGACCGGCTTTGCTACACCTGCGAGTCCAACTACCAGGCTGACATGGATGCCCAGGGCGTGGACGCCGACGGTCTGGAGGATCTGACCGGCCGCACCGACGGCGCCGATCTGGACGGAGAGGACCTGCAGGACCTGACCCTGATCCCCGACGCGGCGTAACGTCCTCATACCATTACGTAAAATAAGCGCCTGTCCCGTTTGCGAGCGGGACAGGCGCTTTGTTTCCATGGGATGAAGTAGGGGACTATAGGGTGTTGCGCGTTTGGTTCAGCTCAGGCGGCCATCGCCGCCCATCAGGGCGGTCATTTCTTCGATCCGCTCCAGGGGGAAGGGCGGCTGAGCCAGCGGCTGCATGGCAATGGACATCAGCTTCATGGGATTGTCGTCCGCCGCGACGCGGTTGGAGCTGAGCTGCCCGCAGCGGCGGCAGCGGTGAATGATCGCCCACTCTCCGTTTTTCCTGACCCATACGGCTATTGGGTCCATAATGCCGCCGCAATCGGCCTCCCGATCTCCGGGCTCGTTGTCCAAATGCAAGCTGCACAGGCAGTTTGGACAGTGGTTGCGGTGGTCGCTTCCGGCTCCGATGGGTACCACCGGCCGCCCGCAAACCTTGCAGGTAAAGCTATCGTCGCAGGCGTGAGTCTTATAGTACCCTTTTTCAAATTGTTTCCTTTTGTTTTCCCTGTTCATAGTGGCTCCTTGAGACGCGCTTATGACAAGCGCGCTTTTTCTGTATTTTCCAATTCCTCCTTAGGATATCTAATTTCATATATCTTGTCAAGGCTCTTTGCGCCTGTTTCTCCGCGTTCCTCTGTGCCCGCGGAACAAATAAATAGGCCCCCGCCGTTACGGGCAGACCTTAGGTCTGCCCAAAACGGCGGGGGCTTGGCGTTGACCCATCGGGCATCGCTGCTTCGTCTTTCTATGCCGCCATGAATAGGCGCGAGAGCAGCTGCCGGTAGATGCCGCCTACGGTGAGCCGGGGCACGGCCCGGTCGGCCACCAGCGGGAGCTTGGCCACGCTCTGACCGTCCACGGTGACTTCCATCTGGCCCAGCACTTGGCCCTCCTCCACCGGCGCGGATACAGCGGGGGAGAGGGTGAGGGTGGTCTGGACCTGCCCGGCCTGGGATTTTTCCACTAGGATGCGGGGCGTCTGAGTCAGGATGGGCTGGACCGCGTCATAGACGCCCAGATCCACGCTCACCGGCGGCAGGGCCTGGTCGGGATAGACGTTGACCAGGGCGTAGTTGGCAAAGCCAAAGCTCAAAAGGGCCTTGGCCGTCTCAAAGCGGTCGGTGGAGGTGGGGGAGTCCATGGTGACGGCGATGAGTTCCATGCCGTCTCGCTCGGCGGTGGCGGCCAGGCAGTAGTGGGCGGTGGCGGTAAAGCCGGTCTTTAGCCCGGTGGCGCCCTCGTAAAAGCGGATGAGCTTGTTGGTGTTAGAGAGCTGGAACGCGCCATTTCGCAGGGAATCCATCCAGATGGTGGTATACTCCCGGATCTCAGGATGGTGCAAAATAAGCTGGCGGGACATGAGGGCGATGTCATGGGCGCTGGTGACGTGGCCCGCGGCGGGCAAACCGGTGGCGTTGACAAAATTGGTGTCCGCCATACCAAGCTCCACCGCACGCTGGTTCATCCGGGCCACAAAGGCGTCCTCGCTGCCAGCTACGGACTCGGCCAGGGCCACGGCGCAGTCGTTGGCGGATACTACCGCCACGGCCTTGAGCATATCATGGACGGTCATCTGTTCGTTTTCCTTGAGCCAGATCTGGCTGCCGCCCATGCTGACGGCGTGGGCGGAGACGGTAATGGGCTGCTCCAGGGACAGCGCGCCGCTGTCGATAGCCTCCATCACCAGCAGCATGGTCATGACCTTGGTGACGCTGGCGGGCTCCAGACGGGCATGGGAATTCTGCTCATATAGAATTTGCCCGGTCTCCTTTTCCATTAGGATGGCGGAGGTGGCTTTGATCTCACCCGGTGTGCCGACCACGGCCCGAGCCGGACAGGCATTGAACAAGAAAACGAGGCAGAGGACTGCCCCAAATCGTTTTTTCATGGTGGGTCTCTCCTTCGCTTGCAGTTGTGTGTTCCCTGTCCAAAGGATGTGAGCTTTCCACCGGGAATATGCTTTTGGAGAGGCTGGAAAATGGGGTGAAAAAAGAAGATCCTGGCATCGATCAAATTTTGCGAAATGAGAGGTAGGCTACTGTTGAAGGCCATTGTAAACGTGCCCGTCTGTCCCCTGATGACTCGGCCCGGGCCCGACTGCGAACGTGCCGATGAGGTGCTGCTGGGTATGGTGGTAGAGGTGCTGGAGCAGACCACGGCGGCGTATTGGCGGGTGCGTACCCACTACCGCTACGAGGGCTACGCTCCGGTCCACTGCCTGCTGACCCAGGGCGTGGCGACCTGGGAGCAAAAGCCAAAGAAGGTGGTCCGCCACAAGCGCTTTGCCGATGTGCAGCAAAGCCCCGGCTTCCAGTCCTGGCCCCTGGTCACTGTGCCCATGGGGGCGATCATGGCCGTGGCAGAGGAGAAGGGGACGGCGCAGCCGGGCTGGATGGCGGTGGAGCTGCCCAGCGGCTGCCGGGGCTGGGTCCGGGAGAGTTGGCTGGACGACCCTTGCGCCGCGCCGCCTGATCTCTCCGAAGCGGATCTACGCGCCCGAATCGTAGATATCGCGTTGAGCTACCAGAACGTACCCTACCGTTGGGGCGGCAAGACCCCGATGGGCATCGACTGCTCGGGTCTCGTATCCATGGCCTATCTTCTGAATGGCATCACCATCTGCCGGGATGCGCGGCTGGAGCCCGGCTTTGACCTGGTGGACATTCCCCTGGCGGACATCAGGCCCGGCGACGCCATCTTTTTCCCCGGCCACGTGGCCCTGTATTTGGGGGATGGCCGATACGTCCACGCCACCGGCAAAGCCGGCAGCGACGGCGTGGTCATCAACTCCCTGGACCCCAACGCCGACGACTATCGCCCCGACCTGGCCAAAAGCATCACCGCCATCGGCAGCTATAAGGGCTTTCACTGACCAAATTTGACAGCAGGGCCGGCATCTTACGATGCCGGCCCTGCTGTGATCAGCGTGCGATCGCCGAATTGGTGGTCATTGTCCTGGTGTCGGAATTCGAGCCGATCTTGGCATAGGCGGCCATGACGGCGTAGTAGGAAACGCCGGAGGTGCCCTTGTAAGTGTAAATAGAGGCGTGGCGCGTAGTTCCTGTTATGATCAGGCCATTTTTGACTGTTCCGGGAATGGTGGTCACATAGGTGCCGTCAGCCTTGTAGATTTTAACGCTGGAAATGCCTACCTCGTCGGCTAATGCATTTGCTTTGACATCATATGAGAATTTGACCTCGCCCTCCTTGTTGCCTACCGTGGCGGTGGCGGTGTAAGAGAAGAGGGTCAAGCTGGCCCTAGGTTCTACGGCAAGGGCTGCGCCGGAGCAGAGGGAAAGGGAAAACAAGACCGCAAGGGTCATAGACAAGAGTCGTTTTTTCATGTTATGGACCTCCTATAGAGTTGAGGATCGCTTTGATTTCATCTACGCTAAGCGTACCGCCGATTTCTGCTGTCAGATTACCATCACTCCATATGGCATGGATCGTGTTGACATTGGACATAATGTAAAACGTCTTATCGCCGTGCGTGTACACTTCCACTGGCCCGGCATCTTTTTCGTAAGGGATATTTGTAACTGCTTGATTGTAGTAGCGACTTACATCTACAAAAAAAGACCGCCCGTCTTCATGGTAAAAGACGAGGTTTACAGCGTCGAGCAAGTCGTTATGGAAAGCATTTGGCGTTCCGGCAGTAAAGCCGTTTGGAAACCATGTAGGCGCTAGTTCTGTCGGCAGATCTTGTTGTTCCAGAGCCTGCTGGAGTGTAGCGGAATATTTGGAGTTTTGCGCGTCGGTTTGGGAGGAAGTAGTGAAATGGAAAATGTCGTCGGTCCATTGGGCCAGGCTGCCAAACACGTTTAAGCCGGCGGCTTGGGCGCCAACCAACAGACACATAAAGGCGGCGATCGCTGCGGCAATGATGGCGCAACGGCGCAGAAGGCGACCGGAGTGAGGACGCTGTGGCCTTTGAGCAAGGGCGGGCGCCGGCGAGGTAAACTCAGGGTACAGGCGCTGCCCATCTCGTTCGGGTACATTATAGTAAGACTGGAAGTCAGCCCAAGCCTGATCGACATCTACCAGTCTGCCAGACGGATTCTCTTTTTCTTTCTCTAGCATCACCTCAACAATGGCATCAACAAACTCTTCTGAAGCGCTCTCAGGCATGGAACTGCTAAAATCGGTTTTCAGCAGATTCTCTAACTGCTCCATATCCAAAGATTTCAGAAAAGGGTATCTGCCTGCAGGATCCCTCTGCATATTTGCCATATTGTTACCCTCCCATCTGTTATCTATGTAACGGAAACGGTTTTTTGGGACAGAGCATTAGTAAAAACCTTTTAAACCTTCCCGTAAGGCATCGGATACCCGCTGCACCCGCTTTCGACACGCCCATATGCTGATGCCGAGTTCCTTTGCTATATCAACATAGGGAGTACCGTCTAACACAACTCGTTTGAAAAGTTGAAACCTTTCTCGTCCTGCGATTTGTTCACACCATTCTAGAATATCTATATCATGCGAGCGATCGGAGGTAGAAGGGGCTACCTTTAAATCTTCAAGATAAAGAAACAGGGCTTTTTGATAGCTTTCATGTCGTGCCATATTTCGGGCAAGATTTTTGATCGTGGCGTTCATCCATCGTAAAGGAAGCTCGCTAGCCATAACCACTTCGATCTTCTCAATTGCAACGCAAAAAGCCTCCTGCACAACGACCTCAGCTTTGGTCCAGTCTGCCGTGTAGTGAAAAGCGTGCCCCAGAAGGCGGTTAAAGTTTTCATGATACAGTTGTGACAAAAAAGCGTCTTGTTCCGGTGACATAATTGATCTCTCTCCTTACTCAATCAGTCAGCGTAGTGATTATATCACATTTCTGCCGATTTGTGTCCAGCCTCTCCGTATTCTTGCAAAATGAGTTGGACAACTCGCTCCGTGTGAGAAAGACTTTCGGAACTTTGCCCTTGAAGCATGGCGACGATATTATGTACATGAACATCTGATCTGTCGTTAAACAGCAAGGCGTCACAGCTGACGCCTAGGGCCTGGGCTATCGCTCGCAACATCGTGACGCTCATCATTCGCGTGCCGCTTTCGATTCTTGTAATTGCGGAGTTGTCGCAGTTTACGATGTCCGCCAGCTGATGCTGCGTTAGTTTGCGTTCCATTCTATATTTTCTTACATTATTACCAATCAGGTGCATCAATTCGCTCTTTTCGGTCATTGTCTCCCGCCCCCTTTTCGACTATATAGTCAAATTATAGTGCCCAATAGTCAGGACGTGGATGACCCAATAGGAGTGTAAACACTGACTATTAGACAGTGCGCAATGGGCGTTTCATGTAAAAAAATTGGGAAAGATGTCCAATCTCGGATCGCTGAGCACATAAACAGTATAGGAAAGTCTTACACTATCCAGCCAATTGCAAGTCCGCAGAATAATAAAGAGAGGTTGAGATGTTGAATGAAACACAACAAAATGACCAGAATGATCGCAAGCGCTCTTGCGCTGGCACTGGCGGTGGGGCTGATCCCTGCGTCTGCGGCGGAAGAGGACGATACCCAGGAGATATTTGAGCCAGCCAACGAATCGGTTTCGCAGATGAGCGACCCCATGCTGGGGGTCCAGAGTGGGGTGGAAGACATCCTGGCTGACGTACCGGCCCAGCCGCGCTCCAGGGAGGAATTGATGGCGCTGGATAGCATGGTTTTATCGGAGGAAAGAGAGCTCGTTGTTGTCCAGGGCCCAGAAGATAGCGCTTCCCAAACTGGGGCGCAGTTGTCGATTCTGACCTCGGCAGCTGATGACTTGCAGGATGAAGCCGCACTTAACCAGGGGCTTCGGGACTCATTTGGCTTGACAGACAACCAAATCGAACAAGGCATCTATCTGCATGGCAGCAGAGTGACATTTACAAACCACTTGGCTGACTTGACTCGATTTGCCGATCACTATGCGTGGCCCCAGCAAAAGGTCGAACAATTGGCCGAGCTGGTTGCCGCAGGATATTCTCATACACAGGCCATGCGTGCTTTAGTTGCAGGAGATGTTTTTGGTCTGGACTTTGATGAGTTAAAGACTGCTCGGGTAGAGGAACTTACGGCTCGCCTTAATGGAGACACTGGCGATGATGATAGTACAGTTGACGTAGAAACAAGGAATCTTTCTGATGAGTTAGGGCTTCCATATGCATTGACGGAGAATGTAATGGAGGAAAGCTCGCAAGATAGTTATGCAATAATGCAGACTATGCAAACAGAACTGGGAGAAGCGTATTATACGGGGAGCGATGATTCGGCCACCTTAGCGGCAGCGGGAAACACGCAGCAAGTAGCATATATGCCTCAGGATGTTCTAGGCCAGCCCTACGCATATGATAAGCAGGGGAATTTTGATATTAACGTCAATACAGGCGATTACACTTATACCGAGACAGATTTGAGCATCCCTGGTAAAAACGGTCTGGACTTGGTGCTAACTCGCCAATATCATTCCGACCAAGCAAACACTGAGCAACCCATGGGATGCTATGAGCCAAACAGTGACATAATAGAGGTATTTTATCGGTGGTATTTGGTGGAAGAGACCGATGAACACGGAAACTATGTAATAGCACAAGAACTGACTGACCGTTCTTCGTGTCATTTTTTAAACGAAGAAGACAGAGTGTTAGCGGAGGGTACCCAAACCTTTGCTTTAGCGGAATACAATGAGGCACTTAATTACATGTCAATCATTGAGGGCAAAACGCCAGTTGCTGTAGAGTATGGAGTGCACTTATATGACATGCTACTGGTGCCGGATATGATCCTGTATTCTAGTGTTTCCAGTAACAGCTTGTACCATGAACAGATGTCATACGACTTCTATGTAGATGAATATGGTCTCGGCCATGGCTGGATGCTTGGCCTGTCACGACTTCGGATGGAATACCCAGGGTATCAAGATCTAAATGGGTCAAGAATGCACATGGAACTTATTATGTCGGATGGAACGCGGTATCCCATAGAAAACTATGTAGGCACATCTGGCAATTACATTATGAATTACGAGTATAGCGATATTGAATTTCGGAAGTGTAGCCCTGAAGAAAGTGAAAAATATCCTACTGTTATGTACGGGTTATATCACAAGGATGGCAAAATAGAGTATTTTAACAGCGATGGACGCAACATTGCAATTGTTGATCGTTTCGGCAATGCCATCACTATTGATTACACTTTAAGTGATGACAAAGTAAAGAAGATCGAGATCACCGACACATTGAAAAACTCAATCGTCTACGAGGAAGTGCCCCTTATAGACGGAAATACATATGATTTAAATGGACAAGAGTACAATAGACTCTGGCGTCTGTCTCTCAACGGAGATACGATTAGAAAATACTATAGTCTTCAGACGTCTGAACGCTTGTACTCTAAGCGGTGGCCTACTGGAGGGACGAAAACGTATTACGCGACTCCTACTGCTTTAGTTGGCGTATCAAACGAACTGGACGAAGTGACATGGTATCAAGGTTATAACAGTCCGGCACGCTTCAATTGCTTCTTCCAGCCTAGCGCTCGAAACACATCCGCTCCAAGTGCAGTTGTTGATGCTAACGATGGCTATAATATGTTTGTTGTCCTGGATGCGGTCATATACCCAAATGGTGGATTATGTTTTGTTGGGACTACAAATACAAATGTAAGAACGCTTGGCCTCAATGGTTATCAACACTACATTCGTTGCGAAAGCATACGGCCTATTAGCGTTTCAAATACTTCAGGTAGCAATGACACTGTCAAATATACATATGGTGACTTCGACAATTTAGAGGGCTTGAGAGCTGCAAAAGGCGGCTATTGGTCCATGATAAAAAACCGACAAGTATATCCTGCAGGGGCATTTTCGTCTTTGCAGCGGAATAATTTTGACACCATCTATACATTTGGCGCAGAGGATGAAACGCTTTGCGTTGATAAGAAACTGTATAAGGCACTGGATTATCGTCAGGATCGTGTCCCAGGATATTGTGCGAATATGCCTCAGTCTACTGATATTGTAGCGCGCTACAAAACGACTTATAATTATCCACAGGGAAAATACAAGTATCCTACGACTGTTGAAACAACGTACTCTTCCGGCGGAAATCCAATGAATGTAACAGATCAATATATCTATAACGACAAGGGAGATATTTTAACTCACTTCAAGCCGAATGGACAAGAAGTAACTTATACATATGACCAGAACTACAGTATTCCTATGACTGTCACGTTCAAGCAAAATGACGCTACCACAATTAAAGTCACCAATACTCTAGCTAAAGACGCGAATGGCAAGGAAACGGCTATTGGTGCCACAGTGACCACCAGCAACGACGCTATGGTGAGTAAAAGTGAATTCAGCTATAACGAAAATGGCCAACTTACAGAGCAAAAGGACTACCGCTCCGCTGCCGCCAATGACTATGTAACTACCAGCTACAGCTATGACGACCCAGCCCAATACGGCCATGACGATTCCACCGGCGCCCTGCCCACCCAGGTATCTGTGGCGGGGGTGAAGACCGCAGGCAATGGGACCGCCGCGGGGTCCCCGGGCTTTGCTGCCGGGACGGTAGCCCGCAAGCAGACCTATAATAAACGCGGCTGGATCACCAGCGAGACCGACGCCAACGGCAATACGACCAGCTATACCTATGATGCCGTTGGCCGTATCACAAAGGTCACTCAGCCGGACGGGACAAGTCTTAGCTATAGCTACGATGTACCGTTCAACGCGGTCACCTACACCGATGCGGTCGGTAACCGGTGGGAGTGTGGCTATAGCCAATCTGGCAAGCTACAGACAGTGTTTGATCTCTCCACCAACCAGCTTCTTCAGGAAAATACTTATGACCAACTTGACCGTCTGGTGAAGCAGGTGGTCTATGGCGGCTCCACGCCCGACCAGACCACATACTATCGCTACGACACCGATGGTCGCCTGATCAAGTTGGAGCGAGTAGATGAAAGCGGAACGGTCATCTACGAGGAAAGCTACAAGTATGAGTATGAGGGCAATGCTGGTGAAGTCACAAGTAAGGTCACGAAGACCATTACCGGCGACACCAACGCGCCCTCCATCAAGACCACCAGTTACCAGGATAACATGGGGAACGTAGTCAAGACCGGCATCTTCCGCAACGGTGTGGAGGAACAGGACACCTTCACCTATGACTACCTGGGCAATCAGACCCAGGTCCAGACGGCGTTCTCCAAATCCAAGGGCTGCATTACCACCAGTTCCACCTACAATCACGCCGGACAGGTTTTGTCCACCACGGACGCCGACAAAAACACTACCACCTATACCTACGACTGGCTGGGCAACCAGCTCTCCGCGACCTCTCCCAAGAACCAGCCGGATAGTCGGAACGTCACATATCCCATCACGTATCAATACGACGCCCTGAACCGTCTCATTCGGGTGAAGACTCCGCTTGCCGCTGGGCACGACGGACAGACTGACTATACCTATGATCCCAACGGCAACGTGATCCGGGAGCGGACCTTGACCGGAGCCAAGGGCAATACCTCCAGCGCCCGGAACACCTACTATACCTACGACAGCATGAACCGCTTGACCCAAGCCAAGGGCAACGCCAAGCAGGACGGCCAGACCGGCGTTGATCAGTTCCAGTGCACCAACTACACTTACGACGCCCTGGGCAATATCAAGACCATGTCCGTGGGTAACGGGACCAGCCAGAGGACCACCCAATACACCTACGACCGCTACTCCCGTCTGACCCAGTATAAGGATGCGCTGAACCACACGGAGACCTACACCTACGCCCTGAACGGCCTCTTGACCAACAAGACCGACCGCCGCGGCATCACCACCACCAACACCTACGACGCTATGGGGCGCTTGACCGGAAGCATGGCGGGTCAGGACAGCCTGGCCTTTACCTACACCAAGACCGGCCAGCGCCGTACCGCCAGTTCCAACGGCGAGACCACTACCTACAGTTACGACGCTGTGGGCAACTTGCTCAAAGAGGTCACTCCCGTCGCTACCAAGACCATGACCTATGGTATCGGCGGCCTGCGCAACAGCCTTGCCGTTACAGCCAACGGCAAGACCTATCTGAACAATCAGTACGACTACAACAAGCTGGGCTACTTGACCAAGGTGAACTCCACCAATGTGGAGGCTCACTACAGCTACGACAGCAACGGCAACGTGACCAATATCACCAACGGCAACGGCACCACTGCCAACTACACCTACAACAAGGCCGATATGGTCACTGAGATCAAGAACAAGCAGAACAAGACAGAGCTGTCTAACTTCAAGTACACCTACAGCGCCGACGGCAACCAGATGGTCAAGCGTGAAGATGGAAATGGCCGGGGCTCTGAGACCCAATATTTTTATGACGGTCTGAACCGCATGACGAAGGAGATCAAGACAGGCGGCTCAGGGCAGATCCACACCTATACCTACGATAGCTACAGCAACCGTGCCAGTGTTGAGGTGAGCGGGACGGTTTGGCCCCCCGTGACAGAGAACTACACCTACGACGCCGCCAACCGGCTTCTGTCCACCACGGGGGACAATGCCGCCACCTACACCTATGACAACCAGGGGAACATGACCCAAATGGTGCTGACGGTGGGCGATACGACCCGGACGGTGAACTGCACCTACGACGGCTTCAACCGTTTGAAGGAATTTAGTGACAATAGCGGCGAAACGGTGTATACTTACGATGCGGACGGGCTGCGAGCCAGCAAGACCACCGACGCCGGAATCGAAAAGTATGTCTATGATAACGGCCAACTGGTGGTGACCATCGTTCAGGGACCTAGCCCCATCTATGAAGGTACCATATATAATTCAGGAGCATCGCACTCGTTTGCCCTGAAAGAGGGCCGGTGGTACTATGCGGAGATCGACGGCGTGTGGTACAGTGCCCAGGCAGAGTATGACAGTGGCCAGATACAACTCTACGCCAGACCCATGGATGGCCCAGACGATGGCAAGCCTGAGACCCCGGTGGACCCGCCCAGTTCGCTGGGATACGTCGCCCTTGGAGCGGGAGAGGTGT
>OIXH01000802.1_pt1 | contig 37814 bp, 56 predicted proteins | sample 1587741 | NCBI WGS metagenome assembly OIXH01 (sample SAMEA3888916, study PRJEB22519) | human gut metagenome | biome: human gut; feature: human-associated habitat; material: faeces | place: Denmark | collected 2011 | reverse complement strand
AAGGCTATAGTCCCGAGCAGATGGAGGAATACAAAGGGTATATAGACCTGATCGCCACCATGCACAAGACGTGGGCGTTACACTAAATACAATATTGAGCCATGAAAAGCGAAAAAGTAAAAGAATTTATCGACGGGTGCATCAATAATCTCACGGCAGAGTTGGCGGACCACGCGAAATGGCAGATTTGGACTGCAATGACCCACACGGCCGACCTTGCCGAGCGGGAGGCCGAGAAGCGGATGAGGCGAAAAGCTATGGAGGCATTTGATGACATGTGGATCAACGGCGGCGAGCCAGATTACGAATTACAAAGAAATAGATTCATCCAAAAACTGAATGAGAATGGGAACGATTGAGGAAAGAGCAAAAGAATACGCCGAAAAATGCCACTGCCAGAACACAGAGTGGGGATTTATAGCTGGCGCACAATCCGAACACGAACTACTGACCCGCTGGCGCGATCCGAAAGAGGAGCTGCCGGAATATGTCAAGGTTGTAGAGGTCAAATACAAAGCTTTCGGAAAGATTATGATGGCGGTGGCATGGCGGCTGGGTTGTTCAGGTAGCGGCGAGGATGCGTGGTATATTGATGGCACAAACCGCCGTATTGACCACGAAAATATCATTGGTTGGCGGGAGATTCACGAATAAACAAGATTATGACACCGAAGGAACTTTACGAATGGGCGGCCAAAATGGGGATTAGCGATACCCAGATAAAGGTTGTCAGCCGTGTTAGCTGTGTCTTCTCGGAACACGATTTGACCGATAATGAAGTAGCTACAGATGGCTTCAATCTAATACTTGAAATCAATCCATGAAAACCAAACTACTGCGCCGATTGAGGGATGAAGCGCGCATAGAATATTCATCTCCGCTTCTGAGCGAGTTTGCAAAATTGCTTGGATGGAGCTATAGACAAACGGAAAGCTACATTAAAACAGAAGAGCGATTATACATCCTCCGCCGTGTTGCGGAGCTAAAACAGAAAAGGAAATGAAACTGACAAAACGTCTCGAAATCCTCGAAGAATCGCTGAAAAAGAAACAGCAACTATTTGACCGCAGGTTGCAAGACCATTTCGACACCGTAAAGCAGACCAACGGTCAACCCTTGAACGACAAACGCAACGGTCGGGCTACGCTCGATAAATGGGATCGGCAAAACGAATCGCTCCGGCGTTTACAGGATGGAATCGAAAAAACAAAAATGGCAATCGAGCGTGAACGCGATAAAATACTCCATGTCGATACGGTGAAAGAAACGCTTCCTGCGGAGATACTCGCATTGGTTGAATCCGGCGCGTTGATTCAATGGCGCAAGTACCCGAATATGTTTTTCGTTTCCGGTGTCGATAAGGCCCGGATAATATGGGATGCAAAGAAACGTATCGTCGCCCATAAGTTTGCAAACACATTAACCGATCGGGAGCAGCGGAAACGGTTTGCAGGGGTTTATAATCCGTTGTTTGAGATTTTCAACAAGGTAAAATAGAACAGATAGAAATATGAAAAGCGAACGAGCAAAACAGTATTTGTTGAAAGCCGTAACACCAATGGCGATGATGTATCCCGATTGTCCGGAAGAATGCGATCTGAAACTGGGAGAGGCAAAACAGAGCCGAGAAATAGGTTGCCGGCTGGTTCGCGTGAAAGGACGGCGAATATTTTTAGATGAACTTGATCCAGAAGCGCGTGGGGGAAAGATCAAATCTTATGAGTGTGGGATATTTTGCGATTTGTAAACATACATATAACCAACCATGAAAAGTAAGCGAGCGCAAAAAGAACTGGAAAAGTTGGAAAAATTTTATCCATTCAGTGGATGGATTGCACCAATAATGGCGCGCATACTAACTGCATCGTTGATATCTTCATTATCAAGATGCAATAGCGATATAGACGCTGCCATAAGTGATCTCGCCAGAGCAGGGGCTGATATAGCCGCCGAGATCGACAGACTGAACAACCTAAAACAAGAATAGTGATGAACAAGATGAATGCAACATGGAATGACCTCTATGAGCATATCGCTAAGATGTCAGAAGAGGAACGGAAAATGCCCGTCCTGATTTGGGGTGAAGAGAGGCCGCTATGCAAAGAGGTGAGCATATGTATTGATAACGAGGATATGTGCTACGACCCCGAATGGTCAGAGGAGGGGTGTTTTCTGAGAAGCGACTACGGAGGTGACGTGGAAGATGAATTGGAAGTAGCCTTAGAAGCAGGAAGGACATATTTATTCGGGGATTAAAACAAAAATAACCATGCAGAAGATAATGTTTAACGACCGCTACGGACTGACGGATGCGGTTATCGAGGGCCGAAAGATCATGACGAGGCGGTTGATTAACCCAATGCCGAAAGATTGCGCCACCGTACACAAAAATTGTTGGGGTGCCAATTGGTCGGATGAGCCTATGTCTTTGGTAGTAGATCGAGACACAGGCGGTATATATTGCAAGTATTGTGGCAACGGCGTAAGATTGCATGATGGGGGATATCACTATAAGACCAAATACAAGGTCGGCGAGATCGTGGCCGTGGCGCAAAACTATTTTTCAACTTATGATGAGAGTAAGTGGGAAAACGGAATTTGGTATAATGAGTTTGCAGACGGGAGCGATATAACAAATCACGCAGGGTGGATTAACAAAATGTTCGTCAAAGCCGAGTATATGCCCCACCGAATCCGCATCACGGGAATCAAATGTGAGCGGTTGCAGGATATTTCGGACGAGGACTGTTTTCGTGAGGGCATTTCCGAATCGTGGTACGAATCCACAGATACCACCACGTATGGGTATGCCGACGAGAAAAAAGGAACAGCCGTTGAATTTGACACTCCCCGCAAGGCCTTCGCCGCACTAATCGACAAGGTTTCCGGCCGGGGTACGTGGGCATCGAATCCGTGGGTCGTGGTTTACGAATTTGAATTGATGAAATAGTATGAAAAATTTCGATTTAGCGGCCGCTAAAGCAGGGGTGCCGGTGTGTACGAGAGGTGGAAAAACCGCAAGAGTTATATGTTATGATTATAGGGGATCAGTGGGAGAAAGCGTCATGGCCCTACTGAATGAAGGTAGCTATGAATCCGTGGAGTTTTATACCGACAACGGGGAATTAATACCTGATGAAATAACCCAGAAGGACCTTATGATGCGCGATGATGACTACGAATATAAGTTGGCGCGTGGGGAGTACGGACCAACTGTCAAAGAAAACTTGACAGTTGATACCCCAACTTGTAAGGAATCCTTACAAGTTGACCGGGAGTACTGGCGGCGGGTGTACGCCGGGCAGGCAATGATGGGTATATTTGCCGGAAGGAACTGGCGCAAAGATGGGGCGCCGGATTGCATAGAACATGCCCGGAACGCTGTTGAACTCGCTGACGCCCTGATTGCAGAACTGGATAAAACGAACAACAATGAAAAATGATCGAGAAGTGCGCCCTACGTGGGTGCTGTGGTGGCTGCTTGCCATCGTGATTTCAGTGGTGTGCATCGCTTTTACCGGGGTAAAGCGGGCATACGGACAGGATGTCCGGGCGATAAAGGACTCGAAAGGGCGCGTGACTCACACCGTCCGCACCCGTAACGACGGCTCCCGCGAGATTCGGGATGCCTCCGGACGGCTCGAAGGGATCGTCCGCACCGACAACGCCGGTCGGGACCGGGTGTATAGTACGCACGGGACCGTGGAGTACACGGCGGACGCCGACACGACGCGATCAGAACAATTTCAAGCATTTTGATTATATTTGCGTATGGCAGATGAAGTTATTATCGCCGAGGTGCGACTGGACATGATCCCTGACGAAGCCATCAAAGAGTTTAGATGTCGGGGTGGCATAGGCAGCTCCATCAACATCAAGATTCAGAAACTGAAAGAACCCGACAAATGGGGAAACGAGTACTTTATTGCCATAGATTGGGGCAAAGGGAATAACCGTGAAGCGGCATTTATCGGGAAGGGGCGCCGGGCGCCGTGGCTCAAGACCGCTCAACCCCAGCAGACGAAGGCACCCAGAAACCCGTGGACGCATCACGAGGATGTGGACGAAGAACCATTTTAAAAACATAGATTATGGAATTTGAGATTTTGGACCGATTGCTGGCGACGATTGCCGTCACTACTCAGAATGTCCGCGGCCGTCATTGGACGCTGTACGGAGAGCATTATAAGAGCTGGCATCCTTTTTTCGACGAGGTGTATAAAAAGCTCAACGAAGCGGCCGACAATGTCGCCGAGTTGATCGTTCAGCTGGGCGGAGTTCCAGTGCACAGCATGTCGGGATTCATCGAAACCTCCGTGGTGGCCGACATGGTAACGCTGGGCGACTGGCGGCGTTATGTACGCGAGACCCGCGACGAGCTGGCCGAGATCATCGAGATCATCAACAAGAACGACAAGGAGGGGGTTTGGGATGGCGCCGCATCGAACGACCTGACCCAGATTGCCAGCACCCTGCGGCATTACTACATGTTTGCCGCCCAAACCTTGAAGGAGTAAATGGACGCATATCTGCAAATACTGCGTCAAACGACCGGGTTGGAGTGGATTTCGGAATATCGGTTCCACCCGCCCCGTCGCTGGCGGTTCGACTATGCCTGTCTGGAGTTGAAGATCGCAATTGAGGTCAATGGAGGCAACTTCGTAGGGGGTAGACACTCGAACCCGGTGGCTCTCGGAAAGGAGTACGAAAAGATGTCGCAGGCCGCGGCCGACGGATGGGCTGTTCTGACATGCACCCCCATGTCAAGGGGACTTGAGGTCATGCGATTCGGCGGCGACGCATTCACGAGAATACTGGCAGAAGCCATAACAAATCGAAAACAACTATAACATGGGAAATGAATTGGAATTTGCAGTGGCCATCTTGGCCATCATGTTGACGCTGGAGACATTTGCGCTGCTCTGCGTATTGGTAGGAAGAATACGCCTGCCCGTGGACCTCGATAAAGAGGTTCAGAAAGCCGTGGAGAAGGCATTAATGGAGGTCGTAAAAGATTCGACCGCCGAGAATTTTCCAGCCAAAAAGCTATGAATGCTCTTAAAATTACCGTGTCTCTTCTGATCGGGCTGGCAGTAGGTGTAGTGGGGGGTCGATGGTTATGGCCGGCGGACCCTATCATCGACCGGCAGCTGGTGACAGTGTACTACGAAAAGCCTCAATCCGGGCCGAGCACCTACCACTCGGTAACGGTGCGGGTCCCCAATCTGGTGTTTGCTCCGGTCGATACGGTGACAGTGACGGAAACCAAGATCGTAAAAGTGGGTCCGGATAGCACTGAATTACAGGTAGCTGTAGAGACGCGACCGTACTCAGGCCCGGATTGGTCGGCGCAGGTGAGCGGCCCGGCCATCGGAGACCTCCACCCGCAGTTGGATTGGATGAAGGTAAATCAACAGACGCAGGTCGTGCAAGGCCCGATTCGAAAAACCCGGTGGGGGATAGGAGTGCAGGCAGGGTACGGCGCGGTACTCAAGCAGGATGTGAGACTTTACCCCTACATTGGAGTAGGCGTATCTTACAATATAATCAGGTGGTAACCATAAAAAACTCAAGAAATGAAAAAGTGGACTTTGATTGCCCTGATCGGGGCCGCGATAGTGCTGATCGCATTGTCGCTTATCAGCAAGACGATGGGTTACGTTATCGTAGCCGCAATGGCCGCAGTATTTGTGGCGTATGGTCTCTTGTGGGCCTACACCAAGTACTGGCCAAGATCGTCGAAATAACAAAGGAAAATAGGGCCATTTGGCCCTATTTTTAATATATGCTCGAATAACCGATCAAGGGTACGTGTTTTTACCGTCGTACGTCACGAAAGAATACGAGCTTATCATCCACACTCCGTCTACGATCAGGATGGTTTGAGACGGGATATTTATAAGATACGTTGTGGTGTTGTTGGGCTGAGTAAGGGTCAGCGAAAGACCAAAATTGGTCTTGTTGCTCACCACAATTTTGATAGGCGCCCCCTCGGAGGACGAGGGTGTTTCAGTGGTAATGATTATGTTTCTGGCCTGATCCGACGCTTCAATCACCAGCCATGCCCACGGAGTAGCGTGAATGGTGGTGTCTGCAATCGTAGGCCGGTAAGAGGGCATATAGGGCATGCCGACAGTAAATGCCATCTTACTGCTGGTCACGGAGCCGGGCGCCAAAATGGAGCTGGTCACGGAGCCGGGCGCCAAAATGGAGCTGGTCACGGAGCCGGGCGCCATCTTGGGGGTAGTGATGGCGGAATCGGCTACTGCCTGCGTCTGCACGATGTTTGCAGGCAGGTTGTTGTCGATGTAGTCCCAGCGCCACAAGGTGCTGATGGATTTTACATAGGCGATCCATGCCGTGGTTTCCATCGCTCCCGTAACCGCGCCGTCCACGATCTCCCACAGACCAGTTTCGGCTTCGTAGTCGGTCGATGTTCCCGTTTGCTTGGCCGTAGTGACCATGAGGGAATAGACGATGTTCTGGTAGTACGATTGCCCCGTGGACGAGGTTCGGGGTTCTGCCGTGTCGTTCTGGGCTTTGGCATACAGATAGCTGCCCTTCGGGATAGAAAGGGTATCTCCGTTCGGGGTTGGGAAAAACTTGCCGTACATCAGCACACCGCCGCCCTTGTTGATTCGCAGGGAGGTGTTTTGAGGGCCTATCACTCCCTTCAAAATGCAGTAGGGGATCGGGCACGGCCACGCGCCCATCATGCCGAACACCGTATCAGCCATCGCGGCTATATCCGACACGAACACCCGGTTTCCGTTCGAAGTGCCTATGAATTTCTTGATTGTTGCCATGTTGGTTAACCGTTAAATTCGGTGATTTTTTTCTTGTCGTCTACGCGGTAGAGATCGACATGCACCCAAGAGGTGTCTTTCTCCAGCCGGATAGGATAGGGAAGTTTGGATGCGTTTTTTTTGAGGATTTCCCGCACGTTGTGAGAGGGGATGGTAGTGGAGAAGTCGAACCCCTGCGCGAGCATATGAGCCGAGACATACAGCAAGCCGGAGCGGGTTTTCGACGCCACCAGATCGCAGATGTTGCATCGCAGGCCCCGCTGGCTGTACTGACCGCCGCCCACCCAGTTGTTGATGGTCATGGGAAGGCCGAGGATGTTGCGGATGGCCACGAGCGTTTCGAGAAATTCATTGGAGAAATACCTCCATGCCTTCTCGCCGTCGCGCTGGTAGACATGAGGACATACCAGCTCTGTTATCTTGAAGTTTTTCTGAACTTCGGCAAGCAATTCTGATCTTTTCATATCGTTACTTTTTGATTAAGTCCTCCATGTCTTTGGCCACGTCCTCGTCCCAGCGCTTCGCCTTGTTGATGGTGAACTGCCGCAGCCACAAGAACAGCTTCGAGCCGGAGAGATAGGCCGCGTTTTCGCAAAAGGACCACAGCTCCGTAAAACATACCATCGCGCAGAGAATATTGGGAAGCCGGTCGGCGCCGAAGTCCCCGCCCAGCACGTCATTTCCGATGACATACAATCCGGCGACCGCCATTGTGCAGAAGCCAAATTTGTAGATCGTGCGCCACGCCGCGTCGGAGTAGAAGCACCAGCGCTTCCCAGCGGCGGTCACCCGTTTGTAGGATGCCAGACAGCCGATGACGAAGTCCGTCATGATGAAACATACCATCACAAGGACCAGCGGCCCGATGGGAGCGAAGTAGCCGACGAATCCCAACCACCAGTTGTTACCGATGGTTTTCACGTAAGGCAGAATCGTGTCTTTGAGGATAGAGGCGAGAGACATGGGAGTTTAATTTACAACTATTGAATATTGGATTCCATAGGCCACAAGAGCGTTCAGGTCTGCGATAAAGTCCGGATAGACGTCCGCGTTTTTAAGCCCGGCGGGGATGGTCACGACCGGGGCATTCGCCGTGCTACCGTATTGGTAGAACTCCACGCCCTTCGACATGTCGGCCGAATATGGAAACATCAGGGTGCCCAGCGACATGTCGGAGCTGTACGGGAACATGAAGGTGTCGAAAACCGGCGCCGTGGTGACGGTTATCTCCCCGAAGTCGCCGTAGTAGGCATTCAGGTAGGCTCGGATGGAAATACAGCTGCCGTCGTTGGCCGCCAGCGCATAGTATTTCTTGCACCACGCCTCGTATGATTCGATCTTCGGGAACAGCGGCGCCAGACAGCAAAACAGGAACTTGTAGAACACGTTCAGCGTCGGACTTGAGTCGTGGTTGAGCGCATACTGCGGACGCAGGATGTTGAACAAAAGCCACGGTATGGATAGATGTCGAAGCATTACCGGATGGGATTAAATACTACGATGTCAGTCAGGTTTTGCAGTGCCGCGCTGAAATTGAAGTAGCCGGATGCCGGCGTCAGAATGCCGTTGGTAGGCTCGGCGCCGTCGCAGGTGATGCCCACGAAGTAGGCGTCGCGCACGCCCGGCACGCCGGCGAGGGCGGTTTCGATGTCGTTCACGAACACCGGGGAGTCGCCGAGCAGGGTTCCTTGCGTGGTGATAAGGATTTCCTTCACGCTGTTCTTGATCTGGGACAGCGAGTAGGTGTCCAGATAGCGGATGAAGAGCTGGGTGGTGGTTATGATGCTGGGCGTCGGCGACGAGATCATCATGCTGATGCCGAATGCCGATTTGGCCGTCATGTAGTTTGAGAACTCCGCCAGCTGCTCGGCCGTGAGGGCCACGTTGTTGCCGTTCGCATCCTGCGTGCAGACGTGCATGTTGATGACGTTTTTCTGCGCATCCACGCGAATGGCCACCTGCTTGATGATCTGCTTGGCCGGATCGACCGTTTCGTAGCCGTAGGCGTATTTGGACGGATCGACAACCACCAAGTTGTCGCCGGTTTGGAACGCCAGCGCCGTGTCGATGTAGTACTGCTTCCCCATGACCCGCAACGTTCGGGCGGCCGTCTCGATCACAACCTCCGAATTGGACTGATTCAGGAGAACAGTATTGATGGTCTCGGCGAATACCGCGGCCAGCCGGCGCCAGATGGCGGAATTGCTGGTGCTCGTGAGCGACGAGATGGTTTTGCCGATGTTGGCTACTATTTGTTCATAAGTGGTCATAAAACTACTTTATTAAATTGGGTCAGGGTAAAATGCCCTATCTATATCCGTGGTCCCCGCGGCTATGACATACCCTACTGATGCACACTCGCCTCCAGTTGAGATAAGGACATTTTTTAAGCTTAACGTAAACTTCGCTACGGTGGCTTCGGTGATCGGAACTCTTATGGGGTCCAACCCGGCCGCGTTAGTAAACGACAAATCCTGATATGCGCCGTTTGAATCCATATAACGTAGAGTTCCTGATGCTACCTTTCCATGAGGAATGTCCCTACTGTATATCACCGCCGTTACCGTCCGCTTGGTTATGGGGGGGGGCACGTAGGTGAAATCCAGAATCGGCATGATGGAGCCGCGCATGGTGTTGAACTCGATCGCCGGCGCCGTCATGACGTAGTTTTCGATTGCTACGGACAGCGTGAGGGTGCATCCATCCTCGGCGAGCGCCGATAGAGGTATGCCATGCTCGGTCTCCAGCTTTTGTTGCATGTCAATCCACAGATCACTTCCGGAGGATAGGTAATACGACCAACCCAGCTCGGTGATTTGGAGGGTTATTTCAACCGCATCCGCAACGTCCTCGGAGCCTACGACCTCAAAGTCCCCCAGTGACGGGATATGGACGTTGTAGGTGGGCTGGAAATAGGAGTTGATAATGCCCGGCGTAAGGTCGTTATTCGGCGCGAATACGGGGTAGATCGACGGCAGGTTGTCGCCGTAGCCGGCATTGTAGTAGGTTTCGTAGATGGCCCCTTCCGTCGGCGCCGCAACGTTATCTGCCAGCGCCAGCGAACCGCCGATTATAGCATCTTCCTCGGAATAGAACACCACGTACAGTCCGGCCACGCTGGTGATGGTGGTCGGAAGCGGCAGGTCTATGACGAGCCGATTCGACGTGTCTTTTTCCACGACGTTGTAACCGAGAATTTCGCCGTTAAGGTACACTACACCAACCATCGTAGTGGGATCGGCCACTATCTGCGCCATCATCGGCCAACAGCGAAGCTTCACGTTGTTTTCCGTTTTCGGAGGCCCTCCCCACGCTTCCGGAATGTTGGCGTAATCCGCAAAGTTGGGGGAATTGGTAAAACAGAAGTCGTATTGGATAGGCAACGCAAATCCTAATTCGGGGGTTCTTTCCCACAAATGAACCTTCTGGCCGTTGACCACAGTATAGGGAGATTCATTGGTAGCGGCGGGGAGGTTATTATAACATTCCTTAAAATTGTAAGCCTTTTTGCAATCGTCAAAAACGTTAACAGGCGGGTTAAGAACAGCGCAGTTTTGAAAAACACGTGGCGCAATTTCAATATTCGTACACCCCTTAAAAACATTGGTGACGTCCGTTAATAGCCTACAATTCGCAAATAAATTTACAACTGATTTTAGGGAGGTGCAGTTTTCAAAAGCTGATACAGCCGAGGGGAAATTCACGCGAGAAAATACCAGCGGAGCTTGGGTTAATTTCGGACAGTCCGCAAACATATAGTCTGCATTGGGAATATTATAAGAAGAATCAAAGGCTGACGTTACATCTTCCAAATTAGGGCACCCACGGAACATTTGGGGAGGTATAGTATTAAGCATCCATGTATTAATAAACATGGAGTTGGCAGTTTTAATGTTCGGCTTACCAGCAAAAGAACCCACAACTTCCACCAGATAATTACAACCCCAAAAGGCATTTCTCCACATGCCGGATGGGCATGCTGCGTCGGCATTGGTAATGTCCACTTTAATAAGGGACTTCTTAAATGCTTCTTGATCGAAAGATTGAGTACCCAAAAAGAATGCCCCAGTGCGTCCAAGAAACGTTACCACAATCTCCCCGGTGGTTCCGGCGGCGTAGTTGTGACCAAACGGCGTGTTGTTTTTGATATACTCCACAGGCGTGCCGTCGCCCCAGTTCACATAGCCTTCGTTGTTGTTATTCGCATTCAGGGAAAGGTATTTGCCCGCGATCTTTGACCCGTCAAAGGTGTAGATGATGGAGCCGACATCGCTCAGCATAAATTCCAGCTGTTCCATCTGCATGCTCAGGTTGTCGAAAGGCAGGGATGCACTGTTGAACGGCCGCGCGTCGGCCACCGATACGGCTTCGCTGTTGTATACCACGTCCGGCACCTCGATGATGCGACCTGCCTCCAGCTGCGGGGTGTAGGTGTCGAAGCCGTTGGCGTTCATTATGTCGTTGATGGCACGCAGTGATCCGGTCGTGTTGTAGCACACGTCCATCAGCGTATCACCGGATTTTACTTTGTAAGTTGCCATACTCTAATCAGCTTGCATTACGATGGAGGTTGCGAAGTATACGTCGTCGCTCCCGGCTTGGATATTCCAAAACGGCGAGTAGGTGAGATGATACCCGGTTTTGGTGGCCTGAACGTTGATGGTCACCTGCTTGAGCGACGCATTATCGCCGTTCCAGATGTATATATCATGATGGCCTGCCGCGGAATCATCCGGAATTTCCCCCACAGAGGTGGGTGACAACCAATCCGACTGCGTGCCGTCGGGCAACGTGTAGTTGATCTTGATGTCAACATCCGACAAATACCCGAAATTGCCACCGTCTACTTGCACGGCTATGCGCACCTCGATGTTGCGTTGTGTTTTATCCGGCGGCGGGGGCGTGGGAATGATAAGATCGGGATCGGGTTCGGCGACGGGGTATTGGGCGTCTACCGAGACGCTGTATTCGCCGAAGTTCTCGCCCTCGGTGATGCGGATGTCGCAGTAGTCGGCGCCGTCCTTTATAACCTGCCGCTTGGCAGTGGCGGCCAGCATGGAGACGTAATCGGGGCGTGCGTTCAGGGCGAAGGTTTCGAATCCCACGCCGAACTGAGGTTGCAGGATGTTGACGGGATTTTTCAGCAACATGAGCGTGGCGTTCTGAATCGACGGATCGACCACAACGGCAAAATCGCCGTTGGAGGTGCCGATGTCGTTGTTTTTCAGATCGAAAATAATGTCGCTCATTACTGTTGCACTTTGTCGTTCGTATAATCCTCTGCCTTGAAAGGCGATACGCTTCCCGTAGGGGGAGCCGTAGTATCTGCTCCGGCCGCCGCAGACCATGTATAGGCGTGTGTATGGCTGTTGAACGCCGACACGAAAATATTCATGGCATTGGTTATGGCGTCCGGGATCACCATGCCGCCGATTGCGCCACCGTTCATGGTGACCGTATCGCCGGAAATGGTGAGGGAGCCGCCCCCGTCTTTCGACAAATATATGGATTCTTTGTCGATTTTGCAAAAATATCCGCCTACCGACGCTTCGATCTTGTCTACGCGCGTGAAGCTTACCACGAAAGCGTTCTCTGGCTGTTGGTAGGGCACGCCGAGGATCACCGCGGAGTTTACGGCGGGATAAAAAATAACGCTCGCATCCCCGCCGATGACATTGGATAGGCTTATGTCCGGGATTACCAGTCCAGCATCACCAATGCGAACGTTAATTGTTTTGGTCTCTTCATCCACTGAATCGACGTTGCCGTAGAGGATGGACGGCTGGTTCACGCCGTCCAGCAGACGGCGCAGGTCCTTGCCGAAGTCCTCCATACTGCGTATGAATTGTCCTTGATTCATCAGTTCGCCAGATAAAGAAATGTCTTGTTTGTAACCGTCAGTATCTGCCGGTAGCCTTTGCCTTTTCCGCACGTCACCTTGCGGCCGATGACATAATAGCCGCCGCTCAGGGACTTGAAGATGGTGTCATTGAAATTTACGTAGTCGTAGAGCCGCACAAGGGGGTACAGCAACGTGGTGATGGTGCCCTTGTTGCGCTGAGCGCGAAGGCCGGCCAGCACCGACAGCGCCGTGGTGTTCATCTGCTGAGCATTGCGGCCCGGCGTGAAGGGAAGGTCGTACACAAGGCCGTTTTCCGCCCCTTTCTCGATGGTTTTCATGGTTCCGTCCTCCAGATACCGGACGATGACGCGGAAATTCTGGAACATCATGTCCGAGGGCACGATGTCGCGGGCTATCACGTTTACCGACGTGTCCAGCTCCACGGTGGGGGATTCGGATTCCGAGATTCCGAGTCCGCAGTATACCCGCGCCTTGTCGCTCTCGATGCGGACATTGCCGTAGAGTTTATACATGCCGACGATCACCCGCTCCAGTACATCGTATGGCGACACTCCGGTGGCGGGTTTGAGCACAAAATCGCTCTGCATGGATTTGGGGTCCGGCAACAGAGAGGGATAGGCGTATGTCAGCTTGTTGTCCTTGCGGTACTTCGCAAACGCCGCGTTGGCCGTGTCGCACATCTGTTGCAGAAGCGAGGATAGGGGAGTGGCTTTGGGCCACGACTGCGTAACCGTGCCGAATCGAAGCATAAATGCCGCATCCTCGCACTTTATTACCGTCGGGAACCCTCCGATAACATCCCGGATGAATCCGTCAAATTCAAGGCGCTTTTCGAACTTCTGGCCGATGACGGCATTGTCGTGATACCATGCGTACACCTGAATGCGGGCGCCGGTCTTGATATTCCAGTCGTCCGGGTTGATGCGAACGTAGGTGGTCGTGTTTTTTCCCACCCGCTGAACGGCGATGGTGCTTCCGCGCCCCACCTCCTTCGCGGCCTTCGCGGCTATGGTGTAGAAAGGCATCTCGATGGATGCGGTTCCAACGATGTTCTCGCGCGTTTCGTCGGATTCGAAGGATTGGAACTGGCCGATGCTCTTCCCCTCAACGAAAACCTCGTTTCCGCAGATCAGATAGTTTCCAGTTATGTTTCGGACGGCCATGTTATTTCACGGTTGTGGGCACGGACTGCGAATCCTGCGTGTTGGCGGAATTGGTGTAGAGAAGCGGATCGGCGATGTTCACCTCTTGCAATACCAAGTTGATGGAACCGAAGGTGTCGCCCTGCATAGGCGAGAAGCGGTAGGACTTGATGAACGCCCAGCCGATTCCTATTTCATCATTAAGCACCGTGTTCTCGATGGCAAAAACCTCGTCGTTCTCGTAGAGTTCATCCAGAAACCGCGTCAGCTTGTATACCGGCGTGGGGTCCCCGCCGCGGGCATTGCGGCGCCGGATGGTGGTGGCCGACATATCCTCTACCTCCTGCGCTTCCCGGCGCTGGATGTTGAACGACACCGATACCACTTTCGGGCCTTTGGCCACCCGCTGAACGATGTTGATTCCGTCCACCAGCTGGGATTCGTCGGTTATTTTCTGAGCCGATACCGAGAAGTTGAGCGAAAGCGGCGCATAGTAATCCCCGCACACGAATATCGCGTCGGCGATGGGATCATCCGTCAGGCCGGAAAGGGCGTCGCTGATTCGCTGGGCATCGTTTTCATGCGTGGACGTGGAATACTCTTGGGTGGAAAGCGGCGCCGGAGACATTTCCGGGGTGTTGTCGCCGGTGCGTATCTTGCCGCCGGGGCTTTCGATCAGCACACGAACAATACCCGCCTGCGAGAGCACGATTTTTCGGGCGTTCAACACCGCATCTGCGGCGTCGAGCACCTGATCCTTCGCCCGCTGGTATATCTGCTCCGGGGAGCTGGCGGCCTGCTGGAGATGGGTGGCGGCTTGGGTGAAGGTGTCCTGCGTATTTTGATGGTCTCTGGTATTCATCACATTGCTCCGGTTGCGTTGTTGAGTGCGACTTGCAAGCCGCGCATGATGTTGTCGTATAAGGCTCCTTGAAGCTGAGCGCCCAAGTCGGCGCCGTCGTTCACGTTGTCGATGCTGATAGGCATGCTGACGATCTCCCGATTGAAGTTGATAATCAGGGATCGGGCACCTTTGGTGATGTCGGAAAGCCCGTCTGAGGCCGAGAAGTTGGCGCCATTACCATCCAATCCGGCGGCGGGATTGAGTTGATTGAAGAGTTTACCGTAGTCTATGTCCCAATAGGTGCTGCCGTCCACCGTCTGCACGGGTTTGAGAACCATTCCGGGATTCTGTAGGAAATTTTTGGAGTTGGCTCGAAATTCTCGGATGGCGGACGCTCTTTGGGATGCAGTCGGAGTGAATCCGGCTTTGGGGTAAGGAACGCCCCCTATCATCTCTGCGGAACCAGCGCGCTGAGCCGCCAGCGACGAGATAATGTAGGAGCTGTCCCGTGTTACCAAATCCCGGAACGCCGAGCGCTGCCGCGCCGCATACAGACTGTCAGAATTTATCACAGGGTACTTGTTGCCCTGAGCATCATAGTAAAACCGATCCCCGAATGAAAATGCCTTTCTGACAGCGCCTCCAGCTGCCGGAACCCACTTTTCGTCTACATTAAACTTGTCGGCATGCCCAAAGGGGACCGATCGGCCAACCCAACCCAAGAAAGACATGATGCCGCCGAATATTTTGGTGAGACCCAAAATAGCGCTTTCTACATCGGCCATCATTGTTTCTATCTTCTCTGGGGAGATAAAATCCGCCAACTTGGGAATGTATTGGTTGGCAACTATGGCCAGCTTGTCGTAGAAAATTCCCAACGACTGGGATATTTTGGGCCAAAACTCCGCATTATCCTGCACTATCTTGATGAATGCGTTCTCCTTATACAGTTGAGCCATACCTCGCGCCTTCATGAACGGATTCGATTCGATCATGCGGTCGAACTCGTTCAGGACGTTCAGCAACTCGGATTTGTCTTTCAGATAGGAGAAAACATCCCCTGATACGTTCTTTCGCGCCATCGACTGCTGGGCGATCTTGCCGATGATAGGCGCCGCCTGAATAAGCTCCCGAAGGTCGCGCGCAGAGGGCGTAGGCTGACCCAACAACTGCTGGAGGTTGATGTTGACTCGCTCGAATGGAACTCCACCCACATGGGCTATTTTGCCTGCCTGCATGGCTATGCGGGTGGCCTCTTCCCGACTTAACGTTCGATTTCCTACGTTCAAACCGGTAAACATGTTCATGGAGTTGAGCAGGCCCGTGCGGCTAAATCCATATTCTGCCGCTAAGCGCCCCGCTTCCTGAAAGGATTTTTCATAGGCCGCCCCCAACCCTTTACGCGCCATTTCGAATTGCATGGCACTCGATCCGGCTTCGACAAGATTCTGGTTGTTTAGAAGTCGATTACCGAAGGCGAGCGCCGAACCGCGCAGAAGGATGTTTAATCCCTTTGCGGCTACGATTGCACCTCCTACCAATGTAAGAGCGGGGGCTACGGTACCCAGAGGTTTTATGACTCCGGCGGCGATGCGACCTATGGAACCGAGAACCGCCCCAAAGTTAGACAGGTTGCGCAGGGCTCCGGATAAGCTCGTTAGGTTGCTCAAAAATGCGCGCTTGAATACGTCCGCCTTGTGGTACAGCCTATTTACGTTACTTAAAAATCCTTCGCCCGATAATCCCGGTTTTCGATCGAAAAGTCTCTCCAGCGCCCGGTAATATGGGCGTCGGCTGGGAGGGATGTTAGAATCGTTTCCACCCCCCGAACCACGCCCATCTCCCCGTTGTCGACCGCGACCGGGTCCTCTTTCGAGGTCCCGGATGCGCCGCTCGGCTTTCGAGAGCTGAGAATCGTCTACGTTGATGTTGAGCTTTATTTGATAGGTCTGCCCGTCCATATCATTTCTTGGCTTTGAATGGCGCGTAGATGATGTTGTCGATCACCCACATGGCCATGTCGGAATATTTGTCGATGTCCGCGGCCGACAACCGGGTTTCGAGAGTGGTTATCGGTTCGTGAAACACATACGAAATAAAGGCTTTTTTCAGCAGGAAGGGGTCGTTCCTGCCGTACTCCTTTATTCGTTCGTGGAGGCTGGGTTCTCGGCGGTTCCGAGAAGCCCCATCACCACACCCCAGCGCGATAAAAAACGCTCGATGTCCTTTTGAACCGGATCGGAGCCGTAAAGGTCGATGCAGGCCATAACGTCGTTCACGATGGCCTTGCGCTGTTTGTCGTCTACGATCATCATTTCGCAGAACTTGGTGGCGATAGGCGCCAGCTGCTCAAGATCGCCGGATGCGCCGTGCATCAGCAGCTGGGTGGCAAAATTGGTGTGCGCCGCGGAGGTTCGGGAGAGCATACCTACTTCTACATCTTCCTCAACCTCCTGCTCGATCACCTGAGCCTTAGGGGCTACGCTTCGCTTGAAATACCGCAAGCGGACGGTATAATTCTGAATAATTGTTTGTCCGGACATAATTTTGAGTAAAAATAGCAGGGGCGATTCTCACCGCCCCTGCCGGGTTAAAGCGGTAAAACTGAACGGGTAATACCTATTCCCTGAATTGCGAGGGAAGTGTTGATTTCAGGGCTGTTTCGGTCCACCGAAAAGTCGTCGGACGAAATAGCGCAGGAATCCAGAGAGTAGATGATCGTGCGGGGGACGATCAGGCCGGTCATTTCGAGGGTCCAGCCGATGGAGAAGTTCCCCAAGTCGGTGAGCGATGAAATGAAGCCGGTAGTTATCGACGCATTGATGGCGTCGAGGATAGTCTCGTACTCACCGGTCTGGAGGGACATATTGCCCGTAAATCGTTTGTTGATTACTTTCTTGGCAATAGGTTCCAACCGCCCGATGGCGAAGATTTCCTGAACGTCCTGCGTCCGGGAGATGGAGAGCTGGACACCGGTTACGATGTCGAACATCTGGCCGCGATGGGTGATGTTCATTTTAGCTTCCGCGCTGGAGATGATATAGGGTTCGTACATAGTCGTTGATTTTTACGAAAGTGCTGATACGTACAGAACGCCTACCTTCACCCAGTCTACGTTGGGCGACGGCAGAATTTCGATGGACACCAGAATCGTTCGCGTGGACACGAAATTGTTGTCCTGAGCGGCCACCGTCACGCGAATGCCGGAGCACTGGCGCTGACTGATGCGGGGCTGGCAGTAGAGATTGTAGAAGTTGTTCTCGATCTGCGTGGCGTAGGTCCTGCTCAGATCGCCTTTGGCGTCAACAGGGGCCTGCGTGTTCAGAATCTGCGAGAAGAACTCCTGCGCATCGTCGCACACGGCGTTCCCAAGCCGAACGAACTCCAGCCGCGACAACGCCTTCGTCGGGTCGTTGCAGGTGGCGCCGTCGTTGTAGAAGATGCCGGTGGGATAGGGCCGGTGAAAGAGATACTGACCTTTGCCCAGCGCGTCGATGATCGAGGGGTCTACCTCCGTCACGCTTACGACGGTTTCGGGGTCGTTGAAGAACGCCTTCTGCGCCACGGCCGCGCGTTCGTGCGAGCCGATGGATTCAGCGACCGAGATAGCCGACAGAATACCGATGGCTTCTCCCACATCCTTGATGGGGGTGTAGGCCGTGATGTTGCCTTGATCGTCCACCGTAGTGTTGTAGAGCGTGGTGGTAGGCATGTACGCTACCGACGGCGTCGCGTAGGTGGAGAGGTCGGTGATGTTGGAGGCCGAATTTGCCTGCGCCCCATCGACGTTGGACGTATAAACGTTCACGAAGCGGATGCCCTCGGCGAACATTGCATTCTGAATGGTCTCGATGGCCTTTACAACGGTCGGAGTGGTCGTGGGGACCCACCCTGAGGCATCGTCGTTGGCCTGCGAGCACCAGCCGATAATGCGGGGGCGGTTGTCGTAGTTGGCCTCCAGCGTCAAGCGGATTTGGCGCTTGATGTTCGCCGCATTGGTCGTAACGAAATCACCCTTTTCGCCGGTCGTCAAGATCAGCCACAGATAGGTACCGCTTCCGGCTTTGGCGTAGAACTGCGTCACCATTCCCAACAGGTGGGGATCGTTGTTGAGCAGTTTGGCGTCAGGAGCGTCGGATGCGGCCCAAGCGGTGTAGGAATCCAGACTCGTGATAAGTGTGGGTTTCCCGCTCACCGATCCGGACGAGACTTTGATACCGTACACCAGCGCCGCATTGCCCACGGAGGGCTGGCGCCGGCTGAGTGTGGTATCTTTCAGCTCGATGTTAATTCCAGTTTGAGCCATGTTAATGGTAATTTATGCTTATTGAGCGGATTCTTCTTCCTTCTGCGGATCGTCGTTGGCAGCGCTTTCCGGTTCCGGTTCCGGTTCCGGATCGGGCGCCGGCGCAGGCTGGGGATCGGGTGCGGCAGATGCCTTCCCTTTCTTTCGATCCGGCGCCTTCTTGGCTTCTTCCTTCGGCGCCTTCTTGGCCGCAAGAGCGGCGGCGGCGGCGGCGAGGTCCATAGGCTGGGGCGTTTCCTTCGTCTGAACCGGTTCGGGCACCTTGCTCTCTACTGTAACCATCAGGTCGTTCAGCTCCTCTTCATTGGTGGGGCACGTCGCTTGGGTGATGGTTGCGTAGCGCACGATCCGGCGGAGCTTCATGAAGTCCCGGCATCGGGTCACGGCCGACTGTTCGTCGCGGTAGGTGTTGGCGTCGCTGGTCACGTAGATCGTGCCGTACGCCATAGCCGCGGCCATAAGGTTGATGAAATACTGCTCAGAATAAACGGGTTTCGTGGACATAATTTTGTGATTTTAAAGTTGTGGGTTATCCCCACTGCCGGGGGGGGGGCAGTGGGGAGTTGATTTTAGCCTTAGGCCTGCGTTCCGGGGGCGATCACGCCGATGCCAAGTCCGCCCTTACGTGCGGCGCCGGCACCCAGACGCATATCCATCGACATGCGCCAGCCGTAGTTCGACGGGTCGGTGACCATATGGACGTTGGTCCGTCCGATGGCGATGATGGCCTCCGAGGGGATGAACGCCAGTGCCGATCCGTACGCCGTAGCCGGGATGACAGGCGGCGTGTAGGTGGGAATGGCGCCCGTTTCGTCGGTGATCTTGCCGTCCAGATACAGTTCCGGGTCGATGATCTTGCTGGAGGCGCTGTCATACAGCGTCGTGATCGAACGAGGACGGAATGCGAAGCCTGCGTACTCTCCGAACATCGGGCGCATGCTTCCGGCGTTCTTGGTCAGCAGGTTCGTGAGCGTGGCGTTCGACTGGAGCTGTTCGTGCATGACGGCCGGCATCACCATTTCGGCGGCGAAGGTCTCCATGACGTAGTTCTGGTTGACGAACGCCGTCTGCATGGCGAGGAAGTCGGCCGGGGCGATCTCTTTCAGCGTTCCGGTTGCCGTCGGGTTAGCCGGGAAGGCGTTAGTTGCCGAGTACGTTTTCTCGCCCGTGGTCAGGCGCGTAACGCTGGCGTCCTCCGACAGCTTCTGGATGATGTAGTTGTGGGCCTTCGACGACAGCCAGCGCAGGGACTCCGAAGTGCCGAGTGCCACATCGTCGTACGCCAGCAGATCGGTGTTGGCCTGCTGCCAAACGATGTTTTCGAGGGCGAAGAGGTGCATGATGATGCCCACGGGATCGTCGTCGTAGAGCGACGGCGACACGTTGACCGGGGCACGCTTGCCGAAGTACACCTTCGGCTTGATGGCCGAGTTGATCCAGATGATGCCGGCCACATCCTCGGCGCTGAGACGCGAAATGCGGTCTGCCCACGAATCGTCCGGGAAGAGTTCACGGAAGATCATCGTGGACCACTCGATCTTGGCCAAGTCGGGCGTGGTTTCGATGAAGTTCATCGAGTTGAGACCCGATGCGAACTGTTCGAGACGGTTCAGGGCCTCGTCAGCCGTACCGGTGGGACGGCCGTCGATGTCGAAGTTCATGCCCCCGACAGCGGCGCGGAAGCCGCGGTCTTTGGCGGCGAAATAGGCGAACTCGCGCAGGAGGTTCATGCGCGAATCCTGAGCGGCTTCGTTAGGGTTCATTTTCCCTACTGCCGCCGAGAATCGCACGGCTTCGGAGAATCGGTCTTTGCCGGCGTTGTCACGAAGATACTCGTGGATGGTTTTTCTTTCCATAGCGGAACTGAATTGAACGTTGGTTTTACTTGATTTTTCAACCGTATCCTCCACATTCAGGATGCGGGCGGCAGGTTTGGATTGCTCGGTTGTCGATGATGCGAAATTCTCGCCGCGCTCTTCGCGGCCGTCGTCATCGTCATCATCCTCTTCTTTCTTTTCGGCGTCGCGCACTTCCTTGGCGGCCTTGCGGTCCTCTTTGGCCATGTCGCTGTCCGCTTTTGCGGCTTCGGCTCCCCGAATGCCGATCAGGCGCAGGAACTCGTTAAACGCTCTGAGGGCGCCTTCGCGCGCTCCTTCGAATTTCTCGGTTTCGGAAACCGTACCGGCGTCAGCCGCTTCCGCAGGCTGGGCCGCGGCCGCGAACTGCTCCTGAGCCTGCTCCTGCGGGGCTTCCGAACCCTTCGCTTCGGCAGTTTTCTCCACCTCGGCGGTCTGGTTCTCTTCTTTCATCTTGTTGAGATATTTGGTTAATGATTCGGTATAGCCGGAGGTCAGGGATTCCAGCTCTTCGGCCTCCACAGCGCAGAATCCTACGCGCAGTGCCGGTTCGGCGCCCTCCACCTCGTCCACAGCGTTGGCATTCGAGGGAAGAGATAGGAGGGATATTTCGTACACATCGAAGCGCGTGGCGTACTTGATGCCGTCGCGCAGTGTGTAGTATATTTTGCCGGAGAGAGAGACGGCCCGGAGCGTACCGGCAAGGTACTGATCGCGCCGCTGCCGGGATTGCTCCGTCACTCCGTCAAATCGCAATTCTCCATACCAATCCCCGTCCTCTCCCCGGCGTATGTTCACCACGTTGCCGATAGGCTCACGGGGGTTGTGGTCCCAGAGCAGGATGGGATTTTTCTTGTAGCGGTCCCAGTTGATACCGTCGTTCAGAACGACATAATCCTTGTCGTTGAGCGATTCATCACTGAGCTTCTGCCGTTTGATCTTCAATTCCATAATCAAGTTGTTACGATGGGCAACTCCGTGGTCAGGTCCTGATCCGTTCCGGTGAACCCTTTGATTTTTACCTTTTCGACCTCTTCCGTCGGCCGGCTCTCGCGGGCCAGCTCCAGATCGAACACCGTGCTTTCGTACATTACTTCGCACACCATCACTTCGGTGTTGAAGGTATCTTTGGTGGAAATGCGCTGGTAGGTCTTGAAGCCCTGATAGAGAGGCCACAGGTTGTATTTCTGCTGGAGTTCCAGAAAATCACCTGCCGTCTTGGCCTTTTCCACCGCATTGCGGACGCCATGGCCCAGCGAAATAAGGCTCGCCTGAAACTGCTTGTCAGCGGACCACGAATAGTTGGTGAGATCGACAAGCACGCAGAGCTTGATTCTGAGCCGGTCCTTGATGGCTCCGCCTATGAACACGTCGGCGTTGTTGCTGTCCTCTACCCCCACGGCGATGGCCGGGAGGGGGGTATTGACGGTCTGGGTTTCGTCGGATGATATGACGCAGACGGACATTTTATTCGCAATCACGACCTGAGAATTGCGAAGTACCTGAATGATCCTATCTATGATGTCACCGAACATATTTCACGCAAACGTAAGTTATTTTCAGATAAATTCCAAATTCCGGCGAAAAAATTATTTTCGCATGGCCGCATTCACCTCTTTTCGGATCACCTGCATGAACTTGCGGACCGAGCGCCTGCCGATGCCCATATACTGGCGCTGTTTGGGCCGCCGGGGAAGCCATACGCGCTTGGTGGCGCTGGGCGGCTGGCGCAGGGTGGAACCCGTAACAGGCATGCCGGGGCGCCATCCCTCGTTGTGCACCTGCGCATAGGAGAGGGGCGATCCGAGCGATACGACCGCGGCGCGGGAAGAGATGCGGTGCACCTTCGGCTGGATGGATCGGAACAGGCGCCCCGTGTATCGGAGCTTTGGGTAGGTCAATTTGTCCTCGTAGCGCCGTTCCGGCCACCGCTCCCTCACATCGTCGTTGCCGTAGGATTCGTTGCGGAAGTTGGTGCGCGTCTCCTCCAGCATGGACGCCCCCAGCTTTGCCGGCAGCACCTCGATCAGATGTTGCCGGAGCCGGCGGCAGTCGAGTTCGAAGTCGCGCGCGGTTTTCATTCCGTCTCGGTTTTCTCGGTTACCTTTTCGGTCTGATCCTCCTTCTTCCGGGGGTTGAACACGCGGCCGATCAGGCTCTGCTTCTCTTCCTCCTTCTTTTCGGCTTCTACGTCCGAGGGGTCGATGCCTACGCGCCGGAACGCTTCGGGCTTGAACTTCGACCCCTGCTTGGCCATCATGTTGCCCACGTCCACGAAGGTACTGATCGGCAGACGGTCGTCGGGAAGTTCGATGATGGGGGCCGATTCGATGGAGGCGTCATCGAACAGCATGGCAAGTTTGTGCTTGGTGTCCTCGCGGTTCATAATCATCAGGGCCATTTCGGCGTCGGCGTTCAGGATGTCCTGATAGATTTCCCAATGTATCTGCGCCAGCTGCTCGGAGTTGGTGTTTTTCTCCGTGGAGCCGAGCAGGGTGCCGCCGGTTACCGCCTGCATGATCTCGGAGCGGTATTCCACGATGTACTCCTTCATCACGCGGAAGGCGTCGGAACCCGTCTGCGTGTTGATGGGGTTTACCTCGATGGAGTAAAGACTCTTGCCGTTGTTCACCATGTCCTGCACGTAGGGGATCAGGGGAATGGTGAGCATGTCGAGGTTCTGGGCCACGGTCTGGGCCTGCGATTGGGCTTTAGCGTTGTTGGCGTCGTAGCCGATGGTTGTCAGGGGGAACGAGTACCTTTTGCCCAGCACCTGCCAGTCGTTGAACATCTCCACGATGCCGATCATGGCGCGGGAGATGGATTGCAGAAGGCCGAGCTTGAAATCCTGATCGCTTTCCGGCTGGAAGAAGAAGAGGTTGTCATAGTCCGCGGCGTTGATGACCTGATAGTATTCGAAGGTCTGGAAACGCAGGGCTTCGTTGAAGATGTCGATGTTGCGCAGGGGGAAGTCCACCACCTTGCGCTTTTCGGGGTTGATGGCCACCATCTTGCATCCGTAGAACTGCGACAGGAGGATATATCGGATAAACCGTTTGAACCACCACGAGTTGCGGATGTATTTCTCCGTCAGCCGGGAGTTCTCGCGGCCGTTGCGGCCGAACACGAAGTTACGCTTATAGATGGGAATGAGGCGCTTGTTGATCTGCGAGACCAAGAACGGCGACGACTGCATGCACCACGAGTAGAGGGTGTCCAGCAGGGACATGTCCGAGTACTGGATGGCCATGTCCACGGCGCGCCGCCACAGCGCCGGCGTCCACTCCCGGCGGTAGTTGTTGAACAGATACCGGGATTCGATATTGCCGGTGCCGATACGTTGAGGTACCTGAAAAGGCGATACTTTTGGAAAATGGAACTTAGTCATAATCAGCTATTTAAATGCCCATTTGAATTTATATGCCGACGCCACCTTTCCTCGACAGCAGTTTTTGATGTTCCCGTGCAGGAATCCGGTGGCACGGCCCGCTTCCCTTACGCTGGGGTATTCCGCAACTAACTTTCCGTCTATAGTGAATTGCAGAACTGGCTTCGATACCCGTGGATCGTTCAGTCGAGTGGCGCGAAATCTCGCCTTTTTGGTTCCGTAATTATTGTTGTACCGAGCATCGCACCATTCGAGGTTTTCCACATGATTGTTGGTTTTGTCCTCGTCCTTATGATTCACCTGCGGCAAATTATTCGGATTAGGTATAAACGCTTGGGCCACAAGCCTATGAACTGTAACATGGTATATTGCTCCGCCTTTTGACAAATTCACCTTTACGTACCCATTAGTAGTGAGGCGCGTAACCCGAATGCCGTTACCATCTCTTTTGGAATGACATATGCGTCGCACACGTCCGTAGGATGAAACCATATACACCCCTTCATATCCCGGTATGTCTCTCCAAACTTCCATTATCCGAGGTATTTGTAACGGGAGGTGATGACTTCCGCGTTGGCGTTCTGGGAATCGGTGCGGTAGGGCGCCGGCTCTTCGAGCGACACCACTCCGCCCTTGAGTTTGATGATGGTTTGGGCGACCTTCTCGTAGGCCGCGGCAAGGGGTTCCGAGTAGTTCAGGCTCGGCGATGCGATGTTATATGCAGTCAGGACCTGCAAAATCCAGCGTATCGTGTCGTCCTTCTTGTTCTCGTCCGGCTCGCCGAGCATGGCCGCCATGTCGAAGATGTTGCCGATGTTGGCGGTAAGCTCCCCCACGGCGGCGCGGTAGGCGTCGGACACGCAGTCCGGGTACATGTTTTTGAACTGCCGGAGCTGTTGGGGCGTGATGTAGATGCCAAGCGCCGATTCGGGGAAGTAGTTCGGCGACATGTCGAGCTGAATGACCGCCGAGGCCCACGCGGCATGGTCCGTGACATCTTCGGTGCATGCGATGTTGATAAAGACGGTTTCGACGTCGGCGAGCCACTCGGCGCCGAGTGTTACCGTCAAGGGCGATCCGGTGGCCATGACGGGTTCCGTCATCTCCCCCGCGGCGTTGCGGCCGAAGACAAACGCCTGATCGGCCTGCGCCTCGAACAGATCGGTGAGCGCCGCGGCGAAGCGCAGATACCCGTCGGGGAATGCCGACGCGGGAAATGATGCGCAGACTTGCATTGCTACGCCGGGGTCATGCGTTCCGGTCGATGGGTCGTATACGCCCTGAATCCAATTTTGGTTTTTGACTGCTACTGGCATCAGCTTGGAATTTGGGTCAGCGTGCCGCGGCGGTAGAAGAGTACCTGCGCGCCGTCGGTGCGCGACTGTTGGACAATATTGTGGTTGAGGAACGTGACGCCCTTCGCGCAGGCGTCGGGTATGTCGTCCTTGCGGTCCGAGGTCTTGGTGTCGGAGAATCGCACGAACTGGTCGATGATATGCTCGTAGACGCCGCATTTCTGCAATTCGTTGCAAAATACGAATTTCCCGGTATTCACCAGCGGCTCCAGCGTCGATTCGATGCACGAGAACTTGTCGCCGTGGTTGAGCGTGTCCCAGCATATCGGCGCCGTCCATCGGTTGTCGATCTGGAAGCGTTGCAATGTTTTCTCGAAGTCGAGGGGAAGCTGTTTCTTCTCGATGATAATGCGCGGGGTCAGGGGCGCTTTCATGGCCAGCTCGTAGATGTTTTCGAGCATCTGATGGCTCGTGCCCTGCACGGCGCGGCAGTCCCAGAGCCAGATGCGGGTGTCTACGGTCCGCACCAGCGTTACCGTGGCCTTGAAGTCGTTGGTCTCCTTCGACTTGGCCGAGGGGTCGGTGTAGATCACGCATTCGACGATCTGGTCGATATGCGGCCGGTAGAGCCACGTGAACTGCCGGAAATACTTTCCGGTTCCGATCTTCGAATACTCGCCGTCGCGGAAGCGGGCGCGGGAGAGGGTGGAGAGTCGGTCCAGCCCCTGAAAATACTGCTTGGACACAAACTGCACGTTGTCGTCTTTGGAGAAGTGCATGGCGTACATCAGCTCCGTGATGGACTCCGAGAGGGGCGATCCGTCCATGTTCTCCTGCTTGAAGAAGCGTTTGTAGGTCCAGTGCAACTCGGTAGTGGGGTTCAGGGCGTAGAGCATGATGTTGGGCACGGGCAACAGCTGCGCAAGACGCGAGTAGAGGGTCTCGATGGCGGCGAAGTCGATCTCCGACACCTCGTCGGCGAAGATATGACCCCAGTCCGTGGAGAGGATTTTGTCGTAGGTGTCGCCGGCGCCGTCCGCCCCGGCGCGTATCGACGCGAACTGGATGTAGGCGCCGTTAAACAGCGTCAGCACGTTGTCCTTGCCGTTGTACTTGGCGAAGGGCTTTCCGCCGACCATGAGTTTCTGGTATGTTTTCTTGCCGTTCAGGCGGGCTATGGCGTCCAGCACGCGGGGCAGCGTCTGACGGATCATACCCATGTTGAGCGAGGTGAAGGTCTCGCGCACCACCAGCGAGTTGGCATTGTAGACGATGGCCTGAACGATCATCCAGAAAAGTATCAGGAAAGTCTTGCCGGAGCGGGAAGCGCCGTAAAACAGAATTTCCGTGAACTTTCCGGAGTTGAGCAGGTTATACATTTCTACCTGCTTGGGGTTCAGGGGTATGTCCAGCCGTACTTTCATCAGGTTCTTTCCAGTGAAACGATCACCTCGTCCTTATCGTCGCCGGCGCCGGCCGCCGAGTCTATTTTCTGCTGTTTTTCCTGCATGACGATGGTCTCCTTGGCCAGCGCGATGTAGGTTTTCAGCAGGTCCAGTTTCTTCCCGCACTGGTATATCAGCTTGTTGTCGGAGGTTCGCATGGTGACGCGGCGCATGACCTCCATGTCCTCCAGCACCCCGACTTTCAGCAGGAACTCAGTCACGGGATTCTTGTCGTCGCCGAAGCGCTTGCGCACGTCCTCGCGGACCTCGGCGCGGACCTCTTCCATCAGGGCGGCGCGCTCTTCGGCGTCGGCGCCCGCGGCCGGCGCGGCGCCCGCCGCTCTGTTCGCCCACGGATTCGTTCCCATCGCTATTTGAATTTACGGATGTCGCACAAAGGCTTGTCTTGGGCCACGGCGCGGACCAGAGCCATGTAGAGACCCGGCCCGGATGCCGGCAGGTCGGGAGTGATCTCCAGCTCTTCGTTGTCCACCGAAGAGTGGATAGTAACGGTCCCGGTGAACTCGTCGAGGTCGATGCCGATGACGTTCTGGGAGTTTATGCGCACTGCGCTGGTGGAGTTGGCGATAATCATTGCTTCGGGGTTAATGTCCGGACAAACTTAGCGAAATTTCCGATAAAATCAAAAAAGAGACGAAAAAGCGCCGGAAAAATTCCGGCGCCGCTGCAAAATCAAAACATTATGCGAACAGGCCGACTGTCAGGCCCAGAGGTTTCGAAAGGCGGCCGGGTACACACCTGAATCTTGGGAAAGTGGGAATGAATCTGAGAAAAAACAAAACCGCCCCGGCCGATCGGGTTGCGCGCCCGACATCACAAAGATAGGGAGAAATTCCGGATTTCCAAATTTTCTTACGCCCCGCTTTGCGTCGATGCCTCCAGATACCATTCCGAGCCGGGAATCCGAATGGCCGTACCGCCCGAATCGGTCTTGGTGAGCGACACCGACACCGACAGGTTGAACGGCTTGATCGGCGCGAAGGTAATGGTGATGACGTCGTCCAAAATAATCGCCATATCCCCGGAGCAGATCGCCATACTGCCATCGTAGACCGACAGTATCAGCCCCGGACATACGCCCTGATCCAGCGTCCGGAAGATAGCGGGAAGATCGACATTCTCCGCAAGGTTGCGGCTCAGGTCCGCATCAGTGTTGCCCACATAACCGGCCGAGCCGGTGAACGAAGCGAAGGCAGTGGGGGGGGGTATGATCTTACGCATAGCATTACGTTTTGCGCAAATATAAGCAAAATCCCGAAATGTCGCAACATCAGAGATAATAAAGTTTTTTAGGAACAGGTCCCGAAAACCAATCCCCCGCGGATTTCAAAGTCGAGTAAGGGAAAGTTCTCAGCCCCATAGTCCCAAAAAAACCACGGGAGAAAATATGGGGAGTGTTAGCACGGGACCCACCCCCGCCCTGTTTACCCTGCGTTCGTTGCCTTCCCTCGCGCTCGCCTTCGGCTCGCGCTCAGGCCCGTCCTGTCCCCCCACCTTCGGCGCACCAGCAGCCAGCCACCCAGCCAGCCAGCCCAATCCCCACGCTCACCCCGATCCTCCAGCCGCACCCCTCAGAGATCACCCGCCAGCACACACCCGTCCACCCGCTCCCGTCCTCACGCATGCGCACACGCACACGAGCACACCCCCACGCACGCACCCGCATCACACGCATACACTTTCGCGTCACGCACCCGGACGCCCGCACGTGCCCGCGCTCCTGCGTTGCACACCCATGGTAGTACTTCATAGGATAGCGGTATATGTCGAAGGGTAGACCTCCGACCTATGAGCTACGGAAGCAGGGAGGTACTACCGGTGTGGGCGGGGCAGGGTGTAGGCTCGTCGGGGAGGTCGGGGGAAATCGGGGCGGGGGACGCGCGGGGGCAGGTCGGGGGTTCCGCTGCTGGCACTCTCGGATCAGCGAAAAAAAGTTACGAAAACAGTGCATTTTTCTTTAGAAAATTTTGCAAAGTAAATATTTTTGCGTATATTTGTATAGAGAAAAACACAAAACCAATACAACACCGCTATGAAAAAGGATATTATTCGCATCGGCCGTTATCGCCTTCGCTCGATCTCAGCGCACTGCTTTACGTGGTTTCAAAAAACCTATGGCAACCCGTATTTTGCCATGATTGTAACGGTCAATCAGGGTTACCCGTCCGAACAGACATTTATCGTACCAATGCAGCACGGCTGCCCGCACTATCAATACGTAACGGCGGCAGTAATACAACGCTTCGGGATCAATGATCCGGACAACATTCTGAGGGAATGCCCGACATTTTACGGCGTTCGCGTATATCAGTACGAAACACCGACCAGCTACCGCCAGATTGTCAAAATCAAATAACTATAACGCCATGACACACAATAATTTCCCGTCCGATCGCTATATTTACGACATGACGGCGTACATAGATCTGACATCCTGCCGCCGAGGGCGGTGGAATCAGGCAGTTGCATACTACGCAAATTTCCTCTGGGAGAGTTACGTTAGAATGTGCTGGAAAGCCAAAAACACGGGGCAACCGATTCCCAAATTAACCCCCGTAACCCTCCTACAAGGCAAAAGATCGTGGGCAGAATACAGTCAAGACGGCTACGCGCTGACAGAAGGCGCGGACATAGCCAAGCAGGTTTTTACGCCTAAGAAGTTTGCCAAGTGGGAAAGCGGCCGCAAAGTGACTGATGAACCATTAGTAGATATTCAAACGCGCGCGCTCGTTGATGCTTGCAAATTGGTTATGTCCGCCAAACGTTACGCAGATATGTGCGCAAACCTTCAAAACCGACAACCCGATGAAAAATAATCTTGATAATATCAACAGGATCGAACGGGCGGCGATCCGAAATAGCCGAAACGGCGAGCCTTTCGTGCTCCGGGGGCGAAAGTACCGCCTTGTGCCCGATCCGGAGGGGGTCAGCCAGACCCAAATTTGCGACGATATTTGTGCCTTCGGAGCGCACAATGAATTCGCATGGGGAGCCTGCTCAGCCTGCCCCTGCATGAATAACAAACATATCGAAGAGATTAAAGATTAGAGCCATGAAAACACGCCGATATGGTTTCAAATTGAAACTTTGGGAATCAGGCCGCTACACGCTTATACACCGCGACGGCTCCACTGTTGAAGGGGAAAGTAACGGTTACAAGGGGCATAAATTATCCGATCGCAATAGGTGACAATACCTACACACTGGACGGCCGAATTAGGGCCGGATATGATTCAGCAAAAGACTTGTTATTAATTCACAAATAGCCATGAAAAAATGCACTTTTATGCGGTATCTGGTTACTGCGATTGTGACCGCCGCGATATGTTGGCTTATGTTCCGGTATTCGTTCCGAGTGGAGCGGGTTTATGACGCCGGCGACGTGGTTCTGGTGGAGGTTTCGATACTCGGCCAGTGCGAAATCCACGAGGTAACGAAATAGCCCCCTTCGGGGGAGGGGTCCGCCACTGGCCGAAACCCCAGCCGCCCGCGACGGCATAAAGTGGCAAATTGTATTGGTGAAGCATTCGCATCGCGTGGAGAAGGCGCGGCAGACCGACGGGCAGCAACCCGCGGGGATCACCTCCCCGGCCTTCGCAAGTTAAACCGCAAAACAACACTATTATGGAAAAATTTGAGCTGTTGAAGTACATGACCGGGGATTATATCCTACAAACCCGGCACGGCTGGAAAGTAGTCGATCTACAACTACGGCCAAGAGCAGAGAAATACAAACTTTTAGGCAAAGTACAGGGGCCAAGCGGCGAAGTATTCCCGGCTTCGTGGACCGTTGACGGGAAGGTCATAGTAGACCAAGACGAAGGTAGATTTGATTTAATGATGATTCCCGTAAAATGAAAATCGCGCACTATACCTTATTTTCGGCCGAAGGAACGCAGATCGCGGAGTCTTTGGACCTGCAATACATCAAAGACGTTGCGAAGCGTCAGAAGCCCGGAAATTATTACGTCTACGAATGGTGGGCAGAACCCGGCGATCCGTTTTGGGAACATTGCCCGGACACCCACTACGAATTTATCATCAAACGGAGGTTGATCTCAACTACGATTCAGATTATCAACAAGGATAGCTTATTTAAAAATTCAAAATTATGATTTACAATTTGTCAACTGCGGCGTACGACGCCATTGCCGAAGCATTCAAGGACCATTTAGACGGGGATTTCTTTTCCGGGTCGGAAGTGGTCAACATCGACACCCCGAACGGGCGCGAGGACGTAACGGTCATCATCTCCGCCGATCTGCATTGGAAATCCGTGCAGATTCCGGAGGGAAGTTATCCGGTCCTGAATGCGGTCCAATTCCGGAATATCGAAATATACCCGGATCACGAAAGCGCAACAATCCATGTAGAACCCCGGAAAATGGCGATAGCCTTCCTTAAAACCAACCAATAACATGGCAATCCGCAAAACAGTTTTCAAGACCCGCGCCGAGTGGCTGGCATACCGAAATCAACACTTTGTGATTGGAGGATCAAACATAGGCATAATCCTCGGCCTGAGCAATCACAAAACCCCGCTGCAATTGTGGTTGGAATGGAAAAACCGCGACGCGCAGCCGATCAAGGAATCCATGTATCGCGGGCGGTTCATGGAAGACGGCATAGCACGCTGGTTCCAGCAACAGACAGGCCTCAAGGTGGTGGGCCGATCCAAAGAGATCGCCGTATTCCACAACGACGAGTACCCCGATTACATTCAGGTGGCCCCGGACCGCGAGATTTTCAAGGAGGGGACGAACCTTGCCGGGCGTCCGTTCTTGGAGATCAAAGACACCGCTATGTACGTTGACTTCGACGTGCAGGAAACTATCCCCTCCGAATGGTTTTTGCAATGCCAGTTCGAAGCTGAGATAGGCGGACGGCCCGGCACATATCTAGCCGTAAATGACGGTTCGAAATCCCTCAAATCGCGCCTTATATTACCGGACCGGGACTATGTCCGCAAGTGCATCGAAATGGCGTGCGCATGGTATGAACGCCATATTATCGGGGGCGAACAGCCGGAGCCTATAAATGGCGATGACGTGCAGCTGTTGCACCCCGAATCAACGGCTGGGATCATCAAGGTGGGGCACGAAGTTTCGCAAATGCACGAGCAGGCGATGATCTACAAGCGCAACGCGAATGAAGCGGCCAAGAAATACGAGGAAATCAAGGCGAAAATGTCGGCGCTGTTCGACGAACGCGATACCCTTGCCTACGAAGGCCGGGCGCTGGCCACCTACCGCACCATCCATCAGCGGCGTTTCGATCTGGCCAAATTCAGCGAGGATCACCCCGATTTGGCCAAAGAGTATACCACCATTTCAGCGTATCGGAAATTCGACATAAAAAAGTGATGGAAACAAAGGAAGAGCTGGTAGCGCGGCGAACCCGGCAGATCACCGAGTTGATAACCGACTATTCGAGGGTCAAAGGGTATGACACGAGAATCGAGAATTTGTCCCCCTACCAAATGCGTGTTTGCAGGTGTATACGGTCGATGGGAAGGCGCATAAATGTGGACGAGAGAACCACGGAAGAGGGTTTTATACTTACAGGCAGCGCAATCGGTATTTTCGACGTGTACCCCACCAACATGCGGTGGCACAACCTCTCAGACAACACCCGCGGCGGCTTTACCTCCGGCGGATGGAAAGACGGAATCAAAAAACTACTTGACAAAAATTTCAGCTATGGACGCAAAGCAGATGACCGAACAGGCGAAGGCCGTAACCATTCAGGCCCCGCAAAAGAGCGTAACGCAAAGTAATTTCCAACAAATCAAATCATGGCTCACGAAAGGAAGCACCCGCGACCAATTCATGGACGTTCTGGGGGAGAAATTCGCCCCGCGGTTCATGCAAACAATCCTACTGTTGATGCGCGATCCGGCCGCCGCGGCCCTCAACAAATGCGACCCGCGCACGGTGGTGAGATCAGCGATGGTATCGGCCTGCACGGGGTTGTCCATCGACCCGAACCTGAGCCAGTCGGCCCTGATCCCCTACGGCGACCGGTGTACGTTTCAGGTGATGAACCGCGGCCTTCAACAGCTGGCCTTCCGCACCGGCACGATGGCGACATTCAACACGGCAAAAGTGTACGAGGGGGATATATTATCCCACAATCCCTTTACGGGGGAATACAAGTACAACGATGCGCCGCACGAGCGGGAAATCCTGCAAGGATATATCGCCTACATTCGCCAGCTCACGGGCTTCGAGAAGTATTGTTACATGACTATCGAGGAATTGATGGCATGGGGCCAGAGGTATTCGAAATCCTTCAATAAGCCCACCGGAATGTGGCGAACAAATCCGGAGGTAATGTACCATAAAACCGTATCGAAACGGGTGCTGCGCGAGGGTGCGATCATTGATCCCTATTCTACCACGGCCATGAACCAGCTGGCCACCGCCATTAAGTTCGACAACGGCACGCCTATGTCTGACGACGTGGAGTATGAGACGGCGGTAGAATATCCCGATGGCCAGACCGAAGCGGAGGCGATGATCGCCCGTGTGGAAAATGCCGAACAATCCAAATAGGGGGGGGGTATGATAACTGACACACGAAATCTTCATACCCTGCGATGGCTGGCCGACGCGAGCGGCATTCCGCTGAGTTCTCTTTACCATTACGCCAAAACCGGCGCGCTGAAAATAGTGAAGATCGACAATGTCGCTTTGGTGGCCGAATCGAATCTTCCCGACTGGATAAAAGTTGAAATAAACAAGAAACACAATGAAAAAGTTCAAGATTCCGGAAAGTAGTTGGCTGTTGTATTTGTACCTGCCTATTTTGATCGTCCAAATGCTGTTGATGGCGATGGTAGAACCAACAATCCCGGAGAATGGTAAAGCAAAATAGTACGCGCCGATCCGTATTGGACAGCCCGCAGGTGAACTGCACCGCGTGCGTTCACTGGCCCGGACAGCATGTTTTTCACTGCCTCAAGGCGCGAACGCTGACGATCTGCATGGACAAATGGTGCATTTACTTCGAGCCGATAAAAGGGATCGAGATGCCGATCGTAACCGAAAATAAACCTGATGTCAAACCAGCGGAGCCGGCGAAGGACGGAGTTCGAAACTTCGCGGCCCGCAAAAAACCGAAAAGAAAATGAGAGGGGGGGGGTATGCAACAAATTAAGCTTTCAGAATGCAAGGAAGGAGATAAAATATGCCTTCCATCGTGGCAAAACGGCCAAAAATACCGGGTGGTGTACTGGGTAGGGGAGCCGACCTCCATTGTCAAATACCACACGAAGGTGGACGAGAAGGGAGTGAAGAAACGCCACAAAATTTCCATCCCGGCCGTATGGGTCTCGCATCTGGAAAAGGGAGCTGCCAAACTGATCCGGGAGAACGTAGTGGATTACGAAATGGTGGAGGTACGCCAGAAATGGCCTACACTCAACACACAAGGAAACGAAGTTTATGTATTTCTAATTTGAGAATCATGGAACAGAAAACATGCATACGATGCAAACAAACTAAGCCGATCACCGAGTTCGGCCGACTCAAGAGCACCGAGGATGGGATGAATCCGAGATGCAGATCATGCCTTCGAGAATATGCCAACCAAGCATATTCCAAACGAAAATCAACCCTGCCTGCCCGGAGGGGGGGGCGATTCACAATCCCGATCTGGCAGGCTACACCGACCGGAAACTGCTGGAAGAACTCAAGGCCCGCGGCTTCGTGTGGTCGGACATGAAGCGCATTCAACCCGTTAAATACGATTCGATATGACCCAGATAGAGTACAAAATAATCGTGGGCAGCAAATACGCCCCGATGCCAGAAGAAGTAATGAACGCTTTTGGAGTTCGTGGCTGGGATTTGGTTCGGGTGCTGGTCATAGGTGAGAGAATGGAGTATATTTTCAAACGTCCCAAAATACAACGTAATAATTAAACAACAAATTAAAAAACAAATTAAAAAACAAAAAGTTATGAAATCTATTATCAATGTTCTGATTGTAGTGGGAGTGGCGATCGTCTTTTCCTTGGTTCTGATGATGGGGATTCCCGCTTATAGCGTCTGGCAGCAGGAGATGGCCGGAAAGGCCGAATTTGCCAAGGCGGAGCAGAACCGCCGCATCAAGATCGAAGAGGCAAAGGCGAATCTTGAGGCGGAGAAACTGAACGCGCAGGCCGAAATCGAACGGGCGAAAGGAGCGGCCGAAGCTATCCGCATCGAAAACGGCTCCATAACTCCGACATACATTCAGTATTTGTGGGTACGACAGCAGGGAAATATCCCGGAAAAAGTGATTTACATCCCTACCGAAGCCAACCTTCCGATTCTGGAAGCCAAAAAATAGACTGAAAAGTTGGGAATTTCCGGAAAGGTTCGTATATTTGCGTGTAGCATTGCTGGCCCGATGCGCAAATAACATATCCTTCGAGTAGATTCCCACGCTGGCCAGAGCTGGGAATCGAAAGAAGGATTTTTTATTTTATGAACATGAAAGAATCAATGGTGATACCGCGAAGTCTTATGACAGCTACCAACAGGCTGTCTATGGCGGAGAAGGGGGAGGTGCTGGATGCGATCATGCGATACGGATTCAACAGTGACGAGTATACTGGCGATTCCACGATTGTAGCAATGATTTTTGATCTGATGAAACCATATATCGACGAGAATCAAAAACGCTATGACGCTATTGTTGAAAGGAATAGGGTGAACGGGAAAAGGGGAGGTAGGCCCAAGTCGAACAAAAACCCAGAGAAACCCAGAGAAACCCAACAAAACCCAGTGGGTTATTTTGGGAACCCAGAGAAACCCAGTCGAACCCAGACGAACCTTGATACTGATACTGATACTGATACTGATACTGATACTGTACCTACGGTAAGTAATACTTCTCGTACTGACGTACTCGAAGATGCAGAGATAGTAGATATAGAAACAGAAATTTCAGGTAAAAACTCAAAGCGCGTGCGCGCGAACAAAAACCCAGAGAAACCCAGAGAGGTTACTTGGCGTGATAGTTTTGACGTGTACCTGCAAGACTGCCGAGCCGCATGGAAACGATGGGTTGGCAACAGGGAGTGGATGGCAGAACGACAACGGTTCAATCCCGGCGTGAATATCAAACTGACGCTTGAAAAGGCATGCAAGGAGTTTTGGGCCACGGAGGCCGGATGGTTGCACAAGAAAAAGAGCCGATGCAAGACGATAGACTGGAAACGGATATTCGAATACGCGATTTCACAAAAAACAAACCGAGTGTATGAACGATCAAAAGACAATTCCCGCGGTAAGGATGGACTTACCGACGAGGAACGAGAACAGCTCGAAAGAGCTTTGCGAGGCGCTGCTAACGCCAGAGGAGTCCATGAGACTATTCCGTAAGCACCTCACGCCGCTGGCCTGCGCCAACTCCGGAGCCTATTCGTTGTCGGCCCTGCGAAGGATTCACAACGAAGATTCGGTAATTATGATGCTCGTCGCATGGATTTCCAACCTTCAAAGGTTTCTGAACGTGTCAGCCAAAATGGACGCCGCGCAGATGTACGAGACTTGCCGGATGATACTCGACGACTTCTGGGCATTGAACTGCGCCGATGTGCACCTTGTGATGCTGCGTGCAAAACAAGGATTCTTCGGACAGTTGTTCGGACGTATCGACGGGCAGATCATCTACCAGTGGTTCGCTCAGTACTTCGACGAGAGATGCGAGGCATGTGCCGGCCGAGAGATTCACATAGCCGGTCTGCATGATGCCGTAATCAATCGCATCGACGATGAAACGAAGGCAAAGATTCTTGAAATGTGGGAGAGGGGAAAGAAGGAGAAGATCAAGAATGCCCCTGTTTGCGATTCTTAGGCGAGTAGAATCGACTGAAACCACCAAAGTGGTACATGGTATCACCTGAATATTTTTAAACGAAATTTAGAGGATAAAAATGAAAAACCAAGTAACGAGCATCGGGCAGTCGAAGCGGCTGATCGAACTGGGAGTGCCCGCGCAGAAGGCGAGCATGGCATGGATTCCGGGATACGAATTTGATGCGCTAACAAGGCGATTTATTCCCAATGATAAAGAATGCTTCCTGTCTATAAGTTATAACCGATCCAGCCTAATGGGTGATAATATTGTCGCTGCCTTTACGGTCGCTGACATCATGGAATTGCTACCGATGTTTATCGAGCGCAAGGGAACATTCTACCTCAATATCACCCCATGTTATGAAGGCTGGTATGCAGGGTACGAAACCGAGAAAGGGTCGGAGCTTGCCTCCTATCGGGGGCCGAAACTGGTCGATGTGCTTATGGCTGCTACCGAATGGCTTTTGTCGAACGGATATGAACTGAATCTGCAATGAAACTACCTATCGAAGTTCACAACAAATTGATCCCGTTCAAGGGATTCAGCTGGGTAACATGGCTGGTGTTCGCGTTCACCCGTAAGCCGATGGCGTGGAGCATGGACGAGACAACACGCCGACACGAAGGAATCCACTGCGCCCAGCAGATCGAACTGGCTGGGCTGTTCGCGGCAATCCTTCTGCCTCTTGCCATCATCCACTCGTTCGCTTGGTGGGGCTGGGTTCTGGCGGTGGTCGGAATCCTATTCGCCGGCTGGATTTGCTACGGTATTTCGTGGCTGATTGAGGTGATTATCCCGCCTTATCCGGGCGCGTACTACTACACCTGCTTCGAGACAGAGGCATACAACCACGAGGATGATCCGGACTACCTGAAGCGGCGCATCCCGTTCTGGGGCTGGATTTCCTGCATACCGAATCGGAAAGTAAAACACAAAATATAACCCACCATGAAAACAATTTATCTCTGGGTTTCAGGCAAAGGCTGGACACCCTTTCAGT
>OIXH01000791.1_pt1 | contig 38128 bp, 33 predicted proteins | sample 1587741 | NCBI WGS metagenome assembly OIXH01 (sample SAMEA3888916, study PRJEB22519) | human gut metagenome | biome: human gut; feature: human-associated habitat; material: faeces | place: Denmark | collected 2011 | reverse complement strand
ATCCACGCCGCTTCGCGGCGCGCCTCACCGTGTTCGGCGTTAGAGCATTTCAAAGTTAAAATGCTCTAGCGTCGGCGTTGCAGATGGTCCCGCAGCAACACGGCCAGCAGATTCATGCCCAGCACCAGCAGGATCAGCACCAGACCCGTGCCGTATTGCAGGGGGCGGGTTTTTTCGATCTCCGTGCCCGCAGTGGCCAGCACATACATATGGTAGGGCAGGGCCATGACCGCGCTGAAAATCGAGTCCGGGGTCTTGGGCGTGTAGAATACGGCGGCGGTGAACATGATGGCCGCGGTTTCACCGGCGGCGCGGGCCACGCCCAGAATGGCTCCGGTGAGCATGCCGGGCAGGGCGCAGGGCAGCACCACGCGGGCGATGGTCTGGGATTTGGTGGCTCCCAGGGCCAGAGAGGCCTCGCGGTAGGTGTCCGGCACGGAGCGCAGGGCTTCCTCGGCCGTGCCGATGATCACCGGCAAGGTCAGCACGGCCAGGGTCAGCACCCCGGAAAGGATGCTTACCCCGAAACCGCAGAAGGTCACGAAAAAGGACAGGCCGAACAGGCCGAAGACCACCGAGGGCACCCCGGCCAGATTGTTCACGCCCAGGCGCACATAACGGGCGAAGGCGTTGCGCTTGGCATATTCGTGCAGATACACGGCCGAGGCCACGCCCATGGGAAAGGCCAGCAAAAGCGCGCCCAGGGACAGGATGGCCGTGCCCAGAATACAGGGCCAGATGCCGCCCTCGGTCATCATCTTGCGCGGCGGTTCGGTGAGGAATTCCCAGGACAGGGCGGGTAAGCCGTGCCAGAGCAGAAAGGCGCACACGCCGACCAGAGCCAGCACGTTGACGGCGGCGATGCACCGCAGCAGCCAGAACATGGCGGCCTGGCGGCAGAGGCGGGAGCGGCTGGAGGAAATGCCGGGGGACAGAGCTGACATGGGAGGTGCTCCTCTGATTTTTCAAAGTTGAAATACGAGGCGGCGTGGATTCAGCCGAAGCGACCGAATGAACCTTTGGAGCGCAAAGAGTTTCAAAGGTAATTTTCTCTAGAGACCGGACGAACCGGCCTGGCGGTGTTTTTCGGCAATGTGTCCGGCCGCCAGATTAAAGGCCAGGGTCAGGAAAAAGAGCACGATGCCGATGGCGAACAGGGCGTGGTAGTGATCGCTGCGGAAGGGCGCTTCGGCCATTTCGGCCGCGATGGAGGCGGGCATGGGCCGCACCGGGTCCAGCAGGGAGGTGGGGATCAGGCCCGCGCCCCCGGCCACCATCAGCACCACCATGGTTTCGCCGATGGCCCGTGACATGCCCAGCATCACCGCCGTGCCGATGCCGGAAAGCGCGGCCGGAATGACCACCCGCACGGTGGTCTGCCAGCGCGTGGCCCCCAGGGCCAGAGAGGCTTCGCGCAGATCGCGGGGCACGCTGTACAGGGCGTCCTCGGAGACCGAACAGATGGTGGGCACGCTCATCAGGGCCAGGACCAGGGAAGCGTTGAGCAGGTTCAGGCCCGTGGCCGCGCCGAGCCAGTCCTGGATGACGGGGGCCAGCACCACCATGCCCAGAAAGCCCAGCACCACCGAGGGCAGGGCGGCCAGCAGTTCCACAAACGGCTTGATGATCCGGCGCACGCCCGGATGGGCGATCTCCGTCAGGTACACGGCGGTCAGCACGCCCAGGGGCACGGCAAGCAGGGAGGAAAACAGGGTCACCGCCAGCGAGGCCATGAGCAGAGGAAAGATGCCGAACAGCCCGGGATCTTCCGTGGGATACCAGAGCCGCCCGAAAAGGAAGTCGAAAACCGAATAATGGGCGAACAGCGGCAGGCCTTCCATAAACAGAAAAAGCACAATGCCCGCCAGCGCCAGCAGGGAACTTCCGGCCACGCCGGTAAGACTGTATTGGACGATTTTTTCCTTGAGATCGGCTCTGCGCATGGCTTTCTCCCCCAATGGCGGGTTCTTTAAGGAAAGAACCCGCCATTGGACTGGTGGTTTAAACACGGCGGGGATTTTGTTTACCGGCAAGGCAGGCAAGTGGCCCGGCGCGCGGAGCGTAGCCGCCTACGTGACCAAGCCGGGCCACGCCGCCTAACGCCGCCTAACGCCGCCGGTGGGCAAAAGCGCGGCGTGTTTAATGGGCCAGGGGCACATACCCCACTTCCCGCACACTCTTCTGCCCCTTGCCCGGATCCAGCAGGTAGTCCACCAGGGCCTTGACCTCGCCGGTGGGCTGGCCGTCAGTGAAGATGTACAGTTCACGCGCCACGGGCCATTGCTTGGAAAGCGCGGTCTGGGCGCTGGCCTGCACATTGTTGACCTTGAGCCCCTTGGTGGACTTGTCCAGATAGCCCAGGCCGATGTAGCCGACGGCGTTCTTGTTGTTGGACACGGCCTGCACCACAGCGCCGTTGGAGGCCTGCATCAGGGCCGCCGGGGTCACGCGTTCCTTGTTCATGACCAGTTCTTCCCAGCATTCAAAAGTGCCGGAGGAGGTGTCGCGGGAAATGATCACGATCTTGGCGTCAGCGCCGCCCAATTCCTTCCAGTTGGTGATCTTGCCGGTATAGATGTCCCTGAGCTGCTGGGTGGTCAGGCCGCTGACCGTGTTGGACGGATGGACCACGGGCACGATGGCGTCCACAGCGATGGCCGTGCGCACGGGCGTGACGCCGTTCTTGTCGGCGGCGGCTTTTTCCTTGCCCTTGATGTCGCGCGAGCTCATGGCCACATCGCACTGTTTGTCGATGAGCGCCTTGATGCCGTTGCCCGAACCGCCGCCGGAGATGCTCAACTGCACGCCTGGGTGGGAGGCCATGAAGGCCTCGCCGGCCTTCTGCATCACGGGCAGCACCGTGGTGGAACCGTTGATGACGATTTCCCGGGCCGCCAGGGCCGGGGTGCTGAGGCTCAGAACCGTCAGGGCCGTGACCAGCATTTTGCCGATAGTCATTCCGTACTCTCCTTGGGGTTTGCGAAGGTGCCGCGCGGGGAAGCTCCCCGCGCGTTTTCCTTTTGACCGGCCTCTGTTACAGAATGATGACAGGAAGGCGAAGACTGCGTGAATCCGGGCCGGACGCCTGTCGAAGCCTTGTCCGGCGCGGAAATCGGGCGTTGAAGCGCTTGTCACGCGATTGTAACAATGTCACCACCTGTTTGGCGCAATGGCATTGTTAACTGGCTCCGCAGCACAGAGGAAAAGATATATGAGCGCACAACATATCCTGGTAGTGGAAGATGAAAGCGACATCCGCGAACTGCTGCGCTTCAATCTGGAGCGCGAGGGCTTCAGCGTGCTGGAGGCCGAGGACGGCCAGAAGGGGCTGGAGCTGGCCCGGCGGCATCTGCCGTGCCTGATTATTCTGGATGTGATGCTGCCCGCCCTGGACGGCTTTGAGGTCAGCCGCCGGTTGGGCGGCCAGGCCGAGACCTCGGCCATTCCGGTGCTGATGCTCACGGCGCGCGGCGAGGAAATGGACCGCGTGGTGGGCTTGAGCCTGGGAGCGGACGATTACGTGGTCAAGCCTTTCAGCGTGCGCGAGCTCATGTTGCGCATCAAGGCCATTTTGCGCCGGGGCGGCCGTGTGGCGGAAAACGCCCTGCTGGAGCGCCACGGCATCCGGCTGCGGCCCGATGCGCACACGGCGAGCGCCGGAGAGCGGGAGCTGATCCTCACGGCCACGGAGTTCCGCCTGCTGGAAGATCTGCTGCGTCACGCGGGCACGGTACGCACGCGCGAGCAATTGCTGAACAATGTCTGGGGCTATTCCTTTGAAGGTTACGCCCGCACAGTGGACACCCATGTGCGCCGCCTGCGCTCCAAGCTGGGCGAGGCGGCGGCCGCGCTGGAGACCGTGCGCGGCGTGGGCTACCGGATCAGGGAATAGCGCCTCTGCTCAGCGTTGGTTCAGGAAGAGTGCCAAAGACAACCATTGGCGGGGTAAGTTCATGTTTTCCTTTCGTACCCGGATTTTTTGCAGCGTGCTGGCAGTGGCGCTGCTCTCCATCGGCATTGCCGTGTTTTACGGCAAAATCTGGCTGGAACACAGCCAGTTGCAGGCCGCCCGCGAACGCCTGTTGCACGAAACCCGCCTGGCGGGTGTGATTCTGGACAAGCTGGGGCCCGATCCTGACGCTCTGCCGGAACTGGCCCGCATTCTGAACCTGCCGGACGAGCGCCTTTCCCTGCTGGACGGCAAGGGCAATGTGCTGGCCGACACAGCCGTGGGAGCCCAGCCCGTGGACCGGCTGGACAATCACGCGGACAGGCCGGAAGTACGCGAGGCCCTTTCCGGAGAGGACGGCGCGGATGGAGAGGGCGGCGGTCAGGGCTTCGCCATCCGGCCCAGCGGCACTCTGGATCTGCCCTTGGCCTATGCCGTGACCCGCCTGGATGACGGCCGCCTGTTGCGGCTGGCCGTGCCCCTGGAAAATCTGAAGCGCCAGATTGAAAGCCGCCTCACGGTGTTCAGCCAGATCGGCCTGATCACCGTGGCCCTTTCCCTGCTGCTGGCCATGCTGCTGTCCGGCGCGTTGCGCCGTTCCCTCAGCCAGATGGTCGGCGTGGTGGAGGCCATTTCCCTGGGCAATTTCCAGCGCCGCCTGCGGCGCATTCCGGGAAGTGAATTCGCGCCCCTGGCCGATGCGGTCAACCGCATGGCCGAAAATATCGAGGAACATGTGCGTGCCGCCGCGGACCAGACCGCCCAGTTGGAAAGCATTCTGGACACCATGAGCGACGGCGTGCTGGTATTGGGGCCGCACGGACATATCCGCCGCTGCAACCGCGCTCTTGCCGGGGAATTTCCGGCAGCGGCCACGGCCCAGGGCGCGCAGGTGGTGGAGGTTATCCCCTCGCCGGAATTGCAGAAAGCCGTGGACGAGGTGCTGGCCGCGCCCGCGCCGTCATCCGCATCTCAAAGCGCATCCCATGACGCGTCCCGTTCGGGTTCCGGCAGCGAGCCGGGCGACGAAAACGGCCGGGTGCAGCGCCACCTGCACCTCACCCTGCCGTCCGGCCAGGTCATGTCGGTCTGCCTGTCGCGGCCCGCCGGGCCGGACAGCCACCTGGGGGCCGTGGCCGTGTTCCACGACATTACGGAGCTGGTGCGCCTGGAGCGCGTGCGCCGCGACTTCGTGGCCAACGTCTCGCACGAATTGCGCACCCCGCTCACGGCCATCCAGGGCTATGCGGAAACCCTCATCAGCCTGGACACCTCGCCGGAGTGCCGCCGTTTCGGCGAGATCATTCTCAAGAACGGCGCTTATCTCACGCGCATGGTCGGCGACCTGCTGGCTCTGGCCCGCCTGGAAGGCAAGACGGGCAGCCTGGAGCTGGCCCCCACGGACCCGCGTGAGGCCCTGACCCAGGCCAAAGGCATGTGCCGAGAGGTTCTGGAGCGCCGCAACCTGCATCTGGATGTGGATATGCCGGAACAGTGCCGGGTCATGGCAAGTCTGCCGCATCTGGCCCAGGTCTTTCGCAATCTGCTGGAAAACGCCTGCCGCTACGCGCCGGAAGGCGGCAACATCCGCGTTACAGCGCATCCGGTCGGCAATGAGGTGGTTTTCCGGGTGGTGGACGACGGGCCCGGCATCCCGGCGGCGGACCTGGATCGCATTTTCGAGCGTTTCTACCAGGTGGAACGGCACCGGGGCCAGGCCTCCACCGGGCTGGGCCTGGCAATCTGCAAGCATATCGTGGAGCGGCACGGCGGCCGTATCCGGGCGGAAAGCCCGGCTCAAGACGGCAGCACGGCCCTTGTGTTCACCCTTGGTTCTGTTGAGAGCGAACATCGCTCTGGCGAAAATCCTGACGGAGCGGCAAAGGCATGAAGGAAAATCTGCTGGCCCGGAATATCAATGTCTATTACGGCTCAAACAAGGCTCTGCACGACGTGAGCCTGGACTTCGCTCCGGGCAGGGTTACGGCCCTGATCGGGCCGTCCGGCTGCGGCAAATCCACCTTTTTGCGCTGCCTGAACCGGATGAACGATCTAGTGCCCGGCGCGCGCGTGGAAGGCGAGATTCTGCTGGACGGCGAGGATGTGAACCGGCCCGGAACGGACGTGGTTTCGCTGCGCCGCCGGGTGGGCATGGTCTTTCAGAAGCCCAACCCCTTTCCCAAGAGTATTTTTGAAAACGTGGCCTATGGTCTGCGCGTCAACGGCCTGTCCGACGAAACACTGATCGCCGAGAAGGTGGAAATCTCCTTGCGCCGGGCCGCTATTTTTGATGAGGTCAAAGACAGGCTGCAGTCATCGGCGCTGGGCCTTTCCGGCGGACAGCAGCAGCGCCTGTGCATCGCCCGTACCCTGGCCGTGGAGCCGGAGGTGCTGCTCATGGACGAACCGGCCAGCGCCCTGGACCCCATAGCCACCCAGAAAATTGAGGAGAGCATCCGCGAGCTCAAGGCTTCGTTGACCATCATCATCGTCACCCACAACATGCAGCAGGCCGCGCGCGTGTCGGACTGCACGGGCTTTTTTTACATGGGCCGCCTTATTGAGCACGACGCCACGGACGTTATTTTCACCCGGCCCGGCAAGAAGCAGACTGAGGACTATATTACCGGCCGCTTCGGCTAGAGTCGCCGCTCTGCTCCTTTGGCAGAGAACGAACACCCTTTTCAGAACAGCTCTTGGAGCGGCGACGAATAAGGGCGACTAACTCGTGTATGGGAAAGAATTTTATTCAGGAGAAAGCCTGATGAACCAGCAGGAAAATTATTTGCAGCAGATGCTCGTGACCTTGCGCACGCGCCTTCTGGTCATGTGCGCCAGCGTGGGCATTGCCCTGGAAGAGGCCGACAAGGCTCTGGCCGCCAACGATCCCGGCCGCGCGGCAGCGGTCATTGAAAGCGACGCGGCCATCGACGAGCTGGAAAACGACATCGACGACATGGCCCTGCGCCTGCTGGCCCGCACCCAACCCGTGGCCGGGGATCTGCGTTTTGTGGTCAGCGCCCTGCGCATGGTGGTGGATCTGGAGCGCATCGGCGACGAGGCCGTGAGCATGGCCGAACAGGCCATTCTGATGCAGGACATGCCCGGTTACGGCGTCATCCCCCATGTGCGGGTCATGTTCGACAAAGCCCGCCAGGCCTTTGAGCAGGCCGTGGTCATCTTCCGCGAGAACGACGTCGAGGCCGCCTTGGACATGAGCCGGGGCGAGGATGAGGCGGTGCAGTGCGAGGTGCGGATCATCCAGGGCATTATGGAGCGCCTTTCCGGCCACGGGACGGATCTTGAGCCCCACCTGGCCATGCACATCATTCTGGTCACCCGTTCGTTGACCCGGATCTGGCGGCGCTCCATCAACATTGCCGAGCACGTCTATTTCATCAATCAGGGCCTGACCCTCAAGCATCACGGCGAACTGGCGGACGAGCCCGAGGATATCCACCGGGCTCGGAAGGATCGGGGCGGGGAAGAATAGAGCGTTTTGATATTGAAAATATCTTAACGCTCTGTGCGGATTTTCCGTGAAAATCCGCACCGCGAAATTATCGCAAGGCGAATTTACTTCGCCGTTAAGCGATAATTTCAAGCGCAAACAGCTCTAATGCTGGCCAGCCCCGGCGCGGGGCCGTCATGGCATTGAACGGATATAAAAAGGAGCGCATCCACCGAAATGGACGCGCTCCTTTTTATATCCGCCGGAAACGTTTTTTACAGCAGGCCCTGCCGACGCAGCACCTCAATGAGCCTGGCCTTGCCGGATTCGCTCATGGGGCAGAGCGGCAGGCGCATTTCGCTTTCCATCCGGCCCATGAGGGCCAAGGCCGTCTTGGCCGGAATGGGATTGCTTTCCATGAACATGGCCTGATGCAGGGGGAAGAGCTCATGGTGAAGGCGGGCGGCCCCGGCCGGATCGCCTTCGGCAAAGGCGTTGCACATGGCGGCCACGCGGCCCGGCACCAGGTTGGAGGTGACGGAAATCACACCCCTGCCGCCCAAGGCCATCAGGGGCAGGGCGGTGAGATCGTCGCCGGACAGCACGCTGAAGCTCTCCGGGCAGGCTTCCAGTGTTTCGCTGCCCTGCACCATATCGCCGGTGGCTTCCTTGACGCCCACGATGTTGGAAAAGTCGCGGGCCAGGCGGCTCAACACTGGCGGCAGCATATTGCAGCCCGTGCGGCCCGGCACGTTGTAGAGCACCAGGGGCAGATCCACTGTCTCGGCAATGGCCTTGAAATGCAGATACAGGCCTTCCTGGGTGGGCTTGTTGTAATAGGGGGTGATCAGCAACGCGCCGTCGGCCCCGGCCTTTTTGGCAAAGAGGGCCAGGCGGATGGCTTCGCTGGTATTGTTGGAACCGGCCCCGGCCAGCACCGGCACCCGGCCTTTGGCCTGATCGATACAGATTTCAATGACCCGCTCGTGTTCCTCGTGGGACAGCGTGGCGGATTCGCCGGTGGTGCCGCAAGGCACCAGACCGTGGATGCCTTCGGTGATCTGGCGTTCGATAAAGGCTCGGTAGGTCTCTTCATCCACGGTATTATTCTTGAACGGGGTGACAAGCGCTGTCATCGCACCGGAAAAAAGCATGTCCGACTCCTTATGTCTGCGCCCGCGGCGTCGTGGCGGAATACTCCGGGGCTCTGTAAACGGGCGGCGGAAGGCATGGCCCGGATCATTCCGACGTCACGCGGCGTTGGAAACGCGTACCGTTCCGCGAAACAACGGCTTTGCCGTCGCGCGAATGCGGTTCGGATGGCGGCGGCGAAGCCGGCTACGGCCGACACAACCTCGGGCGCGGCTGCTACTGATTGATGAATTCCTTAAGTTCCTTGCCGGCGCGGAAGAAGGGCAGGCGTTTAGGAATCACCGAGACGCTTTCCCCGGTTTTGGGGTTGCGCCCGGCGTAGCCACCGTATTCCTTGATTTTGAAGCTGCCGAACCCGCGGATTTCTATCCGTTCCCCGGCGATCAGCGATTTTTTCATGGCGTCGATGAATGTGTTCACAACCAGTGACGCATCATCAAAGGGAATATTGGTCTCTTCGGCCAAAGCCTTGATCAGTTCGCTTTTATTCATCACGCCTCCGTTGACACGTTATACTATTATCCCGTGGGGGAAGGGCGACAACGCGGGAACTCAGCCAGCTTCATTATACCTATACCTTTTATGCAGTAAGGTAAACCGCTTACTTAGAGCAATTCACGTTTGAAATGAGTGAATTACTCTGGTGGCCGCGTGAGCGGGTACCCGCTCCCAAATGCAAGGAAGCGACCGGAGGCGGTGCAGCCGTGCCTGTTAGCCCACAAAGGGCTTGCGGGCATCGACAGCAGCGATAAGCCGTATTCTTCCCCATCACGCGGGCGGCGTGGAGTTTGAATGTGCAACCTTCCAAACTCAAAATGCTGTATGCGGGGCCTGCAAGACGTCGCGCGGGGCCAGCCAGTCGGCCATGTTCAGGCGCACGCGTTGCAGGCGGCCCGCCAGGGCCTGGATATCCTGGGCCGCCGGGCTGCCCGGCGCGTAACGCAGCAGGGCCTGCTGACGGCAGACGGCCTCGGGCAGCTTTTTGTCCATACGCACGTGGCCCAGCAGCACGGGTTCCAGATGCAGGAAGTGGCGGCAGGCCCCGTTCAGCTTTTCAAAGGCGCCCTGGGCTTCCTTGGGCGATTCAGCCTGATTGACCAGCACCATGAAGTCGCGCATGCCGAAGCGGCTGTTGAGCACCTTGATCAGCGCGTAGCTGTCCGTGAGAGATGTGGGTTCGGGCGTGATGATGACGATGCGCATGGCGGCCATGGCCGCGAAGGTCTGCACTGTTTCGGAAATGCCCGCGCCCAGATCCATGAAGATGTAATCGTACTTGCCGAGCACCGGCTCCAGGCGCTCCAGCAGCATGTCGCGCAGATCAGGGCGCATGTCGTTGAGCTCGGGCACGCCCGAGGCCGCGGGCAGCACGTCGAAGCCCTTGGGCTCCAGGGGATAGAGCACATCGCTTAACCGCGCGTCGCCCAGCAGCGCGTCCTGGAGGTTGCCTTCCGGGGTGATGCCCAGCAGCACGTCCAGATTGGCAAGGCCCATGTCGCAGTCCATGAGCAGGTTCTTGAAGCCCGCCTGGTAGAGCGCGCAGGCCAGATTGAGGGACAGGTTGGTCTTGCCGACCCCGCCTTTGCCGCTGAGCACGGCAACGCTCAAGGTGCTGTTCATAAATTATTCTCCGCCGAAAAAGAGAAAGCGTTTTTCACTGGAATGGACCAGGGTGGTCCGTTCGCCCAGAGGAGTGGGCGCTTCCTGGTGGATATGCCCGTTTTCCTGCTGAATGGCCGTGTTCAGGGCCGTGTCGGCCTTGCTGAGCAGGTCGAGGGCGCGGCCCTCCGCGCCCTGGCTGACGCAGACGATGCCCAGGGCGCAGCTGGCCCCGGTTCCGGCCGAGATGCCGCCTGTGGGGAAGAGCGGCCGGGCCTGCTCCTCAAAGGCGTGTTGCAGGCGTTCGGCCAAGCGCCGGGCCTTGAGCTGGCCCATGCCCGGCAAAAGCAGGGCATAGCGCCCGGGAGCAATGTCGCCCAGGCTGTCGCAGGCGTCCAGATTGTCGCGCAGGGTTTCGGCCAGCAGCCGCTCCAGGCGTTTCACCGTGCCGTCGCCCAAGGCCACGCACAGCCTCCGCCGTTCGGACAGGGCCGCGAGGATCAGGCTGAGACCGCCGCCGTTGCGCGCCAGACGCAGCAGTTCGCGGCTCAGTTGGGCCGCGAACAGTTCGGCGCTCAGCGCGCCGATCAGGGCATCCGGCGGCATGTCCGGCGGCATGGGCGGCTGGACGTCGGAGCGCAGATCCGCGATCCGCCCTTCCGGAGACGCGCCGGGCACGGGCAGGGCACACCACTGGCTCAAAGGAAAGGCGCGGCAGAATTCCTGCCAGCGTTGCCGGGAAAGGCCGCGCACCAGCCGGACCACCAGCATGGCCTCGCGGGTCCGGGGCACGGCGTCGCCGCAGCCTTCTTCCCGCAGGGCGCGCAGTTCGCGGGCCAGGGCGTCAAATTCAGCGTTGTTGCTCATGGCGGTACAAAAGGTAATCGTGTTGGAACTGGTCGATCTGACCGTCAAGAACCGCGTCCACGTCGCCGGATTCCGAGCCCGTGCGGTGGTCCTTGACCAAGCGGTAGGGCTGGAGGGTGTAAGTGCGGATCTGGCTGCCGAAAGCAATGGCGTCCTTGCCTGCGTATTCCGCCTGGCGCTCGGCCTCGCGTTTCTGCAATTCCAGGTTGTAGAGGCGGGCCCGCAGGACGCGCAGGGCCGTCTCCTTGTTGTGGTGCTGCGATTTTTCGTTCTGGCACTGGGCGGAAATGCCCGTGGGCAGGTGGGTAACGCGCACCGCGGAGCTGGTCGTGTTCACGCTCTGGCCGCCCGGCCCGCTGGAACGGAAGATGTCGAAACGCAGATCCGATTCCTTGATATCCAGCTGAATGTCGTTGCCCGCGTCCGGGATCACGTCCACCGAGGCGAAGGAGGTGTGGCGGCGGCCCGAGGCGTCAAAGGGCGAGATGCGGATCAGACGGTGGATGCCGCGTTCGCTCTTGAGAAAGCCGAAGGCGTGCGGCCCGGAGATGCGCAGGGTCACGCTTTTGATGCCCGCCTCGTCGCCGGGCAGAAAGTCCATTTCCTCCACCGCGTATTTGCGGCGCGCGGCCCAGCGGGTGTACAAACGCAGCAGCATTTCGGCCCAGTCCTGGGATTCCGTGCCGCCCGCGCCGGGGTGGATTTCCAGAATGGCGTCCTGGCCGTCTTCCTCGGCCGAGAGCAACATGACCAGCTCGGTCTCGTCCAGCAGGGCGGCCAGTTCCTTCTGCTGCTGCTCCAGGGATTCCAGGGCTTCCTGATCCTCGTTTTCCGAGGCCAGAACCAGCCATTCCTCCATGTCGTCCCGGCAGGTCTTGAGGCGGGTCAGGCGGCCCACCTCGTCTTCCAGGCGTCTTTTTTCCTGTAAAACCGGTGTGAGGGCCTCGGGCTTGTCCCAAGCGCCGGGACGGGAGAGTTCCGTTTCGATGTCGCGCAGGCGTTGTTCGCTGGACGCGACGTCAAAGACGCCCCCAAAGGTTGTCAAAACGCTGGGACAGGGGCTGACAGGCGGCGCGCAAATCACTGAGATGCAGCATGGTCGATTCTGTGGGGTTGAGGGTGAAGATTCCGTTTTATCCGGTGTCGTGTGACGCTTACGCGTTCACGGCACCGGGATTATCGGCGTTGTCAGCGGCTCCGGACAGCGGGAGCGGGCTGAAGACCGGCCGTGGGGACGGCGCGTGCCCCGTGAAGCGGGGCATCAGTCTGAAGTTCTGGCGCCGCGTGGACCGAGGACCAGCAGGACCAGACAGAGCAGGGCCGCTACGGGAAGCAGCCAGGGCGCGAGACGGTGGTAGAGGCTGGGCGCTGTGCTCAGTCCGGCGCGGGCCCAAAGGCTCTCGGCCCGAAACTGGCCGCCGCGCGCGGTCAGGCGTCCGCGCGGGTCCACCACCACGGAAATGCCGGTATTGGTGCCGCGCAGAATCCAACGGTTTTGTTCCAGGGCACGCAACACAGTCAGATAGAGATGCTGCCGCGATGCCGGAGTGTCCTCGAACCAGCCGTCGTTGCTGATGTCCACCAGAATATTGGCCCCGTCCGCCACGCGGGCCTGGGCAAGCCAAGGGAATATGCCTTCATAGCAGATGAGCATGCCCAGAGCAAGATTTTCGTAGCGCAGGGGCGCCACGGCTGTGCCCGTCTCATAGACGCCCACCCCTTGGAGCAGGGCTTCGAGAAAACCCCAGTTCAGCCAGCTCGGCAGATACTCGCCGAAGGGCACCAGATGTTCCTTGTCATAATGCCCGATGGTCGCGCCGTCCGGGCCCAGCAGGAAGGCCCGGTTAAAAATGGCGGGTTCCGCCCGGCCCGGCCGCCGCTCCACGCCGGGCGCGCCGAAAAGCAGAGGGCTGCGGGCCTCCAGGGCCATATCGCGTACCAGGGCGGCCAGGGCGGGCTTGGTTTCAAAAAAGAAGGGCAAAGCGGTTTCCGGCCAGATGATGAGCGGCTTTGCATCCCGGTCCGCAGCGGGCCGCGCGGCCAGGCCCGCGCGGGTCAGCGCCAGATAAAGGTCCACGGTCTGCCGCTGGAAGGCGGGCAGCCATTTCCGGTTCTGGTCCACATTGCCTTCCACAAAAAGCACGGCCATGCTTTCCGGACCGGAGGGCTCGGCCCGGAACGGATGAGCGTCCAGCCTCCAGGCCCCGTAAGCGAGCAGCAGCACGGCCAGAGCCAGTCCCGTTGCCAAGCTCGTTGCCGGTCGGCGCGGACAAAAAGCCCGTGGCGCGGCTGCTTGGGGGATCAGGGGCAGGCTGAGCAGGCAGAGCAGGGCGGCCAATAGCCAGAGTCCGCCCAGGCCGTACGCGCCCACGACATCAGCGGCCTGGACCAGCACGGGCCAGACCGCCAGAGCTCCGGCCAGGGGCAGCCAGGGAAAGCCCAGCGCCAGGGCGTAGACAGCTTCCAGCAGATACCAGAGCAGGGCCAGCGCCAGGGCCAGCAGCATCGGCGGCCGGGCGCGCAGAATTTGCGCGGCCAGGGAGAACAGGCCGCCCGCGCTGGCAAGGCAGGCCGCGATGAACAGGGCGCAGGGCACAGCCAAAGGCCAGGGCAGGCCGCCCACATTGTGCACGGGCAGGGCCAGCCAGTACAGTGCCGCCGTGCCGCCCGCCAGGCTGACCAGCCAGCCCCGGCGCAACGCGGCCATGCGGCCGGGCGCGCGCAGGCCCAACAGGGCCAGGGCCACGGGCCAGAGCAGGACCAAGGGCGGCAGGCTCAGAAAATCATTGGGAAAGCCCAGCCAGAGCGCCAGAGCGCCTGCCAGGCCCAGGAGCAGGTCCGGACGCAGGCTTTGGAACGGCGGCTGTCCGCCCGCGCGCGCCGTGTTCATGCTCCGGCATTGTCCCCGGCTTCGTCCAAAGCCTGCGCCGCCTTGTCGGCGGGTTCCATGCGCAGGCGACGGATCAGCTTCTTGTCGGCGTCCAGCACCGTAAAGGCCCAGCCGTGCAGGTTGAAAACCTCGCCGGGGCCGGGCACATGGCCGGCCTCCATGCTCAGATAGCCGCCGATGGTGTCCACCTCGTCGGAAACCAGGTCAACGCCCAGTTCCTCCAGATCCTCCAGCAGGGCGCGGCCCGTGAGCTCATAGACATTGTCGCCCAGGGGGCGGATGTCCTCCTGGCGGGGGGTGTCGTGCTCATCCTCAATGTCGCCCACGATTTCCTCCAGCACATCCTCAATGGTGATCAGGCCGGAGGTGCCGCCGTATTCGTCCAGGGCGATGGCGATATGCTGCTTGCGGGCGCGGAATTCCTGCAGAAGCGCGCGGATGGGCTTGGTTTCCGGCACGAAAAAGGGCTCGCGCATGACCTGGGCCACCGGGGGATGCTTTCCGGCCGGTTCGATGAGGCAACGCAGGAGATCCTTGGCGTGCAGAATGCCCACCATGTTGTCGCGGGTGTCTTTGTACACGGGAATGCGGGAATGTCCGGAATCCACGATGACGCGGGCCACTTCGGGCAGGGGCATGTCGTCGGGCACGCAGTCGATATCGGTGCGGGGGATCATGGTGTCCTGCACCTGAAGATCGTTGAAGCGCAGGATGCCCAGCAGCATGGACTCCTCGTCCGGTTCCACCTCGCCGTCGGCTCTGGCTTCAAGAATGGCTTTTTCCAGGGATTCTTCGTCGTCGTGCCCGAAAAATCTGCCCAGGCGCGACCAGATGGTACTATGACCGTCGGAGCCTCCGTCCAAAATAACCTCCATGTTTGGGCGCGGATCTGCGGAGTCCGGTTCCGGGGCCGTGCCTCCTGCCGCGAAGCGGCGTAACCACAGCAAAAACCGCGCTTTTTGCTATGCGAGCTTCACGCCGAACCCACAGGTGAGGCGTGACATCGTGAACAAGCTGAAAGCTGCTAAAATGAAGTTTTAGAGCGTGTTGATATTGAAAATACCTCAACGCTCTGTGCGGATTTTCCGTGAAAATCCGCACCGCGAAATTATCGCAAGGCGAATTTACTTCGCCGTTAAGCGATACTTTCAGGCGCAACATGCTCTAACTGCTACATGGTACTGGAAAACAGTTCCTAGAGCAGTTTGCGCTGTTCCATATCCATGCGCATGACCCACTGGGTGATCGGCCCCACGCCCCGTGATGTGGAGCTGTGAAACCAGTGGATTTCGGACTTGCCCTGTTCCAGCACGGCCCAGTTGGTGAACTCCACCCCCAGAATCAGAGCGGGCGAGGGAGCCTCGGTCGTGCGGGTGTTGATCACCTCGCAGGTGCACCAGAAAGTAATAAGCTTCTCGCCCTTTTTGTCCATGGCATAAATGACGAGACAGAGTAGCTGTGAACCTTTGTCCAGGTCAACAGGCCGGGTTTCCGGGTCTTCCATCTGAAAACGCAGGGCCATGCCCGTTGCGGAGATGTTTTCCACCTGCACGGGCTCGTTGTTCATGCCCAGCTTGTAGTGAATGACCGGACGGCCGATTTCCGCCGTGGTGCGGGGAATGGGCTTGCCCGGATCAATGGCCCAGACGCCGATGACCCGCACCGCGTCCTTCTGCGGTTTGATGCGGATGAAATTGCGCTTTTGCCCCACTTCCAGGTCTCGGGGCGCGGTGAGGAAAACGCGGGATTTTTCGCGCGAGGCTTCCACTCTTTGGATGGCGGCGCGGAATTTATAGAAGGCCGGGCCTTCCGGCAGGCTGACGCGAAAATAGACGTCCACCTGGGTGTCCGTCCATTCCTTGGAGACGTAAGCCAGCACTTCCATGTGCAGGGTTTCGGGGGTCAGCTTGACCAGGGTGCCGGACAGGCCGTTTTTTCCGGCTTCGCTGTCCAGCATTTTCAGATCGAAGATTTCGTTCTGTTCCTGAGCGGTCTCGAGCATCCGGTGAACCACGTTTCTGCGGCGTTCCTCCTGCCTGATCTTTTGCAATCTGGTGCGCAGGCAGACGAGAAGGATGCAGAGCGCCACAAAGAGGACGCCGAAAATCAGGATGTATTCTTCTGTGCTCATTATCAGGCCACCGGAATGGATTCCAGGAACACGTTGCGCGTGAGCCTGCGCTCGGCTCGCGGTCGGAATTACGAAAAAACGTCGCCACTGCGCCCTTGACGCCGGACAGGACGCAAGAGACCCAGTTTGTGCAGATGTATTTCCAGGCAGGCCACCGCCGCCGGGGTCACCCCGGAAATACGGCCCGCCTGTCCCAAGTTCAGGGGGCGCACGCGGCTGAGTTTTTCTTCCACTTCACGGGACAGTCCGGCCACTCTGGCATAATCCAAATCCGAGGGCAAGGCCGTGGTTTCCAATCGGGCCGCACGCGCGATCAGCGCGCGCTGGCGTTCCAGGTATCCGGCGTATTTGATATCCGTCTGCACGCCGCCGTACACGGCCTTTCCGCAGCGTTCCAACTCGGCGGCCAGCTCCGCGCCCAACCCGGCCAGCGGGCCCGGCGACGCCGCAAGCACGGTTGCCAGCCGCTCCAGGTCCATGTCCGGACGACGCAGCACGTCTTCCAGGCTGCGGCCCGGCGGCAGGGCGGCGTCGCTGTTGGCATCCTGCTTATCGGAAGGAATACGCATATTCTCAAGGTGTTTTTTGAGTCGCTCCGCATTTTCCCTTTTTTCACAGAAGGCCCGCCAGTGGGCGTCGTCCACCAGGCCCAGACCGCGTCCCAGCGGGGTCAGGCGGGCGTCGGCATTGTCCTCGCGCAGCAGCAGGCGGTGCTCGGCGCGGGAAGTGAACATGCGGTAGGGCTCCTGGGTGCCCAGAGTCACCAGATCGTCCACCAGCACGGCCATGTAGGCAGCGTCCCGGCCCGGCGCGAAGGGCGGCAGTTCTTTTTCGGCGCGGGCGATGTTCAGGGCGGCCCAGAGGCCCTGGGCCGCGGCCTCTTCATAGCCGGAGGTGCCGTTGATTTGCCCGGCCAGCCAGAGCCCCGGCACGCTCTTGCTTTCCAGCGTGGGGCGCAGCTGCACGGGGTTCACGTAATCGTATTCGATGGCGTAGCCCGGGCGGGCCATGACCGCGTCCTCCAGGCCGGGGATGCTGCGCAGCATGGCCATCTGCACGTCCAGGGGCAGGCTGGTGGAAATGCCGTTGGCATAGACCTCCGCGCTGTCCAGGCCTTCGGGTTCCAGAAAAATCTGATGCCGTTCCCGCTGGGGAAAGCGGGCCACCTTGTCCTCGATGGACGGGCAGTAACGCGCGCCCACGCCCTGGATCACGCCGGTGAACAGGGGCGAGCGGTCGAAGCCGCCGCGGATGATCTCGTGGGTGCGGCTGTTGGTCCAGGTGATATGGCAGGAAACCTGGGGCAGGACCGGGCCGGGACCGTGAAAGCTGAATGCCGGAGGCGGCGTGTCGCCGCGCTGTTCCTCCAGGCGGGAAAAGTCGATGGAGGAGCGCAAAAGTCGCGGGGTGGTGCCGGTTTTCAGGCGGCCCAGTTCCAGGCCCAAAGCGCGCAGGCTGTCGGAAAGGCCCAGGGCCGGGGCGTCGCCCAGGCGGCCGCCCGGCAGGTTGGTCAGGCCGATGTGGATGCGCCCGTCCAGAAATGTGCCGGTGGTCAGCAGCACATGCCGGGCCGTGAATTCCAGACCCTGAGCCGTGCGCACGCCCGTGACGCGGCCCGCGTCCGTGACGATGTCCGTGACCGTGTCCTGCCAGAGGCGCAGGCCGGGCGTGGCGTAGAGTGTTTTTTTCAGGACGCGCTGATAAGCGTCGCGGTCCATCTGGGCTCGCGTGGCGCGAACGGCCGGGCCCTTGCTCATGTTCAGGGTGCGGAACTGGATGCCCGCCGCGTCGGCCCAGAGGCCCATCATGCCGCCCAAGGCGTCGATTTCGCGCACCATGTGGCCCTTGGCCAGGCCGCCGATGGCCGGATTGCAGGAAAGATAGCCCAGGCGGTCCAGATTGCCGCTGATCAGCAACACGTTGAAACCCAGCCGGGCCAGGGCCACGGCGGCTTCGGAGCCGGCGTGGCCGCCGCCGGCGATGATGCAGTCAAAACCGGCGTCAGGCATGGGCATCCCGCCGCATGAGAATATGGGCGAATACCTGGGCGTCCTTGCAGGCTGCGCTGATGGAGGCGCGCTCATCCGGCTGGTGGCAGGTGTTCTGGATGCAGGCCCAGACGGCGGCGGGCAGGCCCTTGCGGCGCAGCAGCGCGGCCACAGTGGCCCCGCCGATGCCCACGGGCCGGGGCTGGACGCCGTAAACCCGCTCCACGGCCTGTTCCAGGGCCAGGACCACCGGACTGTCCGCCGGAGCGGCCGAGGCTGCCTGGGCGTGCTCCACATCCACGCTGATCTCCACCCCGTGCCGTTGGGCCACGCGGGCCGCGATTTCGCGCGCCTTGGCCAGCACGGCTTCCTGGGAAACCTCGGGCAAAAGGCGACAATCCACGTAAAAGACGTCGCTGCCGGGCAGGATGTTCACGCTGGGCACGTTGGCGTCGTGCTTACTGGGCACAAAGGTCGAGCGGGACGGCTTGAACAGCGGATCTTCCTGGGGGAATGTCTCGTACAGGCCCTGATGACAGGCCAGAACCATGTCCGCCCCGGCCAGAAAGGCGTTGCGGCCTTTGTGCGGGGTGGAGGCGTGGCACTGCGCGCCGGTGGTCCGCACCTTGAGCCAGAGCTGACTTTTTTCCGCCACTTCAATGAGATCGCCGCGCGGCGACCCCGCGTCGGGCACGATATAGAGATCGTCGGGCCGGAACAGTTCCGGGGCCTGCTCCAGCACGTGGGCCAGACCGTAATCGCTGCCGGATTCCTCGTCGGCCATGAAGACCAAACCCAGGCCCAGGGCGGGCGTCAGGTTCTGCCGCCGCAACTCTTCGGCCAGCAGCAGCATGCTGACAATGGCCTGCTGATTGTCCTCCACGCCGCGCCCGTAGAGCCAGTCGCCTTCGCGCCGGACCCGCCAGGGGTCGGAGGTCCAGGCGGCGGGATCGCCCGGCGGCACTACATCGGTATGGCCGAAAAGCCAGAGCGTGCGACTTGTCGTGCCGGACAGGCGGGCTATCAGATTGGGGCGCAGGCCGTCCGGCACGCGATTGTCCGGCGCGTCCACCCGGCGCAGATCGCGCACGCCGCAGGCCGTGAGCCAGTCCGTGATCCGGCGCACCTTGTCCAGCTCGCCCCGGCCGCCGTTGTCCGGCCCCAGAGCCTTGCAGGCCGTGAGCGCGCTCTGCAGCTCCACAACGCGCTCGCCCCGTTCCGCCAGACCGGCCAGCAGTCTGTCCAGATTTTGATTCATCTCTGTTTCCGCCCTAGAACAGATTACCTTTGAAATGCTCTAACTTGAAAATCAGAAAAGAGGCCGCTTGCGCAGCCTCTTCAAAAAATTTCAGCCCGACAGGGCGATATTTGAGATTTTTTTGTCGCTGGCAAGGAAACCGAATTTTATCCGACAGGAGTGTACTCTTTCGGTACATGACTGGAGGACAAAGCGAAGGTTGGCGCCGCCAGCGGCAAAAAAAGCCAATATCGCCTAGCGGCCCTTGGCGGCGCGCTTCGACGCCTTCAACGGGTTCACCTTCGCCGCCGCAGCCGTCTGGGCCTTGACGTGGGTGGCGAAATTACAGCGACCGCCGACCCATTTGCTGGCCGGGTTGGGATAGCTGGAGCAGAACTGCTCGCCGTCGAATTCGCGCACGCGATCACAGCCGGAGCACTGCTCCACCACGGGGGAAAGGACAAAACCCTTGACCACCACGCCTTCAGCGGTCTTGGTGGCATTTTCCAGAGGACTCATAGCAAAACCTCCATGCGCCGGAGCGCCCCAAATTTCATAATGTCCCACCGGCAGTATGCAGAGGGCTGCCGTCCGGGATGGAGAAGTATAGGCTAAAGCGGGCCGCTGTCAAGAGGGGAGGCCGGGGCTTTTATGAGGGTGTCTTTGGCGGCGACAGCGGTACCGGTGAATTTCTATATCTTATATCCTAGGTCATGCAAGTCCGGCGGCGCGCAGCACAAAGGCGCGCAGGTCGCGCATTTCCCGGCAAAGGGCGTCATAGTCGAAACGGCTGAAGCGTCCGTCCTGATAAAGAATCTCGCCCCCCACCATGGTCAGGCGGGTTTCCAGGCCCGTGGCCGCGTAGACTGTCTGCGAGACCACATTGTACAGGGGCTGGAGATTGGGCGAGGCCAGATCCAGAGCCACGCAGTCCGCGGCCTTGCCCGGCGCGAGCGAGCCCAGGCGGGCGTCGTGCAGGGCCGCGGCCCCGCCCAGAGTGGCCATGTCCAGCACCCGCGTCGCGGGCAGCAGGGTGGGATCCTGCCCGGCCAGTTTGTGGAGCAGGGCGGCCCGTCCCATTTCCGTAAACATGTTCAGCTGATTGTTGCTGGCCGGGCCGTCGGTGCCCAGGCCCACGGCCAGGCCCCGTTCGAGCATGGCCGGTACCGGAGCCACGCCCGAGGCCAGCTTCATGTTGGAGGAGGGATTGTGCGCCACCACGGCCTTGTACTCGGCCAGGATGTCCAGCTCTTCTTCTGTCGCATCCACCACGTGGGCCAGGGTGCAGGGCAAATCCAGCAGGCCCAGGTCGCGGCAGAGGGCCACGGGCCGCTTGCCGTGGTTCTTGAGGCAGAGTTCCATTTCCTCGCGGGTTTCGGAAAGATGGATGTGCAGGGGCAGGCTCAGCTCGGCGGCCAGATCGCGGCATGCCGTAAGGATGTCCGGCGTGGTCGTGTAGACGCTGTGCGGATTGACGGCCACGCTCAGCCGCGCGTCGCCCGCGCAGCATTGGGCCAGGGCGCGGGTGGCCTCCAGGGCGGCTTCCGGAGCGGGGCAGGCCGCCGAGGGAAAAGAGAAAACCGCCTCGCCGCCCACGCAACGCAGACCGGCCGTGCGCGCGGCCTCGAACACGGCTTCCTCAAAGAGATACATGTCCATGCAGGCCGTGGTGCCGGTACGCAGCATTTCCGCATAGCCCAGCAGGCTGCCCAGGCGCACGATTTCCGGGGTGAGCTTGGCCTCCACCGGGAAAATGCGCTGTTGCAGCCAGTCCATGAGCGGCATGTCGTCGGCCAGGCCGCGCAGAAAGGTCATGGCCGCGTGGGTGTGGGCATTGACGAGGCCGGGCAGAACGAGCATCCTGCCCAGATCAAGCTCGCGCTCGGCCTGCCAGGCGGCGCTCAGCGCGTCGCGCGGCCCCACGGCGGCCACCAGCCCGTCGGCGATGGCCAGGGAAGCGTTTTCAAGGATGCGGCGTTGTGGGTCCTGGGTGACGAGGATTCCGGCGTGGAGGAGCGTGTGGCAGTGCTGCATGAGAAGTCCCGAGTCTGAGGTCGTCGTGGCCATGGCTATGTTGAAATTCCCTAGGTAACGCCTGCGGGGCGGGGAGGCAAGCCCCTGAAAGGAGAGGCCGTGCGTTGTCTGTTGCTGCACGGAATCGGCGGCAGCCCATTTGAAACGACGCCCCTGGCCGAGGCCCTGGCGGCAGCGGGCTTTGAGGCCCATGCCCCGGCCCTGCCGGGCCACGGCGGTACGGAGGAGGCATATCTCGCCTCTTCCTTTGCCCTGTGGCGCGACTTTGCCCATGCGGAGTACGCCCGCCTGAGCGAGGGCGGGCCCGTGCTGCTGGCGGGATATTCCCTGGGCGGCATTCTGGCTCTGGATGTGGCCCAGGCGGCGGCGCGCGGCGAGCTGCCGCCCCCGGCGGGCCTTCTGGCGCTGGCCACGCCGCTGTTTTTCCATAAATATTTTCCTTTTTTCGCTGTGGACTGGCGCTTTTTCGCGTTGCCCCTCTGGGCCCGGTTGCAACCCGTGCTGCGCGTCCCGGAACGCGACTCGGCCTCCCGCGCCGTGGCCCCCTGGCAGGGGCACGAGCAAATCTGCTGCCTGCGCCATTTCGCCGAGGTGGAGCGGGCCCTGCCCGCCATCCGGCGCGGACTGCCCCTGATCCGCGCGCCGCTTTGCATTGTGCAGCTGCGCAACGATACGAGTTGCCGCCCGTACAATGCTTTTTATCTGGCGCGGCATTGTGGCTCACTGAGCACGCATCTGCACCTTCTGCGCGTGCGCAGCCCGCACGGCGGGCATTTGCCCATGACCCATCGGGAAAGCCGTCAGCGGGTAGCCGAGCTGGCCGTGGCCTTCGCCCGGGAAGTCGCCGGGGCCACAAAGGCTTGCACATTCGCGCCGTAGAGGCTATAACGATGCGCTGTTATTTCGCCAACCCGGCCCCGGCGTCCGCGCGGGGGCCTCATCCACACCTTAATGGAGGTGCGCTTTGTTTGAATCCGTAGCTTTTGCCATGGGCACGCCCCAGGCCGGAGGAGCCCCGGCCAGCGGCACGGACAGGCTGATGCAGTTCCTGCCGCTGATCCTGATGTTCGTCATTTTCTGGTTCCTGCTGATCCGTCCCCAGCAGAAGCGGGCCAAGGCCCACAAGCTGATGCTGTCCGAACTGAAGCGCGGCGACCACGTGCTGACCTCCAGCGGGCTCATCGGCCGCATCCTTGAGATCGACGACGAGCAGGTGCTGCTGGAATCCGGGGATGCCAAGCTGCGCATTTCCCGCGCGGCCATCGGCGGCCTGCTGCCCGCCAAGGGCGGCAAGGAAGCCAAGCCTGAAGAAAAGAAATAAGTCAGCGCCGGGCGTTGTTACGCTCCGTGCGAGTCACTGTTCCGTTGGCCGCGCAAGCCGTATTCTGTGGCGGCGCGGCCTCTTTGTCCGTCCGGCGGGAGAATGCGCCCGCCGCGCGGGTTGACGGGGCAGGTGTTCCGTCCGCGCCGCGCGCGGGCAAGTCCTTTGTTGTGGAAGGTGTACGATGGGTCTGCGCTGGCGCTTGTCCATTGCGATAGTGGTGTTTCTGGCATGCCTTGTTTACGCGCTGCCGAGCCTGCCCGGCATCGGGACGGCGTTGGAGCGTTTTTTGCCGTCCAGCAAGATCAATCTCGGTCTTGACCTGAAGGGCGGCATCCATTTGACGCTGGGCGTCGATGTGGCCAAGGCCGTAAGCAATTCCCTGGCCCTGGCAGGGCAGGACCTGCGCCGTCTGGCCCAGGATGAAAAGGTCGTGGTGCTGCGGCCCCGCGTGGTGGGCGGCACGGCTCTGGAATTTGTGCTGCCGCGCGCCGAGAATGAGGACAAGCTGAAGGAAATCCTCAGCCGCCACTTCCCTCAACTGGATGTGAGCACGCCGCACAAGGGCGAATCCGGGCAGTTGCGCTATGTGGCCCATTTCACGGCGGCGGAAGTGACGCGCCTGGAAAACATGGCCCTGGACCAGGCCCTGCGCACCATCCGCAACCGTATTGACCAGTTCGGCGTGGCCGAGCCGGACATCCGCAAGCAGGCCGGGAACCGCATTCAGGTGCAGTTGCCCGGCATTTCCGATCCGCGCCGCGCCGTGCAGATCATCGGCCAGACGGCCCATCTGGAATTTCATCTGGTGCGCGACGACGTGGACCCCGGCAAGGCCGTGCTGCCTACGGGCGTGGTTTCCCTGCCCCTGCTGGAAAACACGCCGGGCGGCCAGAAGAAGGAAGGCCAGATCGCCGTGGAAAAGGACGCCATGCTCACCGGCGAGGATGTGGCCGACGCCCGGCCCGCCTTTGACCAGATGAACAAGGCCTATGTGACGCTGAATTTCAATGCGCGCGGCGCGCGCATCTTCGAGCGGGCCACCACTGAAAACGTGGGCCGCCGCATGGCCATCGTGCTGGACGGCAAGGTCTATTCCGCGCCGGTCATCCGCGAGCGCATCGGCGGCGGCCGGGCCAGCATTTCCGGCAACTTCACCACCGCCGAGGCCCAGGACCTGGCCATTGTGCTGCGCGCCGGTTCCCTGCCCGCGCCGGTCTCCGTGCTGGAAGAACGCAGCGTGGGCCCCTCCCTGGGGCAGGAATCCATCGACAGCGGCGTGCGCGCGGCCCTGGTGGGCGCGGCCGCCGTGGTGCTGTTCATGGCTGTCTACTATGGCCTCAGCGGGCTCATTGCCGACGGCATGCTCTGTTTCACCATGCTGATGGTCATGGCGGGCATGGCCGCCTTCGGGGCCACCCTGACCCTGCCGGGCATCGCGGGCATCGTGCTGACCATCGGCATGGCCGTGGACGCCAACGTGCTGATTTACGAACGAATACGCGAGGAGCTGCACCTGGGGCTGTCGCCGCTGGCGGCGGTCAAGGCCGGTTTTGACCGCGCCGCCATTTCCATCACGGACTCCAACCTGACCACCATCATCGCCACGGTGATTCTGTATCAGTTCGGCACCGGCCCCATCCGGGGTTTCGCGGTGACGCTTTCCCTGGGCATCATCGCCTCCATGTTCACGGCCATCTTTGTGTCGCGGGCCATTTTCGAGGAATGGGCGCGTCACTGCGGGCCCAAGGGCATCAGCATCTAGAGCGGATTACCTTTGAAACTCTGCACGTTTCAAAGGGGCAATCCGGCAAAAACGCGGTTTTTACTGTCGCCTGAAGCGGCACGAGCGTTGGAGAGACCATCATGGGCTTTGCATTCATCAAGCATGACACACATATAGATTTCATCGGCTGGCGGCATTGGGCCTACGGCATCTCCATCGTGCTGCTGCTGGCCGGTCTGGCTTCGGCGCTCTGGGGCAACGGGCTCAAGATGGGCATCGACTTCGCGGGCGGCGTTATCGTCCAGGTGCAGTTCGACAAGCCCGTCAACGACGAAGCCCTTAAAAAGAGTCTGGACATTCCCGCTCTGCCGGGCATCACCACCCAGCGCTTCGGCGAGGGCGGGCGGGACTATCTGCTGCGCTTTTCCAGCGCGGAAAACGCCGACGCCTCGGCTTTGCGCACCAATGTGGTCAACGCTCTGGCTTCGGCCTTTCCGGACAACGCGGCCCAGATCCTGCGCCTGGAAGTGGTGGGCCCCAAGGTGGGCGACGACCTGACCAACAAGGCCCTGAGCGCCCTGTACTACGCCGTGCTGCTCATCGCCGTGTATATCTCGGGCCGTTTCGAGCAGCGCTGGATGGCCGGCGCCATCATGGCCGCGGCTCTCTGGGGCGGCATGTACGTGCTGAGTTTCACCGGCCTGGGCATGGGCTGGCTGGTGCTGTTCGCCCTGGCCATCACCATGGTGGTCTGCTTCTTCCTCAAGCTCAACTTCGCACTGGGCGCGGTGGTGGGCCTGCTGCACGACGTCTTTATCACGGCGGGCCTGCTCTCCATTATGGACGTGGAGATCGACCTCAATGTCATGGCGGCCCTGCTGACCCTGGTGGGCTATTCGCTCAACGACACCATCATCGTCTACGACCGTCTGCGTGAAAATCTGCGCGCCGCGCCTAAAATAGATCTGGCCTCACTGATCAACAGGAGCATCAACCAGACTCTTTCGCGCACCATTCTGACCAGCGGCACCACCTTTGTGGCGACCTTGTCCCTCTTCCTGCTGGGCGGCGGCGTGATCCACGACTTCGCGCTGACCATGCTGATCGGCGTGTTTATCGGCACGGCCTCGTCCATTTATGTGTCCTCAGCCATTCTGCTGGGTCTGGGCGATACGGATTTTTACGTCCGGGCCCAGGAAAAGGAAAAGTACGAGCGGCCCGGGGAGCACGGCGTGGTGTAGCCACAGCCTCCAAGCCCTGTTATGTCTTGTCGGCAGCCCGCCGCGCCCGGAGTCAGGTCCGGACGCGGCGGGCTGCCCTGGTTTCAGAGCAAAGTTGACGCTGCCCTGGATCCGGACGCTTTCTTGGACGGAGAGCATTGACGACGGCGCAGGCGGTCTTATGTCTTTCTATTGGAGTGGGACGCGCGGGAGCGCGCAACGTCCCGCCGGTGCGGCACAGTCGTCGCCGGCACGGCTCCAGAGCCAGACCCGTACGGGGGAGAGCAAAATATGGCAGTATCCTATAAAGATTATTATAAGCTTCTGGGTGTGGAACGCGAGGCCAAGGCCGAGGAAATTTCCAAGGCCTACAAAAAGCTGGCCCGCAAATACCATCCGGATCTCAATCCGGGCGATAAACAGGCTGAGGAAAAGTTCAAGGAAATCAACGAAGCCTATGAAGTCCTCAAGGATCCGGAAAAGCGCAAACTATATGACCAGCTCGGGCCCAACTGGCAGCACGGCCAGCAGTTCCAGGGCGAACCGGGCTATGAGAACGTGCATTTCACGTTCAACGGCAAGAGTTTTGACGGTTCCGGATTTTCGGACTTTTTTGAAACCCTGTTCGGCGGCGCGGCCGCGGGCGGCGGGCGCGGGGCGAATTTCGGCCCCGATCCCTTCGGCGGTTTTTCTTCCCGGCCCCGGCGCGGCCGCGACGTGGAGGCCGAACTGCCCCTGAGCCTGGAAGAAGCCTCAAGCGGCGGCCGCCGCACCGTGACCCTGCAAATGCCGCAGGGGCCCAAGACCCTGGAGGTCAACGTGCCCGCCGGCATCCGTGAAGGAGCCAAGCTGCGTTTGGCCGGCCAGGGCGACCCCGCGCCGGGCGGCACGCCGGGCGACTTGTTCCTGCGGGTGCGCTATCTGCCGCATCCCCAGTTCAAGGTGGAAGGCGAAAATCTGCATTGCGACGTGGCCCTGGCCCCGTGGGAAGCCGTGCTGGGCGCCAAGGTGGCTGTGCCCACCCTGGAAGGCCAGGTGGAGCTGAACATCCCGGCCGGTTCCAGTTCGGGCCGCAAATTCCGTTTGCGCGGCAAAGGCCTGGGCAGCGGCGTCAATCGCGGCGACCTGCTGGCCCGCGTGATGATCAAGGTGCCCGCCCAATTGAGCGCGGAAGAGCGCGAACTCTGGCAGAAGCTGGCGGACGTGTCGTCTTTCAAGGCCCGCGCCTGATCCGGTGGAGGTGAATTATGAGTATGACCAAAAAATCGCCCTCCCTGCCCGCGCCGTCCACGGTCATGGCCTGGGAGGAATTTGTGGAAATCACCGGCGTCGCGCCGGACCGTCTTCAGGAGCTGCTTGCGCTGGGCTGGATCGAAACCCGGACCAGCGCGACCCGGATCCGGATGTTCCGGGATGCCGACATTTATCGGGTCCGCAAGCTGGAGCGCATCTGCTGCGATTTTGAGCTGCCCGTGGTGGGCGGCACCATTATCGTGGACCTGCTGGAGCGCATCGACGTCCTGGAACGGACGGTGCGCGGTTTGCGAGGTTTTGAAGATTAACGCCTTTGTATTTTTGTTGCGACGGCGGGCTGCGGCCGCGTCGCGCAATATCTATTGAGATTTGTCCGGCCGAGGGTCGGCTATGCAACCGGCCCGGCCGGATGGAAATATACGCCGAGGGCGCGACAGCCCCGGCACTGTGTGGAGGAATTATGGATATCAACAAGTTTACGGAAAAAGCCCGGGAGGCCATCGGCGAGGCACAGACCATCGCGGCGGGCATGGGCCATCAGGAGACGGACGCCGAACATCTGGCGCTGGCCCTGGTGCAGCAGGAAAAGGGCATTGTCCCCCGTATTCTGGAACATATGGGCATCCAGCCCAAGGCTCTGGCCGTGGCCCTGGAAACCTCGCTGCGCAAGCGGCCCTCGGTTTCCGGCGGCGGCATGGACCCCACCAAGATCATGATCACCCCGCGTCTGGCCAAGATTCTGGGCGAAGCCCAGAACGAGGCCCGGCGGATGAAGGACGAATACGTCAGCGTGGACCATCTTTTTGCCGCGCTGACCGAAGTGGAGCCTTCCTCGCCCCTGGGCCAGGTGTTCAAGGAATACAACATCACCCGCGCGGGCTTCGTCAAGGCCATGGAAGAGCTGCGCGGCGGCGCGCGCGTGACCAGCGCCAATCCCGAGGACACCTTCGAGGCTCTGAGCAAATATGCGCGCGACCTGGTGGACGCGGCGCGCCAGGGCAAGATGGACCCGGTCATCGGCCGCGACGCGGAAATCCGCCGGGTGATCCGCATTCTTTCGCGGCGTACCAAGAACAATCCTGTGCTCATCGGCGAAGCGGGCGTGGGCAAAACCGCCATCGTGGAAGGCTTGGCCTTCCGCATCGTCAAGGGCGACGTGCCCGAGGGCCTCAAGGGCCGCAAACTCTTCGCCCTGGACATGGGCGCGCTTATCGCCGGGGCCAAATACCGGGGCGAGTTCGAGGAACGGCTCAAGGCCGTGCTCAATGAAGTGGAGAAAAGCGAAGGCCAGATCATCCTCTTCATCGACGAACTGCATACTATTGTGGGCGCGGGCAAGACCGAGGGCTCCATGGACGCGGGCAATCTGCTCAAGCCCATGCTGGCGCGCGGCGAACTGCACTGCATCGGCGCCACCACGGTGGACGAGTACCGCAAGTATATTGAAAAGGACCCCGCCCTGGAGCGGCGCTTCCAGCCCGTAATGGTGGAAGAGCCCACGGTGGAGGACGCCATCTCCATTCTGCGCGGCCTGAAGGAGCGCTTTGAGGTGCACCACGGCGTGCGCATCAGCGACTCGGCCATTGTGGAGGCCGTGGTGCTGTCGCATCGCTACATCACGGACCGCCAGCTGCCGGACAAGGCCATTGACCTCATCGATGAGGCGGCGGCCATGATCCGCACGGAAATCGACTCCCTGCCCGCCGACCTGGACGAGGTCAACCGTAAGGTCATGCAGCTGGAAATCGAGCGCGAAGCCCTACGCCGCGAGACGGACGAGGCCTCGCGCGAACGCCTGGAGCGCCTGGAAAACGAATTGTCCGAGCTGCGCAACCAGCAGGCCGCCATGCGCAAACAGTGGGAGAGCGAAAAGGGCTCCATCGACAACGTGCGCGAGATCAAGGAGCAGATCGAGCAGACCAAGCTGGCCATCGAACAGGCCGAGCGGGCCTATGATCTGAACCGGGCCGCGGAACTCAAGTATTCCAAGCTGCTGGAGCTGGAGAAAAAACTGGCCGACGCCTCGGGCGACACTCAGGAAGGCGACGCCCCGCGCCTGCTGCGCGAGGAAGTGCGCCCCGACGACGTGGCCGAAATCGTGGCCAAGTGGACCGGCATTCCGGTAACCCGGTTGCTGGAATCCGAACGCGAAAAGCTGCTGCGCCTGTCCGAGCAACTGCACGAGCGGGTGGTGGGGCAGGACGAGGCGGTCAACGCCGTGTCCGACGCCGTGCTGCGCGCCCGCGCCGGTCTGTCCGACCCCTCGCGTCCCACGGGTTCCTTCATCTTCCTGGGCCCCACGGGCGTGGGCAAGACCGAGCTTTCCAAGGCCCTGGCCGAAGCGCTCTTTGACACGGAAGACAACATGGTCCGTCTGGACATGAGCGAGTACATGGAAAAGCATTCGGTGTCGCGGCTCATCGGCGCGCCTCCGGGATACGTGGGCTATGACGAGGGCGGCCAGCTTACCGAGGCCGTGCGCCGCAAGCCCTATTCCGTGATTCTTTTCGACGAGATCGAAAAAGCCCACCCGGACGTCTTCAACACCCTGCTGCAACTGCTGGACGACGGGCGGCTCACGGACAGCCAGGGCCGCACCGTGGACTTCCGCAACTGCATCGTGATCATGACCTCAAACATCGGCTCCATGCATCTGCTGGACGGCATCGCGCCGGACGGCACTCTCAAGGAAGGAGCGCGGGAGCAGGTCATGGAGGAATTGCGCGGCCACTTCCGGCCGGAATTCCTCAACCGCGTGGACGAAACCGTGGTCTTCCTGCCGCTCAGGCGGGATCAGATCGGCCGCATTGTGGAACTCCAGCTCAAGCGCCTGCGCGAGCGGCTTGAGGAACGCAAGATCAAGCTGAGCATGAGTGAAGAAGCCCGCGACTTTGTGGCCGAAGCGGCCTACGATCCGGTCTACGGCGCACGTCCGCTCAAGCGCTATCTGCAGCAGGCCGTGGAAACGCCTCTGGCCCGCGAACTGGTCAGCGGCAAGATCCGCGACGGCCAGCATGTGCATGTGGAAGTGAAAGACGGCAAGCTGGCCTTCAAAACGGAATAGAGCAGTTCACGCACGAAAGGCGTTAACTGCTTTAAGGTGATTCATGGGGAAAGCCTGCTTCCCTCATGAGCACCGCACGATAAAAAGCGGCTTTTTCCCGGAGGTCCATCCGGGGAAAAGCCGCTTTTGCGTGCAGGGTGCGCCGTGTTCAGGCCTCAAGACCCTTTTCTTCCAGATTTTGTTTGATTTCCGCGCCGGCGCGCTGCAACAGCTCCCGCAGCTTTTCCAGGCTTTGGCCGTCCGCCGTGTTCGCGGCATACGATTGTTCAAGCGCAGCGGCGTGCGCCGAGAGGGCGTCCATGCCCAGTGTGGCCGCGACGCCTTTCAGGCTGTGGGCCGCCCGGTTGGCCTCATGCCATTGCCCGGCGACGCTCAACTCCGCTAGAGTTTGCGGCATGTGGGCGTAGCGCCGGATAAAGTTTTTCAGCTGTTTCACCAGCAGCTGCTCGTCGCCGCCCACATAAAACAGCCCTTTCTCCCAGTCAAAGATCGTCCCGGCATCGGCATCCGCCGAAGCCGGACAGCCCGTGTCGTGGTCCGCCGCGTGCGCCGCCTGTGCGCGCGGTTTTACCCATTTGATCAGGATCCGGGCCAGCATATCGGGATCTATGGGTTTGGTGATATGATCGTCCATGCCCGCGTCCCGGCTTTTTTCCCGGTCTTCCCGCATGGCGTGGGCCGTCATGGCGATGATCGGCGTTGGTCCCGCGCCGTCCTCGGCTTCCTGCGCGCGGAGGCGGCGCGCCGCCTCCAGGCCGTCCATGACCGGCATCTGGATGTCCATGAAAATGATGTCGAATGTTCTCGCCTTGCAGGCATTGACGGCATTGAGCCCGTTTTCCGCCAGGGTCACGCTCATGCCCATGCGCTCCATCAGGCTGCTTGCCACTTCCTGGTTGATTTCATTGTCTTCCACCAGGAGGACACGGGCGCCGCGCCGCTGAGAGAGTCCTCCGTTCCCGGCCCCGTCCATATCCGCGAGGAGCGGCGGAGCGGCACTTTTGCCCAGAACTTTCAGGATGGCGCTCCAGAGCGTCACGGGATTCACGGGCTTGACCAGAAAACCCGCGAAATGCAGGTTTTCGCCCTTTTCCCGGTAAGCCTCCAGCCCGTGCGCGGAAATCATCAGCAGATGCGGGATACTCTCCTGCGGCAGTTTATGGATGCTGTCGGCGACTTCCATGCCGTTCATGCCCGGCATCTTCCAATCCAGCAAGACCAGGGAGTACGGCGTATCGGCTTGGGCCGCCCGCACAAGGCAATCCAGGGCCTCCTGGCCGGAAGCGACCGCATCCACACGGAATCCGAAGCGGATCAGGATATCCTGGAGAATGGTCCGCGCCGCCTCGCAGTCATCCACCACCAGGAGGCGTTCCGCGCCCGCCGGGTCCGGATCGTCCCATGCGTGCCGGACCGGCCGATAAGGAAGCGCCAGGCTGAAAGAGAACGTGCTGCCTTTGCCGGGTTCGCTGCGCACCTCAAGCTCGCCGCCCATCATCCGCACAAAGCGCTGACAGATGACCAGGCCGAGTCCCGTCCCTCCGTATTTGCGGGTGATGGAGCCGTCGGCCTGTTCAAAGGGCTTGAACAGGCGTGCCAGCTCTTCCTCCGCCAAGCCGATGCCCGTATCATTTACGGATATGCGCAGGGTGATCGTGTCCGCGCTCCGGCCCAACTCTTCCATGCGCAGCACCACCCGCCCCTTTTCCGTGAACTTGACGGCGTTGCCCAGAAGGTTGGTGAGCACCTGCGTCAGCCGCAAAAGATCGCCTTCCACAGTGACAAAGATGTTGGGGTCCACGTGAAAAAGCACTTCGATATTTTTGCCGCCCACCAGGGCTCCGCACAGATCGCTGAGATTTTCCACCAGCTCCTGTAAGGCAAAGGCTTCGTTCTGGAGCGTCATTTTTCCGGCTTCGATCTTGGAGACATCCAGGATGTCGTTGATGATACCCAGAAGCCCGCGCCCGGCTGAAAGGATTTTGCGCAGATAATACAGCTGCTTGTTTTCGTGCGTGGTTTGCAGGCAGAGATAGGTTATGCCCAGAATGGCGTTCATGGGCGTGCGGATTTCATGACTCATGCGCGCCAGAAAGTCGCTCTTGGCTCTGGAGGCTTCCTCGGCCTGTTCTTTGGCCGCCAGAGCGCTTTTTTCCGCCTCGCGCAGATCCGAGGTGCGTTGCTCGACCTTGCTTTCCAGGGTGGCGGCAAAAGCGCGGAGTTCTTTCTCGGCTCTGTCGCGCCGGGCGATATTCTGGAGAAGCGCATGGCCCCCCCAGAGAAAAAGCAACAGCACGACCACGCCCGCCGTGGAAAAACCCGCCAGCAGCGTTCGTTTGATGGCCGCATCGCCGGTGGACATGCGGCTGGTGGCCACTTCCGAACTGATGCCCCCGATGATGTCGCCCTCTTTGTAGCCCTGCGTCGTGTGGCAGGCCAGGCAGCTTTGCTCCACCCTGAGTGCGGCCATATGGCGCAGTACCTGGCCTTTTTGGGGATCTCCGCTCAGGATAAAATATTCCTTGCCGCCGCGCCGCTCAATGTCCCCAAGCGCGGCGGCCTCCCAGGGAAGGGCCCGGTTGGCCGGGTTGACGGGCTTGGCGCTGACGATCCTGCTGGGAATATCGCTGTGTTCGCGCCAGAGAGCATGTACCAGGCGCGTCACATAGGCCGGATTCATCCTGGTGACCCGCATGCCGCCGGGCAGGGTGAAATCGCGCCCTGCTTCGGGCAGCCAGGGATTGGGCGGCGTTGCCGGGGTCACCGGCGCGTAGATGCCGCCCAGACCGGCGACCCATTTGCGCAGGATGATATCCTTGTCCGAAGCGGTCTGTGCCAGCAGATAGCTGCGCCGCTCGGCCTGCCCGCGCAGGATGTCGGATATTTCCAGGTAGACGAGACTGATGCCCATCAGGATGCCCAGGCCCAGCAGGCCGAAAATCAGAAAAAAATTGCGCTGGTCCCGGGAAAGACGCTTCAGCGTGTCAATGGAAATTGCCATGCGCTCTGCTCCTGAAACCGCCTGTGGAGTGTGAGGCTGCCTTCGTGCCTTATTTCCAAGCGTTTTCATCTGAAAATATCAGAAAGGCAAACGCCACGGCGTAAAATTTCCATTGAAGACGAGTATCCGGCTTGTGTGCGGGGACGCCGGAATGGAAGCCGCGTTCCGTGAGCGCGCAGTCCAAGGCCAGACGCATGGCTTCCTCCTTGGCGCGGTAAAAAAGGCGGGAAGCAGACAAGCATGTTGCGCAGCGCGGACGGACAAAGAATTGCCCGTCCGCTGAGGGAGACGCGATTGCTTTCCCCCGGAGGGGCGGGTAAAGTCGGTGTGTTGCAATCCGAACTTTTAACCGCCCGTGAGACGACACTAGCTTTTATAATAGCCATAGTCAATATAAAAATATCTATTCGGCTTTAATTAAAGTTGGCATGGCCCATGACCCGTGCATTTGGACGGGGCCCTGTTTCGGCTCGCGGACGAAACGCTGGAAGCCTATGACCATTGGTGAAAGGCTGAAGCTCGTCCGAGGTTCTGTTTCCCAGGATGAATTCAGCAAACGGCTCGGTGTGAGCAAGGCGGCGGTGGGCGCGTATGAGCGCAACGCCCAGATGCCGGGTTCGACTTTTATTATAGCTATATGCGAATGCTATAATATTGAACCCCGCTGGCTGCTGACAGGCGTGGGACCCATGCGCCCAGGCGCGGAGGCTGCCCATGCCGCCTCGGACACGTTACCGTCTCCGGCTGCTCTTCCCGGAGTGGTGGAGGCAGGTTGCGCGCGCTGTCTGAAGTTGGAGGAAAAGCTGAACCGGACGGAGCTCCAGCGTGACGATGCCGTGGAACAGCTTCGCCAAATCTGGGATGAAAACCGCCGACTCTGGCGGCAGAATGCGGATCTGCGTGAACGCCTGGCCCGTCTGGAAGAGCGTTTTATCGGCAAAGGGTCTATGGACTTTTCTGAACGAGCCGGTTGAAGCGGCCCGCCGGAAGCGTCTGCTATGAGGTTCGTCCGGATCAGGGACGGCGTTTCCCGGCTGTGCTTGCCGCGGCTTGCCGTTTAGCGCCGAAGACGCTATTGCTCTGCCTGCGCAATTCCGTTTCGCCGCTCGCGCGGCGGCGCAAGGAGATTTCTGTATGCCGAAAAACGCGGCTCTCATTCTGGCGGCGGGCAAGGGCACCCGCATGCACTCGGACCGGCCCAAGGTTTTGCAGACGATTCTGGGCGAGCCCATGCTGGCCTATGTGCGCGCGGCCCTGCGGCCGGTTTTTGCTGAAGATGTCTGGATGGTGGTGGGACACCGGGCCCAGATGGTGGAGGCGGCCTTTCCGGACGCCCGCCTGGTTTTTCAGACCGAACAGCTCGGCACGGGTCACGCTCTGATGCAGGCTCTGCCCGCGCTGACCGAAGCGGGCTGCACCCATCTGCTGGTGGTCAACGGCGACGCGCCGCTGCTCTCCGAAGCCCTGGTGCGCGATTTCCTGGCTGAGGCCGCGGGCGCGGATCTGTCCTTTGCCACCATCGTGCCGGACAATCCCGGCGCGTACGGCCGGGTGGTGCGCAAGCAGGGCCGGGTGCTCGGCATCGTGGAGGCCAAGGATTACGATCCGGCCCGCCACGGCCCGGAAAGCGGCGAAGTCAACGCGGGCATGTACTGGCTCAGCCTGGCCGCCGTGGAGGCGCTGCTGCCGCGCCTGAACAACGACAATAAGAGCGGCGAATACTACATCACGGACATCATTGGTCTGGCCGTGGCGGAAAATTATACGGTGCGCGGCGTGGAATGCGGCCGGGACGACAGTCTGCTGGGCGTCAACTCCCCGCTGGAACTTTCCCGCCTGGAAGAACTGCTGCGCGCCCGCACGACGGAACAGCTGCTGGCCTCGGGCGTGATTCTGCACGCGCCGGACTTGGTCCGGGTGAGCCCCCTGGCCCGGGTGGAGCCCGGCGCGGAACTGAGCGGCCCCTGTGAAATCTGCGGCAGGACCGAGATCCGGCGCGGCGCATCCGTGGCCTCGCACTGCGTGGTGCGCGACTCCCTGATCCGCGAGGGCGCGGAAATCCGCTCCTTTTCGCATCTGGAGGATGCTCGTGTGGGCGAGGGCGCGCTTGTGGGGCCTTTTGCGCGGCTGCGCCCCGGCGCGGAACTGGAAGCCGACTCCCACGTGGGCAACTTCGTGGAGCTGAAAAAGGCCCGCCTGGGCAAGGGGGCCAAAGCCAACCACCTCAGCTATCTGGGCGACGCCCGGGTCGGCGCGGGCGCGAATATCGGCGCGGGCACCATCACCTGCAATTACGACGGCAAGCACAAGTATCAGACCAACATCGGGGAAAAAGCCTTTATCGGCAGCAATACCGCTCTGGTGGCCCCGGTCAGCGTGGGCGACAACGCCCTGGTGGGCGCGGGTTCGGTCATCACTAAGGACGTGCCCAACGGCGAAATGGGCATAGCCCGTGGGCGGCAGAAGAATTTGCCCCGCAGGGGATATAGAGCAAAGTAACTTTGAAAAGTTGATCTGCTCTATGAGGTGAGGACGCCATATCCCATATCGCCGCGTGACGCCATTCCGCAACATTTCCCGCACATATCGCCGCTGCCCGCGAAGCCACGGGCGGCGGCTTTTTTTATCCGCCCGGGCCATCCTTTCTTGCCAAGGTCGGGGGGCGGTGCTATCTAAAAGTCATGGAACTTCTGGAGCAGCTTGAAGCGCAGGTTGCGGAGCTTTTGGCCCGCTTGGACCGCCTCAGGGCGGAGAATACGCGTCTTCATGCCGAAGCCTCCGCCATTGTGGCGGAAAAGGCCGTTCTGGAAGAGGAAAACCGCAAGCTGCATGACTCTCTGGCGCAGGAAGAAAATCTGCGCGTCGAAGCGCTCAAGCGCATTGACGCCCTGTTGCACAGGATTCAAGAGCATGACAGCGTTGAGTAGGTTTTTGTGAGTCAGGAAAACATCAACCTTACTGTTCTCGGGCTTGATATCGCATTCAAGCCGGGTGCCGACATGGAGCGGGTGCAACGTGCCGTGCGGTTGGTGGAAGAACGGTTTGCAGACCAGAAACTGAGGTCCCACGGAGGGCAAAGCAAGGATATTTTGCTGACCTTCCTGGCCCTTGGCCTGGCGGATGATCTGTTGCAGTCGAAGAAAAGGCTGGGTGATGTGCAGAATCGCATCAATTCCCTGCTTTCCAAAATAGAGGAGTCCGTGTAGACTCTTTTGACGATTTCCCTGGGGTGTGCGTGATTTATGCCTCGGTGCTAACCTGACAAGCATAAAAATGGGTGCCGTCTCTGCTTTTTGTGTGCATGCCCGCGTTACGCGGGAAGCCTGAGAAAAGCATACGGGTGCCCGACCTGGGAAACCAGGTTCTGCACCGCAGACATGACACGGCGCTCTGGGGATTACGCCAGTCTTTCCTACGGATTGTTCATAGCGGGCGGATTTATTTCGGGCCGCTCTCTTCGCGCAACGCATCCTTCATGCCGGTATTCTCCGGCAGCCAGCCACAGGGTCCAAGCTCTCCGGGCAATCCGCTGCGGCGGTCGCGGTTTTTCGCGGCTGCCGGTGTCTGCCGGGCGCCATGCCCGTATTCATAAAGAGAGGCTGGTTTCATGGATCTTTTGTTCATTTTCGCGCTTGCGGCGGCCGTCCTGGTGGGGGTGTCGGCCGGCGCGCTGGTTCACCGCCGGGTGACCACCAAGCGCATCGGCGACGCCGATGAGTTGGCCAAGCGCATTGTGGAAGAGGCCCGTAAGGAGGCCCAGGCCCAGAAAAAGGAGATTTTGCTCCAGGGCCAGGATGACTTGTTCAATCAGAAACGCGAGCTGGAAAACGAATTCAAGGAGCGGGAACGCGACGTCAAAATCCGGGAGCGCAAGCTGGACGAGCTGGGCGACCGCCTTGAGGAAAAATTGGAAAAGGCCACCGAGAAGGAGCATGAGCTCCTGGGCACGGAAAAGGATCTGGCCCGCAAGGAACGCCAGTTGGCCGAATCCGAGGAATTTTTGCAGACCCGCATTGAGGAGCAGGAGCAGCGGCTGGCCCAGATCGCGGGCTTCACCGCCGAGGAGGCCAAGACGCGCCTTTTCTCGGAAATTGAGGCGAAAACCCGTCACGAATCGGCACGGATGATCCGCCAGATCGAAATGGAAGCCCGCGAAACCGCCGACCGCAAGGCCAAGGAAATCCTCTGCAACGTCATCCAGCGGTATGCCGGCGACTATGTGAACGAGCAGACGGTCACCGCCGTGCCCCTGCCCAGCGAGGACATGAAGGGCCGGATCATCGGTCGCGAGGGCCGCAATATCCGTGCTCTGGAGGCCGCCACCGGCGTGGACCTGATCATTGACGACACGCCGGAGACCGTCATCCTTTCCGCCTATAGTCCCCTGCGCCGCCAGGTTGCCAAGATGGCTCTGGAGCGCCTGATCCAGGACGGCCGCATTCACCCGGCCCGCATTGAGGATATCGTCCAGAAGTGCGAGCAAGAGCTGGACACCCAGGTGCGCGAAGTGGGCGAGCAGGCCACTTTCGACGCCGGAGTGCACGGCATTCATCCTGAAATCGTGCGTTTGCTCGGGCAATTGCGCTACCGCACTTCCTTTACCCAGAACGTGCTCCAGCACTCGCTGGAAGTCTCCGCGCTCTGCGGTATGATGGCCGCCGAGCTGGGCATGGACGTCAAAAAAGCCAAGCGCGCCGGCCTGTTGCATGACATCGGCAAGGCCGTGGACCACGAGGTGGAGGGGCCGCACGCCCTGATCGGCGCGGATCTGGCCAAAAAGTATAACGAGAGCCAGGAAATCATCCACGCCATCGCCGCCCACCACGAGGATCAGCGACCCTCCACGGCCCTGGCCGTGCTGGTGCAGGCCGCGGACTCCATTTCCGGGGCGCGGCCCGGCGCACGCAAGGAATTGCTGGAGAATTACGTCAAACGCCTGGAAGATCTGGAAGGCATCGCCACCAGCTTCGACGGCGTGACCAAGGCGTACGCCATCCAGGCCGGGCGCGAAATCCGGGTCATGGTCAATTCCGAAAACGTGGACGACGACACCACCTACATTCTCTGCAAGGATATCGCGGAAAAGATCGAAAAGAATCTGACCTATCCCGGCCAGATCCGCGTCACGGTCATCCGCGAGCGGCGGGCGGTGGGCTTCGCCAAATAGGGTAAATGTCTCTTTGTACTCGCCCGTAATCGCCCGCCGGTGCGGCATATGCGCAGTCGCTCGCGCGCATGCCGCAC
>OIXH01000790.1_pt1 | contig 38142 bp, 30 predicted proteins | sample 1587741 | NCBI WGS metagenome assembly OIXH01 (sample SAMEA3888916, study PRJEB22519) | human gut metagenome | biome: human gut; feature: human-associated habitat; material: faeces | place: Denmark | collected 2011 | reverse complement strand
CCGCTCCGCGGCCGGGGCTGCGCCCTGCGCCCGCCCTCCGCAAAATCTCAAACAAAGGAGAACCCCTATGGCCCTCAAAGACCTGCTGCAAAGCCAGAAAACCATCCGGGAGCTGAAAACCGAGACCGCCGCCCTGCGGCTGGAAAAGGCCGAAGCCGCCCGCCAAAAGGAACAGCTGGAGGCCCATGCCGCCGCCGTAAGTCGGGAAGCCGACCGGGAAGCTGCCGGCCGCCAGCGGGAGCAGATCGAAGCGGTGGAAGCCGCCCAAAGAGCCCTCTTTGAGGCGATGCGCCCCCTGCTGCTGGCCCTGCCCACCGCCCGGCGGGCCATTGCCCAGAACCCCGCGCTGCTGGCCAGGGATATGATCGGGATGTTTGCCCCGGTGGATGATTTTGTGGGGGCGCTGGGCCTTACCGTCATCGGTACGGTGGGGGAGGAGACCCCCTACGACAGCGCCCGGCACGATTGCCCCGCCCTGCTGGCGCCGGGCACTCCGGTCATTGTGGCGACGGTGGGCTATGCCAAAGGGGAGCAGATCTGGGTAAAAGCAAGAGTAAAGGAAGTGATCTGATGGAACGCTACGCCGTCGATTTCGGCACCAGCAATACCGTGGTGGCCCGCTGGAACTTTGCCAGGGAGGAGCCGCAGACCATGAGCTTCCCGGCCATCACCGCGCCGGGGAGCGGCGCCATGCCGCCGGTCACTCCCTCCGTCCTCTACTACCGGGGGGAGGAAAGCTTCCTAATGGGCTACGAGGTCACCTCCCGCGGGCTGGATGATATCCGCAGCAGCCGCTATTTTTGGGGCTTCAAGCGGGGTCTTCTGCACCTCACCTCCCTCTACGAGGACCGCGGCCGGGAGTTTTCCGCCGACCATATCGCGCGGCTGTATCTCACCCGGCTGCTGGGCAATTTGGAGTTGAACGCCGATACCGTGGTCACCTTTACCGCCCCGGTCAATGCCTTTGATACCTACCGGGAGTGGATCTCCGCCTTTTTTGCGGAAAATTACCCCGATGTCCCTTACCGCCTGGTGGATGAATCGGTGGCGGCCGCCATTTCCTACGGCTCTACCCGGGCCGGTTCGGTGGTGTGCGTGGTGGATTTTGGCGGCGGCACCCTGGATGTTTCGGTGGTCCGCATGCCGGAATCCTTTGCCGGGGCGGCGGCCGGAGAAGCGGCCAAGGGCCGGGTGCTGGGCAAAGCCGGCGCCTTCCTCGGCGGCGATGATATCGACCGGTGGCTGCTGGAGGATCTGCTGATGCGGGCCGGCCGCACCGCCGAAGAGTGCGAGGAGATCCTGCCGCAGCTTACCACCCTGGCCCGGCAGATCAAGGAGGAGCTTTCCGCTCAAAGCGAGAGCAGCCGCAGCTTTTTTGATGCCGAGCATTTCAAGACCTACGAGTTCCGCTACACCCAGAATGACCTGCTGGATCTTCTGGAGGAGCACGATTTTTTTGTCACCCTCAATGATGTCCTCAATAACGCCGTCAACATGGCGGAAGCCGGCGGCATTTCCCGCAGCCAGATCGAGCGGGTGCTGCTGGTGGGGGGCACTACCCTCATCCCGGCGGTGCAGCGGGGCATCCGGGGCATCTTTGGCCGGGAAAAGGTGCAGTGCCACAAGCCGTTTGAGGCGGTGGCCCACGGGGCGCTGGCCTTCTCGCTGGGGCTCAATATCGTCGATTTCATCCAGCATTCCTACGCCATCCGCTACCTGGATTCCCTCACCAAGGAGCCGCGGTACAAGATCATCTTCAAGGCCGGCAGCGAATACCCCAGCGAAAAGCCGGTGACCCTCACCTTGTCCTCCTCCTTCCGCAATCAAAAGGCGATCGAGCTGATGATGGCGGAGATTGAGCACAAGCGGATGGGACGGGTCTCCTTTGATGCTGATGGACGGTTTTCTGCGGTGGATGACAGCAGCGATACCGTGCGGCTGCTCAATTACAGCAAAAATTCCGCCAATGCCGCCGTCATTGCCAAGCTGGAGCCGCCCGGCACCCCGCTGGATAAGCGGCTGAATGTGGCCTTCTCCATTAATGCCCGCAAGGAGCTGACCGCCACCGTGCACGATAACCTCACCGGTCAGGATATCTATGTGGATATGCCGCTGGTGGCGCTGCGGTAAAGGGAAAAATCTTGCCTAAAAATTTGCCCCGAAACCGTCACTTTGCCCCTCACTTTTTCGCAGCGATTCTGCTATAATAAACCCATAAGCAACCCACTACCCCTCGGGAGGAGGAACCGCATGAAAACCACAAAAACAGCCAAGGAAAAACTGGCCGGTCTGGTCCGGGTCATATCCATTCCGCCGGTGATGGTGACCGCCCTGCTGCTCATCCTGTATTTCTGGGGGCCGCAGCCCTTCTGCCCGGTCGGGGAGCTGGTCACCACCATTCTGCTGCTGGGCTTTGTGCCGGTGCTGGCTTATCCGGCGCAGCCGCTGTTCCCCCGCTACCGCAGCCGCGGCCGGGAGGGTCAGCGGGAGCTGGCGTTTGTCTTTACCGGGGTGGGGTATACCATTGCCTTTTTGTGGGCGCTGCTGGCGGGGGTCTCGCCGGAGATCCGCACCATCTGTGCCGGGTATTTTTTCTCGGCGCTGTTCCTTACCCTGTGCAACCGCGTGCTTCACAGGCGCGCCAGCGGGCACGCGTGCAGTGCGGCCGGGCCGCTTTTGTTCCTCATCTACTACTTTGGCTGGTGGCTGCTGCTGCCCAGTATTGTGATCGGGTGGCTGGTGGCGTGGGCTTCGGTGGCACTTAAACGCCATACCCCCACCGACCTGCTGTGGGGCGCTTTGTGCAGCGCGGCGGGCTTTGCCATAGCGGTGCTGTGGTTCTAAGGCTTTTTGAAAGTCCCCCCACTAATACGGCAAAATTGCCCCTTTTTTGCAGCCCAAAGGTTAATATTTCACTTTTTTTAACGAAAAGTTTACAATTGAGCCCCCCAAAGGGGGCTTTTTTGATGGAGAGGTTTTTAATTTTCACCAGCTCGGTGAAAGGACATATTGTAAAAGGAACAAGTAAGGGGGCGCCCCCTCTTTGCAAAACGATCCACCGGATTATTTTGCAAATTCATCCCCCTGCGGAGTGCCCTCCGGTACAGGAAATTTCGCGCTCTGCACAGCGCGACCAAAGACCGCAAGCCTTTTGAAAAAGGCTTGACCGAAAACTTTTGCGGTCAGCTCCCTTTGGATTTGACTTAAAAGGAAAAATCCCCCCACCCGATAGAGGTGAGGGGATTTTCTTTATTCTCAGTGGTCGCAGGTGGCGCAGGAGGGGCAGGCACCTTCCGCCTCTTCGCCCTCGTGGACATCCTTTTTGACATGACCGACGATGGGTTCGGGATCGATGCCCTGGCGGGTGTAGTAATCGGAAAGCGCGGCTTTGACCGCCTGCTCCGCCAGTACGCTGCAATGCAGCTTGGCGGGAGGGAGGCCATCCAGCGCCTCCACTACGGCGCGGTTACTGAGGGCGAGGGCCTCATTGATGGAACGGCCCTTGATCATCTCGGTGGCGATGGAGCTGGTGGCGATGGCGGCGCCGCAGCCAAAGGTTTTGAACTTGACATCGGTGATGGTATCGCCATCGATCTTAAGGTACATCTTCATGATATCGCCGCAGCGGGCATTGCCTACCTCGCCCACGCCATCGGCATCGGGGATCTCCCCTACATTGCGGGGATTGGTGAAGTGATCCAGAACTTTTTCGCTATACATAGGCAATCTCCTTTACAGATCCTTGATTTTTTCCCAGACGGGGGACATGGCGCGCAGCCCCTCCACAATGGGCGGTACCTGGGCAATGATATAATCGATATCCTCCTCGGTGGTGAGCTCCGAGAGGGAAAGGCGCAGGCTGCCATGGGCGACCTCGTGCTTGAGGCCGATGGCCATAAGGACATGACTGGGATCCAGCGAGCCGCTGGTGCAGGCGGAGCCGGAGGAAGCGCAGATGCCGGCCATATCCAGCCGCAGCAGCAGCGATTCGCCCTCGATGCCCTCGAACGAGATATTAAGGTTGCCGGGCAGGCGGTGCTCCCGACTGCCGTTTAGGCGGGTCCTGGGCAGCTGCAGCAGGGAATCGATCAGGCGATCCCGCATGGCGGTGATGCGGGCCATGTTTTCTTCCAGGCTGGCGGTCGCCACAGTGATGGCTTCGCCCAGCCCCACGATGGAGGCAAGGTTTTCGGTGCCGGCGCGGCGGCCCTTTTCCTGTGCGCCGCCATCCATAAAGATATTAGGCAGGATGCCCTTTTTGACATACAAGGCGCCGACACCCTTGGGCGCGTGGAACTTATGGCCGGAGAGGGAGAGCATATCCACACCCAGGGCTTTGACATCCACCGGGATATGGCCGACCGCTTGGACGGCATCGGTATGGAACCAGGCGCCGTGGGCGTGGGCGATAGCAGCCAGCTCCGCAATGGGCTGCACGGTGCCGATCTCGTTATTCGCCAGCATGATGGAAACCAGCGCGGTATCCTCCCGGATGGCCTTTTCCAGCTCGGCGGGGTCTACCAGGCCCTCCGGGGTGACGGGCAGGTAGGTGACCTCAAAGCCCTCCTTTTCCAGCGCCTTGGCGCTGTGCAGAATGGCATGGTGCTCAAATGCGGCGGTGATGAGGTGCTTTTTGCCCTTGGCGGCCCAGCGGCGCATGCTGCCCTTTAGGGCCCAGTTATCGGCCTCTGTGCCGCAGGAGGTGAAGTAAATCTCGCCCGGCTCGGCATTCAGGGCGGCGGCCACCTGGCGGCGGGCCTTTTCTACGGCGGTGCGGGCGGCGCGCCCGATGGAATAAATGCTGCTGGGGTTGCCGTAGTTCTCCATCAGCCAGGGGGTCATCGCCTCCAGCACGGCCGGGGTGACCGGGGTGGTGGCGGCATTATCGGCGTAAACAAAGCGCTTTTCCACAGTGATACACTTCCTTTATCTATATAGTATAGCCGGAAAATGTTCCCGGCTTTTTATCACGGCAATATAATATACCATCTCGGTATAATTTGCAATAGGGTAAGCGGATTTTTTATCAGGTTTTTTAGGGCTTGCGAAAAATCCGGGACGGGGGCCGCAGGCCCAGCTGCCTGCGGCGGCTGACGCAGGCTTCGCCTGCGTGTTTCGGCGGAGCCGAAACGGCCTGCGGCCCCCGCAAACCCGCGAAAAATAAAATAATCCGCCCAGCAGTGTTGCACTTTGGCCGTCTGGAGCGTTATATAGGGTAGAGCAGCCCGCAGGGGATTGACAATTTGCATAATTTCCTCCGCATATCATTACGCTATATTTACATGATGCACAAAAATCTGGTAGAATGATAGCGAGAGAAAAATGCTTTCGACAAAAAAGGAGGCCCTATGCTGAATCAGGAAACAAAGAGAAAAAACATTGCGTGCACATTTCTTTGCATTGTCGCCGTGGCGTTTGTGGCTTACCGCCTGTACCAAAGAGAACTGGCAGTCGGGGCGGCCGTGCTGATTATTTATGGGGTTTGCATGTGCTTTTTCTCGCTGCACCTCCAGCGGTTGGTGGCAGAGGGCAAAGCCGATCCCAAACGGCTGCGGTTGGTTCAGTGGGGACTGGTGCTTGTCATTGTGGTGGTAGCGGCGGCCTGGTGCATCGGCAATGCCGTGCTTACCGTTCCGCAGGATGACCGCCACCTTTCCGCTGTGGTAAATGAATTGCAGCCGGGCGCGGCCGAAGAGGAAATTACCGGCCTGCGTATGAAGCGGAACACCGGCTACTGGGCCGAGCGTGATACCTTCGATTTTTCTAACCTGGATTCGATCGCTCAATTCTGCTACCTGGAGGGCGAGGACGCCGATGTCTTGTATCACGCTTTGATGAAGCTGGAACTAAAGCCGGGAAAGGGCCGGTTTATCCTCTCCGCCAGCCAGTTGAAATTTGATCTTTATCTGTGTTGTTCGGATATCTACCTTGGATTTACCCAAAATGGTGATGTGTACCTATTTGGAGAGCCGGAGCTTGACTCTCTGGTACCGGCCAACCGCTTTACGCTGGCCGGGAGCGGCTATGTGCAGGTGGAAGCGCTTACCGCACCCTACTTTTCCGCCGCCTGATAATTTTGGTACCACGCCACCGCCAGACGGTCGCAGCGCTCATTTTCCGGGTGGCCGGCGTGCCCCTTCACCCACACAAATTCCACCTCATGATACTTCAGCAGCGGCAGCAGCCTTTCCCACAGGTCTACATTCAGGGCGGGGCTGTTGTCGCTTTTTCTCCAGCCTTTTTTCTGCCAGCCGTACACCCAGCCCTTGGTCACGGCATCCACCAGGTATTTGCTGTCGCTGGTCAGCGTAACGCGGCAGGGCTGCTTCAGGGCGCTCAAGCCCTCGATGGCGGCCAGCAGCTCCATGCGGTTGTTGGTGGTCATCGGCTCCCCGCCGGAAAGCTCCTTTTCCTGCCCCTTGTACCGCAGGATCGCCCCCCAGCCGCCGGGACCGGGATTGCCGGAACAGGCGCCATCGGTAAAAAGCTGCACCTCTTTTTTTTCTGTCATGGTGTTGTTCTCCGTTTCTGTGCCATAATCTATATAAATATTATAGCTCACTTGGGCCGGGATTACAACATAGGGGAGCACAGGCACTGCCCCTTTTGCCGGCCAGCGCGGGGGGCACATTCGGCCGCAGGCCAAATCGTCCTTTCGGACGATTTCAGCGGGCTTTGCCCGCTGGCCCGCCTTCGGCGGGCGGCCTGCGGCCGAACCAGCCCCCTTGACAGAACCACATTTATGCAGTATAATAAAAACAGAACCAAAATATTTGTGCAAGATGCAATATTTTGTCGTGAATTAGGACACAAGATCGTCGGAACGGAATGGGCGGTCTTACATCATACATTAACCCAAAAATAAAAACAGAACCCAAATTTGAATTGGAGGTACACGAGTGACTGAAAAAAAGAATAATGTACCGGCTTCTGCCGAAGCACCCCGTAAAAAGAAGGACGGGGTCTTTGGGCAGTATTTCCGCAAGAGCCGCAGCACCAAAACCGCCGCCGAGATCGCGGCGGAGATCGAACGGGTGATGCGCAGCGAGGAAGCCGCCGCAGGGACCGCCTCCGCAGGAGAACGGCCCGTAAAATCCGCGGCCAAAAAGCCCGGTCAGCCCAAGGCTTCCCAGCAGAAGCCAGCGCAGGCCAAGGCCAAGAACGGCCAAAAGGGCCAGGGCGGCCAAACCGGCAAGTCCAAGCCCGCCGAGGAACAGAAGCCCGCTGCCCAAAAGGAACAGAAGGCTTCTTCCGCCAAGGGCAAGGCGGAGGGCAAGCCCAAGCAGCAGCCCAAGGCCGCCGCGAAGAATGAGCCCAAAAAGCAGACCCAGCCCGCGGCGCAGAACAAGCCCGCCAAAAGCGAGCCTGCCAAAAAGCAGCCCGCTGCCAAGGGCGGCAGCAAAAAGCCTGCCGCTGCCGCGCAGCAGCCCAACCGCAGCGCCCGCCGCGGCAAAAAGGCCGACGGCACCCGCCGCCCCCCGCTCAGGATCATTTCCCTGGGCGGCCTGGGCGAGATCGGCAAGAACCTGACTGTCTTTGAGACCGAGCAGGATATCCTTGTTGTGGATTGCGGCTCCGCCTTCCCGGATGACGACCTGCCCGGTGTCGATCTGGTCATCCCGGATTTCACCTATTTGGAGAAAAACGCGGCCAAGGTCCGCGGCATCTTCATCACCCACGGGCACGAGGACCACATCGGCTCCCTGCCCTTCCTGCTCAAGCAGATCAAGGCCCCGGTGTACGCCACCGCCCTTACCATCGGGCTCATCAGCGGCAAGCTCAAGGAGCACGGCATCCTCAATCAGTGCAAGCTGAATACCGTCAAGCCCGGCGATACCATCCCGGCCGGCACCACCATGAGCGTCGAGTTCGTCCGTGTCAACCATTCCATCCCCGATGCCTGTGCCTTAGCCATCCGTACCCCGGCGGGCCTCATCGTCCACACCGGCGATTTCAAGGTGGATTTCACCCCCATCTCCGGCGAACCCATCGACCTGGTCCGCTTTGGCGAACTGGGCAGCGAGGGTGTTCTGGCCCTCCTCAGCGATAGCACCAATGCCGAAAAACCCGGCTCCACCCCCAGCGAGCGCATCGTGGGCGAGAGCTTTGAAAAGCTCTTTGAGCGTGCAGCCAATAAGCGCATCATCATCGCCACCTTCGCCAGCAATGTGCACCGCATCCAGCAGGTGGTGGATACCGCCGTCCGGTTCGGGCGCAAGGTAGCGGTATTCGGCCGCAGCATGGTCAATGTCGTGGCCATCGCGCAGGAGCTGGGCTACCTCACCATTCCCGCCGGCGTCCTCATCGATGCCGATAACCTGAAGGACTACACCGATGAGGAGATCGTCCTCATCACCACCGGCAGCCAGGGCGAGCCCATGAGCGCCCTGACCCGCATGAGCATCGGCAGCCACCGCAATATCAAGATCGGCCCCAATGACTGCATCATCATCTCCGCCACCCCCATCCCCGGCAATGAAAAAAGCGTCGGCAAGGTGGTAAACGAGCTGATGAAGTTGGGCGCCGATGTCATCTACGAGCGGATGTACGATGTGCATGTCTCCGGCCACGCCTGCCAGGATGAGACCCGCCTGCTGCTCTCCCTCACCCAGCCCCGGTTCTTTATGCCGATGCACGGTGAATACAAGCACCTGATGAAAAATGCCGGCGTTGGCGCCAGCATGGGCATCCCCACCGAGCATATCATCATCAGTGATATCGGCAAGGTAGTGGAAACCGATGGCGTGGATATGAAGATTACCGGCATGGTGCCCAGCGGCCGCGTGCTGGTGGATGGTCTTGGCGTCGGCGATGTGGGCAGCGTGGTGCTGCGGGACCGCAAGCTGCTGGCCGATGACGGCCTCATCGTGGTGGTCTGCGCCATCAATGACGCCACCGGCGAAGTACTGGCCGGCCCGGATCTCGTCTCCCGCGGCTTTGTGTATGTACGGGATAACGAGGACCTGATGGCCGATGCCACCGTGGTGGTGCGCAATTCCCTGGAAAAGTGCAAGCTGAACGGCTTCCGCGATTGGGCCACCATCAAGGGGCGCATCCGGGATGAGCTGGGCGATTTCATTGCCAGCCGCACCCGCCGCAAGCCGGTCATCCTCCCCATCATCCAGGAAGTATAACCCCCATCCCCCGGCACTGTCCGGGGGATTTTTGTCAAAATATCTTCCATTATGTTCTATTATTAGAAAATTTACTTCAATTTACCATTAAATTAGAAAATTTACTTCAATTTCCCATTAAATACTTGACATTTGTCTTAAAATGGAATAACCTTAACTTACCAAAATAATCGCCACGGGGCGATTCGTGTTTGTCTGCAAACACGAATCCACCTGCGAGGCAAGAGAAAAGGAGAGGTTACACAATGAAAAAGTTTTTAAGCCTTGCGCTGGCAGTTTTAATGCTGGCCGTCATGCTGCCAATCACTGCGCTGGCGGATGAACCAAGCGGCAGCATCGAGCGCGCCGTCATTACTCATGATAATGGAGTCCTGAAAAACGCTGTGTCTGTTGATCTGAAGAATGTTAACTTTGAGTCCAGCGTACAGGTGCAGCTGTACAGTGATGCGACCCTGCTGACCACGGCTACCTTGCAGGGAGTAACTCCCGGCAGCTATGGTTTCCTGACCTGCTGCATCGCAACCGAGACTGCTGACGAGTGCTGGGCACTGACCCCCTGGACTCCCAAAGATGATGTTGTCCCCGACAAAGCTGTTCTGGTTGTCGATGGCCGCAAGCTGGCTGAAAAGAAATTCGAGCTGAATGCCGATGAGTGGGCAGCCCTGCCCGGCACGGTGCCCCCCTGCAGCATCGAGAGCGCCGTCATTACTCATAAAAACGAAGTCCTGAAAAATGCTGTTTCCGTTGAACTGCAAGATGTTACCTTCAAAACCAGCGTACAGGTGAAGCTGTACAGCGACGATACTCTGCTGACCACTGCCACCTTGCGGGGAGTAGATTCCGGCTACCATGATTTCCTGACCTGCTGCATCGCTACCGAGACTGCTGACGAGTACTGGCCTCTGACCCCCTGGACTCCCAAGGACGATGTTGTCCCCAACAAGGCTGTCCTGGTTGTCGATGGCCGCGAGCTGGCTGAAAAGACTTTCGAGCTGAATGCCGATGCGTGGGCAGACCTGCCCGGCACGGTGCGCCCCTCTAGCGGCACCATCGTCATCACCACCCCCTCCGAGGATACCACCCCCAAGACCGACGATCAGAAGAACCCCTCCACCGGCGCCAATGACATGGTCGCCGCGGCCGTGGCTCTCATGGCCGTCTCCGCCCTTGGCATGGCTGTCCTCTCCCGCAAAAAATAAGCCATCCCCCTCATTTTGGGAGCCCCCTCGGGGGCTCCTTTTTCCTGTTATTTTGCTGTAAATATAGCCCTGCATTTAGTCGAATCTCACCCATATTTTCCTGCAATTGTAAATTTTCCGTGAAAAAAAGTGAATTATTAACCCCTCATATGCAAAAAAGGGTCGTTTTTGCCGTATTAGTGGAGGGACTTTTCTCCGCCAGGTTTTACGGTTTGTTCACACCGCCGCCCCAAACTGTGGTATAATATTCCCAGAATCCCCCGAAAGGAGCCCCAAAATGAAACGCAGATTTTCTCTTTTCGCCCTGCTGCTGGCCCTGCTGCTGGCCCTCTCCGCCTGCGGCGGGCAGCCTTCTCCCCAGCCCCAGCAGCCCCTCACCACCCTGCAGGAGCTGCAGGAGCTGCTCACCAGGGATTATATCGTCGGCTACCTCTGGTACTGCGATGGCCTGCCGGAACAGGGCGAACTCACCGAGGATGAGTACCTCCCCGTGGACCCTGCGGGCGGCTATGCCACCCTCGCCGATTTACAGCAACTGGTAGAAAAAACCTACACGCCCGCGTGTGTGTCCGCCCTCCTGCAAAATGCGGATACCCTCGGCCGCCCGCGTTTTGTGGAGCGGGAGGGCCGCCTGTATAAAAGCAGCCGGCCGGTTTTCAGCCGCTATTACTGGGATTACGATGCCGAAAGTGTAACCATCACCGAAGAAACTGCCGAAAATCTGACCTTCACCGTGACGATGCAAAACCTGCACACCGGCGAAATGCTACCCCTTACCCGCACCGCCCAAAAGACAGCCGAAGGCTGGCGCCTGGCCGAAGTGGGCATCCCTGCGGCGGAAGCCGACCTGACCACAGCCGCCGCCGAGGAGACCCGTGCCATCGCCGAAAAATTTGTGGCGGCCTTGGTAGAAAATAACACAGATGCCATCGCGGCGTGCGCGGGCGAGGCCCCGGAAACCTACCAGAACTGGCGCGGCATGAGTATTCCCACCGCCGAAATAACCGAAACGCTGGAGGAATATGACGGCTGTGGCCGGTACCGGGTGCACATGGCGGTAGAAAACGCCTTTGGTGTTTTTGCCAAGGGGGAGGAGGATTATCTCCTCATCGTGCAGCAGGAGCAGGGCCAGGAGACCCCGGTGATTTGCTACTACGAGCCGATGGAAAAGATTGCCTATAATTACAGCGAGGACAGGGATGACCCCGCCTGTGAAATGGCCCTATTGTTCCTGCAGGCGGAGGGTGGCATGCGATTTAACGGCAGCTTTTGGCTGGACCGCGCCACTGCCACCGACTTTGCCCTGACTATGCTGTATGCCGAAAATGAGGGCAAGACCGCCTTTGCCGCTGAGGAAGTGACGGCCGCCGCCCAAAAATATATGGGCCTGACCGGCTTTGCCCCGGATGAGAGCTATCTTGGTGCCGAAGGATACATTTTGCCGGGCCGGGCGGCCCGCAGCATGCCCCACCTGCTGCTGTGGCCCAGCTACCAGGACGGCAGCGGCCGGACGCTGGTGAAGGCCGAGATTTACAGCGACCACCTGAATACCCAGAACTGCCAGGGGTATCTTTTCGCCTTCTATGCCAATGAGGACGGCAGTCTGCGACTGTCCTCGGTGACCTGAGGAGGGCGGCAGGGGGGCGAGCGGAGCGAGCCCGCAGAGGGACAGGCCCTGGATAGGGGCAGAGCGGCCTGCGGCCCGGACCCGCCCTCTGCAGGGGCTGGACGAGAATTTCCCGCGGAAACCGGCAATAGACGGGCTGCTAAGAATCTTCATCAAAACTTAAAAAAGCCGGGCGGAAATATGGTGCGAACCGGCTTTACATCCCACTGGCAGGTGCTATAATAGATTTATCGAGATCAGACAAAAAACTGGACGAAAAGGAGACCCGGCCATGAATCGATCCTCACTGAAAAGCAGCATATTTCTCATCACCTATGGCATTGTGCTGTACCTGGTGCTGTCCCACATCGGGCTGGTGGCAGGGGCCGGCAGCTACATCATGACGGTGTTGCGGCCGGTCATTATTGGGGTGGTCATGGCTTATGTCATCAACCTGCTGATGCGCCCGATGGAAACCAAATGGCTGGCCGGGCTATGGCGCCGCTGCCCCCGCCTGGCGCGCGGCAAGCGGGGCCTCTGCATTGTCCTTTCCATCCTGGGTGTGCTGGCGATCATCACGGCCCTGTGCCTGTTCATCCTGCCGCAGGTGGGAGAAAGCCTGCTGAGCCTGGCCAACAACATTCCCGGCTATATCACCGATGCCGGTGACTTCTTCAACGGGCTGGAAAGCCGGCTGGATATGGAAAACGAGGTCATCAGCTACCTGTGGAAGCAGGGGGAAGAGCTGATCAATCAGTCCGGCACCCTCATCAAGAACTTTGTTGGAAGCGCGGCGACTTGGCTGCTCACCTTCGTCACCGGCCTAGCCAGCGGCATCATCAATGGCTTTTTGGGAATCATTTTCGCCATCTACATTCTGGCGGATAAGGAACACCTCAACTACATCTACCACCGGCTGCTGCGTGCCATCTTCAAGGACAGCATCCGGGAGCGGATCGAGTACATCGTCCGCAAGATCGACCGGGCATTCGGCGGGTTTATTTCCGGCCAGCTCATCGAGGCGTGCATTCTGGGGAGCCTGTGCTTCGTCGGGCTTACCATCGTGGGGCTTTTTGTGGGCGGGATGCCCTATGCGCTGCTCATCAGCGTGCTGGTGGGCGCCACCAGTATCATTCCCATTCTGGGCGCTTACCTCAGTGCCATTCCTTCGGCGCTGCTCATTCTGCTCATCGACCCAGTGAAGGCGCTGATTTTCGTCATCTTCCTCGTTGTTTTGCAGCAGTTTGAGGGCAATGTGATCTACCCCCGTGTGGTGGGCGGTTCCATCGGCATTGGTGGGATGTGGGTGCTGCTGGCCCTGACGGTGGGCGGCAACCTGATGGGCATTACCGGCATGGTGCTGGGGATCCCGGCCTTTGCGGTGATTTATGCCCTGGTGAAGGAATTCTGCGATAAGCGCATTGCCGAAAAGGACGCGACGGCCAAAGCGGCTGCCCCGACGGCGGAGACGGAAAAATCCGCGGAGGGCTGAGCCGGCAAGTGAATACAGCACCGGAGGGACCTGTGGGTCTCTCCGGTGTTTTGGCGTTTTGGCCTTAGGGAAAGCTGGCGGGGAGGCAGGGGACGGGCCGCAGGCCCGGCGGCGCAGCCGCCGCAGCGGGCGAAGCCCGCTGAAACCGTCCGGAGGACGGTTTGGCCTGCGGCCCGGATCCGGGATTTTGCAGGGGCCAAAAAAGAAAAGCCCACCCGGCAAAAGCGGGCGGGGCAGATTATTCTTCGGTCAGGGAGCGGCCGCAATGGGGGCAGGTATTGCCCCGTTCCCGGCCAAGATGCCTGCCGCAGTGGGGGCAGCGCAGCACCGCAAAGTGGAAGGCTGTGGCGGCAAGTCCCAGCAGGATCACCGCGCAGCCGAGAAAGAAGTTATTGGACAGGGTGAACAGCACGGCGCACACCAGCATGGCGATGACCAGGCCATCGAACAGGCGGCGGGCGGCGGCAAGGGGCATTCTCTTCATGGGCGCATCTCCTCCCAAAAATCCGGCAGCGAGGGGCAGCAGGCCTCATCGCTTTGGATGGTGAGGGCGGCGAGACGGGTGCCTGCGGCCACGGCCCGGCCCAGGGAAAGCCCGCGGGTGAGCCCCGAGACAACACCGGAGAAGAAGGCATCCCCGGCACCGGTGGAATCTACCATCTCAACCTTATGGGCGGGGCAGTGCCCGGCATCGCCGGTGATGCTATCGTAGTAGACGCTCCCCGCAGAGCCGAGGGTGACCACCATGCTGCGCAGACCCATGCCGCGGCCGTAGTGCAGGATGGTCTCTACGGCGGCTTCGGGATCGGCACGGGAAACGGGGTGGTGCAGCAGCCGTTCGGCCTCGATATCATTGCAGATGAAGCAGCGGGTGTGCCGCAGCAGGTCCGGCCGGCGCTGCACCACGCTCATATTGGCGGAGATGCAGTAGAGATCCTTCCGATACTTTTGGCACAGTGCTACGATCCATTCGCTAAGTTCTTCGCCCATATCCATTTCCAGGCAGACGCTATCCGCCCCGGAGACAATCTCATCGCCCCTTTCCTGGAGGTAGCAGGCCAGCGGCTCGGTATCCGGCATCTGGCTGGTGCTGCCGGCCAGGTCGCCCTTTTCATCCATCACGGCCAGCCACAGGCCAACGCCGTTCTGCGGGACGCGGATGCTGTACCGCAGGTCGATCTTTTGCGCTTCCAGCCGCTCCATCGCCTCCCGGCTCATGGGGGTGGTATCCCCCAGGGTGACGAAGGTGACCGGGCTGCCGATGCGGGCCATGTCCTCGGCTACATTGCGGGCCACACCGCCGTGGACAAAGCGGATGCTGCCCAAATTGGTGCCGGTGGCGTGGTACTCCCCGAACGGGAAGCCCTTGATATCGACAAAGATGACGCCCATAACGACGGTGCCTGGCATAGCGGTATTCCTCCTTGGCAGGTGGTGGGGTGGATGGAGAGGCGGCGGGACGCGGGAAGGTGCACGGTCAGGCGGCACCCCGCAGGAGTCAGCGCCCAGATGGTTTCCCTAAAGGATGAGCTGGTGGGGGTGTGAAGGGTGTGGAATGCAGGAATGGGTGCGGCCAAGTGGGCGCCCCGCAGGGGCGGCGGCGCAGCCGCCGTAACGGGCCCGAAGGGCCCGTACTCCCGCCCCCGGCAGGGGGCGGGAGCCCTGCGGGGCGTCCGGCCTGCGGCGGGCAGGGACCGATGGAGGGCGCTGCCCTATACTGTGGGATATTGTAGCACATTTTGCGGGGGAAAGGAAAGCCCTGCGGATGGAAAACAGAAGAAAAATGTGCGATTTTGCCGGTGGGGCGAGCGGATGGGTTTTCTTTTGGGCGGGGATATGATAAAATAATAGCCATTGTAAAGCCTAAAAGGAGGAAGGACCGGTGCGAAGCGTACTGATGGTGTGCCACGGCAATATCTGCCGCAGCCCGATGGCGGCCACCCTGATGCGGGTGATGGCCGAAGCGGCCGGCTGGGACGATGCCCTGTGGGTGGATAGCTGTGGGGTCAGTGACGAGGAGGAAGGCAACCAGATGGACCGGCGGGCGGTGGCGATGCTGCTTTCCCATGGCATTCGGCCGGCCCCGCATGAGGCCAGGCGATTTTCCCGCGGCGACTATGCCATGTACGATGATATCCTGTGCATGGAGGAGCGCAACCGGCGGGGGCTGCTGCGGCTGCTGGGCGGCGACCCGGAGGGAAAGCTGCGGCTGCTGCTGGACTACACCGATGACCCCCATGATATAGAGGACCCGTGGTACAGCGGGGACTTTGAGAAGGCGTACCGGGAAATACGGGAAGGCTGCACCGGCTATCTGAAGCAATTTAGAGTAAAGTAAAAGGAGAACCCCCAATGATGAAAATGAGCAAGAGAATTTTGGCGGTGCTGCTGGCGCTGCTTTTGCCGCTGCTGCTGGCGGTGCCGGCACTGGCGCTGGATAGCTATGAACTATTTGCCCGGTGGGAGCAGGATGGCTACCCCGAGGATGTGACTGGTGTTTTTTATAATACCGAGACCAAGTGTCTGGCGGTGGTGCTGACCGAGAACACCGAGGCCCGGCAGAAAGAGCTGCGGGATACCCTGACCGATGGGGAAACGCTGACCTTCTTTGCCGGGGAGTACAGCCATGCCCAGCTGGCGGAGTGCGCGGCGGCCATTACCAAGGATATGGAAGAAAACGGGCTGGCCGGGACGGTGAGCATCGGCTGGGGAGCGAACGGCGGCTACGGCCCGGGGGGGAAGGATTTCCGGGTGGTGATAAAGACTGAAACGGCGGAGGTGGCTGCCCTGACTGAGCGCTATGCCGAGTATGACAGCATGGTGGCGGTGGAGGAGAATACCGAGCCGGTGGTGCCGGATGCACCCGTGGAGCCTGAAAAGCAGGGGCTTTCCGACTGGGGGATCATTGGGATCGCGGCAATCGTGGCGGTGATGCTTATCATTGTTATCACCGTGGCGGGCAACAAAAAGCGCGCCAGGAAGAACGGGGAGCATGGAAATATCCAGCTGTAAGGATGTGCGGAAAACGAAAAAAGACGGCTTTGCCCGGGGGCAGAGCCGTCTTTCTTTATTTGGGGATTGGAGCGGGGGAGAGGCGCCCGGAAATTTGCAGCGGCGGGTAACAGGCTCCTCAAATTTTTCCACGCCGTTTATACCGCCGCAGCGGGTGCGCCCCCCGCAAGAACGCATGGGCGGGTGATGACATTTTTGATGCGGACGATCTGCCGGATAGGTTCATTTGGATAGATGCCGGCGGGGCTTGGGCCCGTCATAGAGGCAGTCTCCCTTTGGGAAAGTGAGAGAGGCTTACCGTGTGCTTCGGCGCTCCAGCACGGCGATATTTTCGATGTGCTCGGTGTGAGGAAACATATCCACCGGCTGGAGGAGGGTGACACGGTAGCCGCCCTTTTGCAGCAGGGCCAAATCACGGGCTTGGGTTTCCGGGCAGCAGCTGATGTAGACGATGCGGCGGGGGGCCATTTTTACCGCGGCGGAGAGAAATTCCGGGGTGCTGCCGCTGCGGGGCGGGTCCATCAGCAGGATATCAATGGAGAGCTTTTCCGCGGCGGCCGCCTGCATCCATTCGGTGGCATCCGCCGCCACAAAGTGGATGTTTTTCACCCCGTTTTCCTTGGCGTTGCGGATGGCATCCCGGACGGCGGCGGGATTCTGCTCCACCCCGATGACCTCCCGGGCGTCCGCGGCGGCGATCATCCCAATGGTGCCGATGCCGCAGTAGGCATCCAGCACCCGCTCCTTGCCTGTCAGGCCGGCGGCTTTGATCGCGCGGCGGTACAGCACCTCGGTTTGGGCGGGGTTGATCTGGTAAAAGGACCGGGGTGAGATGCGGAAGCTCATACCGCACAGGGTATCCCGGATGAAGCCGGGCCCGTAGAGTGTCTGTTCCCGGTCACCCAGCAGCACGCTGGTGCGGCGGTTATTCACATTCTGCACGATGGTGGTGATCTCCGGGTGTTCCTTTAGAAGTGCCTTGATGAAATTCTGCCGGGAGGGGAACACCGGGCTGGCGGTCACCAGCACCACCATGACCTCCCCGGTGTGGATGCCGCGGCGCACCAATACATGGCGCAGGAAGCCGGTGCGGGCGTCCTCATCGTAGGGGGCGAGGCGGAAGGAAGGCAGCAGCTTTTTGATGGTGACGATGATGGCGGTGGCGGTTTGGTTTTCGTTCAGGCAGCTGTTGATATCGACAATGCGGTGGCTGCGGGGCTCGTAGGTGCCGGCAATGACCTTCCGGGAGCGGTCCAGCCCGAAGGCGGCTTCCACCTTATTTCGGTAGTAGCAGGGGTTTGCAGCCCCCAGGATGGGCAGGAGTTTCCCAAAGCGGGAGAGGTGCCGGCGGGCAAGCTCCTGCTTGTGAGCCAATTCCTCCTCGTAGCTCATGGCAAGCAGCTGGCAGCCGCCGCAGCGCCGGGAATAGGGGCAGGTGAGTGATGACATAGTGGGGTCCTCCTTGGGACGGGGAAGGATGGTTGGTACGAGGGGTTGGCTCCGGCGGGCGGCCTGCCCGGCCCCTGGCCGGGCTGCCGGGCGCCCCGCAGGGGCGCCCGGTGCGGCGCGGAGCGCCGCGGCCGCCCGCCGTGGCCAGCCCCCTGCGGAAATTTGGCGGGGGCGCTGCCGCGGCAGCGGGTCACCGCAGGGTCTTTAAGTAGGCAGCATAGGCCGAGGGAATGGGATAGCTTGCGAAAAGCTCCGCCACGGGGATGGAAACGCACCCGCCCCACAGTGGGGTCTCGGGCGGCAGTTCCACACGGTAGCCCTGCATCTGCCATTCAATGTGGGTAAAGATGTGGGTGGCCGGGCCCAGCGGGGTCACGGCTTCGGTGGGGACGGAGAGCAGCTCCGCGACCTCGGCGGAGGTGTGCAGGCCCGGCAGCGTGGGGAATTCCCACAGGGAGGCGAGCAGGCCGTCCGCGGGGCGCTGGGTGATCTGTACCTCTCCCGGGCGGCACAGCAGCAGTACGGTTTTTTCCTCCTTGCGGCGGCGGGGCTTTTTCTGCCGGGTGGGCAGGGCAAGCTGCGTCCCGGCGGCGCAGGACTGGCACAGTTCCCGCACCGGGCAGCTCTCGCACAGGGGGCGGCCATTGGGCAGGCAGATGAGCGCGCCCAGCTCCATCAGGGACTGGTTAAAATCCCCGACCCGGTGCTGCGGCAGCACCTCCCAGACGATTTGCCGGAATTCCTTTTTTACGGCGGTATCCTCAATGTTGCGGGCGTCGTTCATCAGGCGGGCGGCCACCCGCAGCACATTGCCATCCACGGCGGGGACGCGGATATCGAAGGCGATGGAGGCGATGGCACCGGCGGAGTACTCTCCCAGGCCGGGCAGGCGGCACAGTGCCGCGAAATCGGCGGGCAGTTGGCCGTTATGTTCTTGCATCAGCTGGGTGGCGGCTTTTTTGAGGTTCCGTGCACGGCTGTAATAGCCCAGTCCTTCCCACAGCTTGAGGAGCTGCTGCTCCTCCACGGCGGCAAGGGAGGGAATATCCGGCAGGGCGGCGGTAAAGCGTTCGAAGTAGGCGATGCCGGCTTCCACCCGGGTCTGCTGCAGCATCACCTCGGAGATCCAGGTGCGGTAGGGGCTGGGCTTCTCCCGCCACGGCAGGATGCGCCGGTTTTCATCGTACCATTGTAATAGCTGCCCGGGCAGGGCGGCGGGTAATTGCGGCATAGGGGCCTCCTAAACGGAAAGTAATATCATATTGGATAATTGTGGTTAAAAATACAGAATGTATAGTGCGGATGGGCAGGGTTCCGCAAGAGGGAGGGGAGGCCCGGCGCGGGCTTGTCCAGCTGTAATATCTTATTCTTAGTATACCACAAACCCGCTCTTACGGCAACGCCCTGCCAATTGACACCGATGCCGTGAAATGCTATGATAAAAGCGGTATTTTATCTGAAAAACAAGGAGGCAATTTTGCCATGTCTATTCGTGATTCCTATTATTTCGCACTGCTGGAGGTCCATAATGGACGCCCCATCAGTGTTAAAACCTGCTTTAAGGGGCAGCAGGGCGATCTGACCACCCTTTCCCGCACCGTGTGTCGCTGCCAAAAGCAGCCAGACGGCTCCCTGCGGCCGGAATACGGCTTTGATGACGAGGAAAACGCCAATTGCTTTATCGATCCCCTCACCCCCCGGGAGCGCCTGATCATCCTGGGTGGCGGGCATATTGCCCAGCCCCTGTGCGAGTTTGCCGCCAGGTGCGATTTTTCGGTAACCGTGGTGGATGACCGCATGGATTTCGCCAATGAGGGGCGCTTCCCCCTGGCGCGGGAGGTTATCTGCGACAGCTTTGAGAATGCGATCAATAAGCTGCACATCACCCCCTACGATTTTGTTGTGGTTATCACCCGCGGCCACCGGCACGATGCCAACTGCCTGCGGGCACTGTTCCAGCAGCGGGAGCCTGCCTATCTCGGCATGATCGGTTCCCGGCGGCGGGTCCGCGGCCTTTTGGATATGCTGAAGGAGGAGGGCCTGGACGAGGAGCGCCTGGGCCAAATCTGCACTCCTATCGGGCTGGCCATTGGGGCGGTTTCCCCGGCGGAGATCGCCATTTCGATCCTCTCCCAGGTCATTGAGTACAAGCGCCTGCACGGCGGCATGAACCGTGCCATCAATACCTCCGACCTGGATCTTTCGGTGGTGGAGCAGCTGATGCAGGTGCAGGAGCCGGTGGCGTTGGTCACGGTGGTGGAAACCAAGGGCTCCACCCCGCGCGGCATGGGCGCCATGATGTATGTTTACCCCGATGGGCGCATCGTGGGCAGCATTGGCGGCGGATGCAGTGAGGCGGCCATTCTGCGGGACGCTTTGGACATCATCGGTACCGGCACCTATAAGGTCATTGATATTGATATGACCGGCGATGTGGCGGAAAGCGAAGGCATGGTCTGCGGCGGCATCATGAAGGTGCTGGTGGAGGATATCCCGCTGGATGTATACGACGACTAAAAATCCCCCCGGGAGGCTGTGCTGTTTCCCGGGGGGAGTTCTATCGCGCAAAAGCGAACAAATGTTTCACGTGAAACATTTTGCGGGGAGCTGGCGGGCCGCAGGCCCGGCGGCGCGAAGCGCCGCCGAAACGGGCGGAGCCCGTTTGCCCGCCGCCCGGCGGCGGGCGGCCTGCGGCCCGGATTTTGCGGTTTGCAGGGGGCGGCGGGGGGCGGAAAGCACCCCATTGGGTGAAGGTTGGGTGAAAAGTGCGGGGGGATAAATTGACAAATACACACTGTGTGTATTATAATCGGCCTTACGATGCTTCCGTGGGGGTGAACCGCGCCCGCGAAAAGCATGGAAAGTTAGATTTTTCCCAGAAAGGAGTGAGAGCGATGACAACGGCCAGCCAGCCCATGGATAAACGCATGCTGCGCACCCGGGAGGCTATCCGCTGCGCACTGCTCTCGCTGCTGAACCAGAAGGACGCTTCCCAGATCAATGTTTCGGAGCTGACCGAGAAAGCACAGATCAGCCGAAAGACATTTTACCTGCACTATGCCAGTGTGGATGAGGCGCTGCAGGAGCTGGAAAACGAGATAGAGGGATGGGTGATGGCCCAGCTGGCGCAAAGCGACATCTGGGATAACCGGCACGACCTTTATACCATCCTGAGCCGGGTGGACAAGGCCCTGCAGGAGCACGAGACCTACTCCTGCTACCTGGAAAACCGGCGCTCCCGCTACTTCCTGATGTACCGGCTGAAAAATTCCATTGCCAAGATGGTGAAGGATGAGATAACGGAAAATGCCGGTGCCGAGGTGGGAGAGGAGGATGTGGAGGCCGCGGCGGATTTCGCGGTTTCCGGCGTTCTTTCGATGTACTACGATTGGCTGACGGCCCAGCGGGTAACGCTGCGGCAGATGGCCGAGAAGGCGCAGAAGCTGCTGACCGGCGCGGTAAGCGGCCTTTTGGGGAAAAAGACAGAAGAAAAGGAGTAAAACCATATGGCAGAGCAGTATAAACGCCGCAGAGGAGACCGCAAGGACGGACGCCTGCTGCGGGAGCTGGATTCCCTGCACTACATTACGGGCATTATTTACCCGAACCGCTGCGATAACGAGGCCTACATTGGGCTGCGGGTGGACCTGACCCCTATCAATGAGTATCTGAAGAGGAAAAACGAGGGGGAGGAGCTTTTCCCCTATACCATGTTCCATATCATCACTGCGGCGCTTATTAAGACCATTACGCTGCGGCCGAAGCTGAACCGCTTTATCGCCAACTGCAACTTTTACCAGCGCAATGAAGTGACCGCTTCCTTTATCGTCAAAAAGAAGTTCAGTGATAACGGCGGCGAATCGCTGGCCTTTATCCATGCCGAGGACGGCGAAACGCTGGACTCCCTGCACGAGCAGCTTTTCAAGAAGATCAGCAACTGCCGCAGTGAGGAGACGGGGGATTCCACCGAGGATACCATGGATATCCTAAACAAGATGCCCCGTTGGCTTTCCAAGGCAGCCATTAAGACGCTGTGCTGGCTGGACCGCCACGGCTGGGTGCCGCAGGATATCATTGCCAGTGACCCCTATTATTCCTCGGTGGTGCTTTCCAATCTCGGCTCCATTGGGCTGAAGTGCGGCTACCACCACCTGACCAACTGGGGCACCTGCTCCCTGTTCTGCATTGTGGGCGAAAAGAAGACGGCGCCCTACTTTACCGCCGACGGCAGCTACGAGATGCGGGAAACGCTGGATCTCGGCCTGACCATCGATGAACGGCTGGCCGACGGCTATTATTATTCCAAGAGCATCAAGCTGCTGAAATATCTGCTGGAGCACCCTGAACTGCTGGAGCGCCCCGCCAATGAGGAGGTAGACTATGACCATCACTGAGACCAGAACCCCGTGGATCGCCAACCTGGGCGATGTGCCCGCGACGCTGGATTACTTCCAGGGAAGTATGTATGAGGCGGTGGAGAAGATCGCCGAGAAATACCCCGACTATATCGCCTATGACTTTATGGGCCGCAGCACCACCTACAAAAAGTTTGTGGAGCAGATAAACCTGTGCGCCCGTGCCCTGAAGGCCATCGGCATCCGTGAAGGGGATAAGATCACCATCTGTATGCCCAACTGCCCGCAGACCGTTATTATGTTCTACGCGGTAAATCTGGTGGGCGGCATTGCCAATATGGTGCACCCCCTTTCCAGCGAGAAGGAAATCGAATTCTACCTGAAGGAATCCGGGAGCATCTGCGCGCTGACGCTGGATCAGTTCTATCACAAGTTTGAGGCCATCCGGCAGAATGTGGAGAGCCTGAATAATGTTATCATCGCCAGCATCAAGGATGAGCTTTCCAAGCCCATCAAGGTGGGCTATATGCTGACCGAGGGCAGAAAGATCCAGAAGATCCCGGCCGACGCGCCCATTATCCGCTGGAAAGAGTTTTTCCAGATGGGCAACCGCTACCGCTGGAAGTACAAGGTGAAGAAGGAAGGCAAGGACGCGGCCGTTATTCTGTATAGTGGCGGCACCACCGGTATTACCAAGGGAATCCTGCTTTCCAACCTCAACTTTAACGCGCTGGGGCAGCAGATCATTGCCACCAACCCGATGTTCCGCCCCGGCGATAAGATGCTGGCCGTGATGCCGATGTTCCACGGCTTTGGCCTGGGCGTTTCCATTCACTCGATGCTCTCCCAGGGCGGCCGGTGCGTGCTGGTGCCCCGCTTTACTCCCCAGAGCTACGCCAAGCTGATCCTGAAGCACAAGTGCAATTTTATTGCCGGTGTGCCTACCCTGTATGAGGCCCTGCTGCGCGTCCCCACCATGGACGGCGCCGACCTAAGCTTCCTAAAGGGTGTGTTCTCCGGCGGCGACAGCCTTTCCATCGAGCTGAAAAAGCGGTTTGACAAGTTCCTGTTTGACCACCACGCAGTCATTCAGGTGCGGGAGGGCTACGGCACCACCGAGTGTGTGACCGCCAGCTGCCTGACTCCCACCCATATGGCAAAGGAGGGCTCCATCGGCCTGCCGTTCCCCGATACCTATTATGACATTGTGAAGCCCGGTACCCAGGAGAGCCTGCCCTACGGCGAGGAGGGTGAGATCTGCATCAGCGGTCCGACCGTGATGATGGAATATGTGGGCCATCCCGAGGAGACTGCACAGACTCTGCAGACCCATCCCGATGGGCGGGTGTGGGTGCACACCGGTGACCTAGGTTATATGGATGACGATGGGTTTATCTACTTTAAGCAGCGCATCAAGCGCATGATCATCACCAGCGGGTACAATGTATATCCCAGCCAGCTGGAGAACATTCTGGACGCGCATGACCTGGTGCAGATGAGCTGTGTTATCGGTGTGCCGGACAGCCTGAAGATGCAGAAGGTAAAGGCCTTTGTAATGCTGAAGCCGGGCCTGAAGCCCTGCGACGAGTACCGGGATATTCTGATGGCGTATTGCCGCAAGAATATCGCGAAATACGCGATGCCGTATGAGATCGAATTCCGTGAGCAGCTGCCCAAGACGCTGGTAGGCAAGGTGGCTTACCGTGTGCTGGAGGAGGAAGAGATCAACCGGCTGAACGGCGAAAAGAAGAACGAGGCGTAAGTAAAAGGCGAGGCTCCCTGCCGAGAGGCGGGGAGCCTTTTGATATAGAGATGTGAAATTTTTGGTCAAGCCTTTTATAAAAGGCTTGCGGTTTCCAAAGGCAGCGCATTTGGGCGCACTCCGCAGAGCGCGAAATCCCCTATACCGGAGGGCGCTCCGAAAGGGGTTGAATTTGCAAAATGATCCGGCAGAATGTTTTGCAAAGAGGGGGAACCCCGCAAGAGAGGGTTCCCCCTTACTTGTATCTTATGAAAGGTTCCCTCCCTCCGAGCAGGAGGGAAAGAAAAAAGCCCGGCCGAAGCCGGACTTTCTTTATAAACGGCAAAGCCCCGTACCCGCCCTCACTTTCGGTCGGCGATAGGGAGTAACGATGAAGCATTAACAATGCATGGATACACGATTGGGGCATAACGATGAAAAAGGGAATCGAACCCTGTGCTGCCCTCGCACAACCAATGCTTGCGAACTCATTCTCAGTCGCGGAGATCACGCCCACACCCGAAAGCTACCACTGTGCCGTTCTGCTTATTCCATCAGGTCGGCGGTCCAGTTGGTGGCCTGCAGGGTGTTATCCAGAAGGCGCAGCTCGCGGGAGGCGTCATCGGCCTGCCGCTGCAGGGCGGGGACATCGACGGCGGAAAGGATCTTGATCTCGGTGCGGGTGGCGCGGTGGGTATTCTGGCTGGCTTCCTCCACCAGGCGGCGGTAGGCATCCGCCCGCAGGGAGAGCACATCGCGGCGGGCGATGAGCTCGGTGAGGGAGCGGCCTTCGACCTTGACGGCGCAGTTGGTGAGATTGATGCGGGCAATGAGCCACTCCAACCGGGCAAGGGAGCCTTCCAGCTCCTCCAGCAGGGCGGCGGGGTCTTCGGCGGGCTTTTCGCCCTCCTGCACCAGGACATTATTATTAAGACGATAGCGGAGCTGTTCGATGCGGCGGTTGAGATCGGCACGCTCCTGCAAGGCTTCGGCCAGTTTCATATTGGTTCCTCCATTTCGCACTAAATATAGTCTAGTTTTATTATAGCATAGCGGAGGAGGGGTTGCAATCCCGGAAAAACTGTGCTAAAATAGCCCCGTAAATACAAAAAAGCTGTGACGGAGACAGTACCCCCGATGACAAAGGCCATAGCGAGCCGCGGATGGTGAAAGCGCGGCGCCGAAGTCCGGTGCGGGAAGATCACTCCCGAGCTGAAGCCTGAACGCCGTGCGGTGAGTAGGGCTCTCCGGATATCCCCCGTTAGCGGGTTCCCGCATACCCTGTGCGGCGTAATAGGTGGTTGATAAGCGAAGTGCGTGGCGCTCCGTCCTGTTATGGGATGGGGCGGTTTTTATTGGCAGACCGAAAAGGCGGGGCAAGGGAAAAACGGGCGATGGGCAAGGCCGGCCGCAGGCAGGCTGGCGCCCGACGCAAGGCGGGCTTGCGCCTGTCAAGGGCAACGCAGCCCAACGCCGTTTTTGCCGCGCCGCCGGGGAGGTAAGCTGAAAGACCGCCCTGCCGCAGACCGAAACAAAAGGAATGGCAAGACGAAAGGAGTAAATACGAAATGTACCAGAGCGTTTCTCCCAATGTGAATTTTGTGGAGCAGGAAAAGAAGATAGAGGCCTTCTGGGAAGAGGAGCATATCTTTGAAAAGAGCATTGATTCCCGCAAGAAGGGCACCCCGTATGTCTTTTATGACGGCCCCCCCACGGCCAACGGCAAGCCCCACATCGGGCATGTGCTTACCCGCGTTATCAAGGATATGATCCCCCGCTACCGCACCATGAAGGGCTATATGGTGCCCCGCAAGGCCGGCTGGGATACCCACGGCCTGCCGGTAGAGCTGGAGGTAGAGAAGAAGCTGGGGCTGGACGGCAAGGATCAGATCGAGAAATACGGCCTGGAGCCCTTTATTGCGCACTGCAAGGAAAGCGTGTGGAAATACAAGGGCATGTGGGAAGATTTTTCCCGCACCGTCGGCTTTTGGGCGGATATGGATAACCCCTATGTCACCTATGATAACAACTACATCGAAAGCGAATGGTGGGCACTGAAGAGTATTTACGATCGCGGGCTTTTGTACAAGGGCTTTAAGATCGTGCCCTACTGCCCCCGCTGCGGGACCCCGCTTTCCAGCCACGAGGTGGCGCAGGGCTACAAGGCGGTAAAGGAGCGCAGTGCCATTGTGCGTTTTAAGGTAAAGGGCGAGGATGCGTACTTCCTGGCGTGGACCACCACCCCCTGGACCCTGCCCAGTAATGTGGCGCTGTGCGTCAATCCCAAGGACACCTACTGCAAGGTGAAGGCCGCCGACGGCTACACCTACTACATGGCGCAGCCGCTGCTGGATGCCGTACTGGGACGGCTGAAGACCGAGGACGCCCCAGCCTACGAGGTGCTGGAGGAGATGCCCGGCACCGCACTGGAATATAAGGAATATGAGCCGCTTTTCACCTGCGCTGCCGAGTGCGCCGAGAAGCAGAAGAAAAAGGGCTTTTATGTGACCTGCGCCGACTATGTTACCATGGGCGACGGTACCGGCATCGTTCACATCGCGCCGGCCTTTGGTGAGGACGACGCCCAGGTAGGCCGCCGCTATGACCTGCCATTTGTGCAGTTTGTGGATGGCAAGGGCCATATGACCGAGGAAACGCCCTTTGCGGGGCTGTTTGTGAAGGACGCCGACCCCAAGGTACTGGTGGACCTGGAGAGCCGGGGTCTGCTGTACGATGCCCCCAAGTTTGAGCATGATTATCCCTTCTGCTGGCGCTGCGATACCCCCCTGCTGTACTATGCCCGCGAGAGCTGGTTCATCAAGATGACGGCAGTGAAGGATGACCTCATCCGCAACAACAATACTATCAATTGGATCCCGGAGAGCATTGGCAAGGGCCGCTTTGGCGACTGGCTGGAGAATATCCAGGACTGGGGCCTGAGCCGCAACCGTTATTGGGGCACCCCCCTCAACATCTGGGAGTGCGAATGCGGCGAGCGCCATGCCGTTGGTTCCATTAAGGAACTGAAGGAGATGAGCGACGACTGCCCCGAGAACATCGAGCTGCACCGTCCTTTCATTGATGCCGTGACCATCCGCTGCCCCAAGTGCGGCAAGAAGATGCACCGTGTGCCGGAGGTCATTGACTGCTGGTTCGATTCCGGCTCCATGCCCTTCGCGCAGCACCATTATCCCTTTGAGAATAAGGAGCTGTTTGAGGCGCAGTTCCCTGCCGACTTCATCAGCGAGGCGGTGGATCAGACCCGCGGCTGGTTCTATTCGCTGCACGCCATTTCCACCCTGATGTTCAACCGGGCCTGCTTTAAGAATGTCATTGTGCTGGGACATGTGCAGGACGAGAACGGCCAGAAGATGAGTAAATCCAAGGGCAACGCGGTCGATCCCTTTGAGGCGCTGGAGACCTACGGCGCCGACGCGATCCGCTGGTATTTCTATATCAATTCCGCCCCGTGGCTGCCCAACCGCTTCCACGGCAAGGCGGTCATTGAGGGTCAGCGGAAGTTCATCGGCACGCTGTGGAACACCTATGCCTTCTTTGTGCTGTATGCCAATATCGATAACTTTGACGCGACGAAATATACCCTGAACCCCGACGACCTGACGGTAATGGATCGCTGGCTGCTGAGCCGCCTTTACAGCACCGTACAGGCGGTGGATGACAACCTGGCGAACTATCGCATCCCCGAGGCGGCGAAGGCGCTGCAGAGCTTTGTGGATGAGATGAGCAACTGGTATGTGCGCCGCGGCCGTGAGCGCTACTGGGCCCCCGGTATGGAGGCTGATAAGGTAGCGGCCTACATGACGCTGTATACCGCACTGGTGACCATCGCCAAGGCGGCAGCCCCCATGGTACCATTCCTGGCGGAAGCGATCTACCAGAACCTTGTCCGCAGCATTGATAAGACCGTGCCGGAGAGCATCCATCTGTGTGACTTCCCCACCGTGGAGGAGAAGTGGATCGACAAAGAGCTGGAAAGCAAAATGGATGAGATCATCCGCATCGTGGAGCTGGGACGCGCCGCCCGCAACGGCGCCAACCGCAAGAACCGCCAGCCGCTGGCCGAGATGTATGTGAAGGCCGATAAAGATCTGGACGGCTTCTATATGGATATCATCCGGGAGGAGCTGAACATCAAAGAGGTCATCTTCACCAAAGAGGTGGAGGGTTTTGTGAGCTACAACTTTAAGCCGCAGCTGAAGACTGTTGGCCCCAAGTACGGCAAGCAGCTGGGTAAGATCCGCGAGGCGCTGGCGAACCTGGACGGCCGTGCTGCCAAGGCGATTCTGGACAGCGAAGGCAAGCTGAGCTTTGACTTTGGTGAGGGGCCGGTGGAGCTGACCGCCGATGATCTGCTGATCGAAACGACCCAGAGGGAGGGCTTCTATACCGTATCCGACCGGGATATCACCGTGGCGATCGACACCGTATTGACCCCGGCACTCATCGAGGAAGGCTTCATGCGGGAGATCATCAGTAAGGTGCAGACCATGCGTAAGGAAGCCGGCTTTGAGGTGACGGATCATATCCGTATCACCATGGAGGGCAGCGAGAAGGTAACTGCCGTAGCCGAAGCTAAAAAGGCGGAGATCACCGGCGCGACGCTGGCAGAGAGCCTGACGGTGGGTACCCCTGTGGGCTATACCAAGGAGTGGGACCTGAACGGCGAAAAGGCCACGCTGGGCGTAGAGAAGATCTGAACGAATAAGCAGCAGAAAGCGGGCGGGCGCGCCTGAAGCGGGGAGCGCCGCCCCCAGCGAAGCGGGGGCGGTGCGACGGTAAGCGGAAGGAGCGCACGCTGGATTGCGCGGCAAGCGGAAATTTAGAAAAAGCGCACCCCCATCCCAAGCCGGGACGGGGGCGCTTTTTATATAGGGAGGAGAATTACAGGGTTTCCAGCGAGCCAAGAGCGATGCAGTCGCCGCTCTGACGGTCGAACAGCATGATGTGGTGGCCGGTAAAGCTGATGCTGTGCTGCTCACCGATGGTGAACAGGCTGCTGCCGAATACCACGCCGGTGAGCAGGAACCCATTGACATAAACCTTGATGGTGGATTCCATACCGGTGGGCATGGCGCCGTAAATTTCACCCTTGAGGGGGGCCTCGCTGGTAATATTGAGGAATTCGGGACGGATGCCGAGAACGAGATCCTCATTGGTGAGGACGGGTTCCTCCTGCAGGGAGTCGTCCTCCTCCTCGACTTTGGCGATATGGTAGCGGAAGGGTTCATCCTTGTTGCCCTTTTCCACATAGCCCTTTTCCTGCGATTTGGCCAGACGCTCAGCGGCGTGCGCGGCGGCCTTGCGGTCACGCTCGGCAAACCAGGCGGCGAGATCCAGACCCTCGCGGGGACGGAATACGGCCTTGACACCGCCCAAAATATCGAGAGAGATGCTGCCATCCGGCTGCTGGGCGCCCTTGGCCTCCACAAAGTTGATGGAGGGATTGCCGACGAAATCCGCGACAAAGAGGTTCTGCGGGTGGTTGTAGACGGTGAGGGGCGGCTGGTACTGCTGCAAAACGCCGTTATTGATGAGGCAGATCTGGGTGGCGAGGGTCATGGCTTCCATCTGGTCGTGGGTAACATAGACGAAAGTAGAGCCGGTTTCGACATGCAGGCGCTGCAGCTCGTAGCGCATTTCCAGGCGCAGCTTGGCATCCAGGTTGGAGAGCGGCTCATCCATGAACAGGACGGAGGGCTCCGGCGCCAGGGTGCGGGCGATGGCGACGCGCTGCTGCTGGCCGCCGGAAAGCTCGGCGGGGTAGCGGTCCATAAACATGCCAATCTTGACGATGCGGGCCACACGGCGCACGGTCAGGTCAATTTCCTCTTTGGTGAGCTTGCGCACCTCGGTGACGGGCTGGCCGTCCTTATAGATGGCATAATCGGCATCGTAGCTGCCGCCGGTGGCCTCCAGTGCTTTACGGGCGGCTTCCGCCTTTTCTCGCAGGGTGGCGGCTTCGGCACTGACATCTTTGCCATCTTCCAAGTGGTAGCCCAATAGCTTTTTGGCAGTAAACTGGCTGATGGTAAAGGTATCGATGAGCTTGAGCAGGGCTTTTTTGTCATCCAGCTTGCCCTTTTTATCCCGACATTCCGCCAGTACCTTGGTCACCTCGCCGGGGGCAGAGAGGATCTCCGCCAGACGGGCGTTGACGCGGGTGTCGAAATCAATTTTGGGCAGGTCCTCCTTGACATTGGTAAGGCCAAAGGAGATGTTCTCGTAAACGGTCATATTGGGCCACAGGGCGTAGTTCTGGAACAAAAAGCCGACACGGCGCTTATTGGCGGGAACATTGATGCCCATGGCGCTATCGAATACGACCTGATCCCCGATGGTGATGCGGCCGCTGGTGGGGGTTTCCAGGCCCGCGATCATGCGCAGGGTGGTGGTTTTACCGCAGCCGGAAGGGCCCAGCAGTGTGACGAAGGAGTTATCGGCGATGGTGAGGTTCAGGTCCTCCACCGCGTAGAATTTGCCCCAACGCTTGGTGATGTGTTCAAGTTTGATCTCTGGCATGGTTTAACCTCCTATTCCCTTATCAAGGCTGGCCCCGGTGACCTTATTGACGAGGGCATTGCAGATGAGAATGGTGACGATGAGGATGAGATTGATGCCGCTGGAGAAGGCGTACAGACCCATTTCATCAAAGTAATCCAGCGTGGTGGAGAGGATGAAGCCCTGGACGCACAGCAGCATGAAGAGGCTCAGCTCGCGCAGGCAGGTCATAAACGGCAGCAGATAGCCGCTGATGATGGAGGACTTCTGGATGGGGATGATGATGCGGGTCATGCGCTTGATCCAGGGGACATCCTGAATGACGGCGGCTTCTTCAATCTCGCCGGAGAGCTGCAGCATGGAATTGAGCGAGCTGCGGCTGGCAAAGGGAATGTACTTGATGGTGCCCGCGATGATAAGCAGAGCGTAGGTATTGAACAGATTGAAGTACTGATTGGAGAATAGGATGAAGAAGGCGACACCCACCGCGATGGACGGCATAAGGTAGGGCAGGAACGCCACGCTGTTAACATAGTTAGCCCAGCGGCTGCGGCGGTTCTTGCTGACGGCGTAGCCGATAAGAGTGCCGATGGTGCCGGCGATGAGCGCGCAGCTGACGCTGACGAGCATGGTGCCCTTGAAGGCAGTCCAGATGGTGTTGTTGTAGAGGATGCCCTTTTGCCCGTACATGCCGTTTTCGGTCACATTCTCGCTGGTGACCCACCACTTGGTGGTCAGGTTATTGGCATCGCCGGTGTACAGGAAGCTGTAATCGCCGGGGTTGGGCAGGAAGGTCTCGAACGCGAAGGAAATGATGGGGAAGATGCTGGTGAAGAAGGTGATGATGATAAGGATGACGGCGATGACCACGCGGCCGGTGCGTCCCAGGTTGATCTTGGAGATCTGGCCGGATTTGCCGGTGACGGTGGTGTAGTTTTTGCGGCTCTTCAGGCTGCGCTGATTGAGCAGCATGATGGCCACGCCGAAGATCATCATGATGATGGCAAGGATACTGGCTTCGCCGGTATACTTGGAGTTCATGGATACATACTTGGTGGAAAGGGTGGCAAGCCCCAGGTAATGCGGAACGGGATAGGAGCCCATGGAGCTGCCGAACACCAGCAGAATAGTGGAGAGGATGGCGGGCTTTACCATGGGCAGGGTGATGCGGAACATGGTTTTCCACTTGGGGGTATCCAGGATGGTGGCGGCTTCCTCCAGGTTCGCATCCATATTGCGGAAGATGCCGCCGATGAGGATATAGGCAAAGGGCGCATAGTGCATGCCCAGAACGATCAAGCTGGGGAAAAGCCCCTTGCACCACCACAGGGGCATCTGGACATTGAACAGGGAGGTGAGCAGACCGTTGCTGGTGCCGGTAACGGCATTGGAGTTAAAAAGGTTCTGCCACACCACCGCCAGGGTCCACTGGGGCATGATGTAGGGGAAGATAAAGATGGAGCTTAAGTATTTGCGGCAGGAAAGATTGGTGCGCGTAATGAGGAACGCGAACACACCGCCGAACAGAATGGCCACGATGCAGGAGCCGACCGAAAGCAGAACGGTATTCAGCAGGGGGGTCCACAGGTTGGCCTTGGCCAGCGGGCTGGTGAACAGGTCGGTGTAATTGACCAGGGTGTAGCCCTGGGAGGTGCCGGCCAGGTAAGCATCAATGGTGCCGGGGTGGATCTTGAAGGTATCCTGCACGATGGCAATGATAGGCGCTACCGTGGTAATGGTGAGCACAATGCCCATGAGCAGCAGGATAACATTGTGAGGCTTGGAAAAGAAGGTCTTGACCTTATTGCGCCGCACGGCGGCGGGATTGGCCTGCAAAGCTGCGGCTTGTTTCATGGTAGGGAATCACCTCTCTTGTGGGGAGTGGGGGCTGCAAAAGGGAAACGCCCCCGGCGCGGCGGTTGGACGCGATCCGGGGGCGCGCTCTTTACTTCTTAACAGATCGCAAAGATAAGTGCGTGGTGATTTTATCAGCCGGCGCTGTACTTATCCAGAACCTCGATCCAGCTGCCTACGGTGAAGGCAACAGAAGCGCAGTATTCGGGATCCTCAAGGACCAGCTTATCGGCCCACCATTCATAACCGCGGTCGTTCTTGCAGTCGAAGGTGTTAACGCCGTCAACATAGCCGCCTTCCTGATGATGGTACTTCTCCTCGGTGCCGGCCGCAACGGTCGGGTTGGAGGAATAGCCGCCCATATCCTTGCCCCAGGCAGAGAAGCCGTCAACGGTGCAGGTCATGTAGGCGATAAAGGCGCAGGCAGTCCAGGGCAGGGGGCTGTTATCGGTAACAAACAGGTAATGGCAGTAGCCATAGCCGCCGAGACCGGTGTAGCCATCCTGATAGGCTGCAACCTTGATGTTGTTCTTGGAAACAGTGGCGGATTCCTCAACGGAGCGGAGCTTGGAGTAAACCAGAAGGCCGAACTGATCCTTGGCGGAATCGGAAACCAGGGTATTGCAGATGGGACCGTCATCGGTCTGGGCATTGTAGCTGCCGACCCACAGCTTGATCCAGGCCAGGCCGTACTTGGCGTTCTCGGTCAGGCCGAGGTTCGCAGCATCGGCAGCCATGGCATCAATGGTGGGCTGGAAGTAGGCCTGCTCCTCAGCGGGCAGAGCCTCAAAAGCAGTCTTGAGGGCGGTGGAATAATCATCACGGGTGAGCATATACAGGAAGTTCTTGCCCACGATCTCGGAATCAATATCCATGAACAGGCCGTGCTCGCCCTCGGCTACGAAATCCCAAACATTATCATAGGATTTTTCACCGACGCAGTTATACATAAAGACCTTATTGAGGGTCTGCAGGGGCAGATAGCCTTCATAGGCATCGGCGGTGGTGTTGTTGGCGTCAGCCCAATCCTTGGGGATGAAGGTATCCAGAACGCCGGTCTTGACCATCTTGCTCTCGATCTGGTTGCCATCCTGAATGAGGGTCATGGCAAAGGTGCCGGTCTCCTTCAGGGAGTCAGCGGTGAGCTGCTCAAAGATCTTGTTGTTCTTGGGCTGCTGCCACTCAAAGTTCAGGGTGTAGCTGGAGTCGATGGACTGCAGGTACTCGATGAACAGAGGCAGGGCGCTCTTGCCGCGGCTGGAGTTGCCAACGCCGTAGAAGGTCTTGCCGTTGGACTCTTCGATTGCTTTTTTCGCCAGCTCCTCAAGAGTCATGCCTTCCGCTTCCTTAATGATCTGCTGGGTAGCAGAAAGCTCCTCATTGGGAGTGGGAGCGGGCTTCTCGCCGCAGGCTACCATGGCGAGAACCATGACGAGAGCCAGAGCGATTGCAAGAATCTTTTTCATCTTTTTCTCCTCCAGAAAATTTTGTTTTTGCCGCGCCGCCGGTGTGGCGGCACGAAAGCAACTATATTATAGCAACCAACCGGGACGGGCGCAACCTTATTTTAGCCTTTTTGTGGAATTCGCAAGAAAGCAACGCGGAAATTTGGCGGATTTGTTTTGCGATTCTGTGAACAGGAGGAATGGTTACTGGAATGGGAGCTGCTTTCCAAATAAGAAAAGGAGAAAAAGAGGTTTTAGGGCTAAGGCGGGGGGCGGGTTTGTGGCCGCCTGGCGGCGGGGCGGGGCCTTTTGCAAGGCCAGGCTTGTACGCCTCGCCGGCGGGGGCAAATTTGCAGTCGCCTGTCGGCGTCGCGTAGTTTTATAAAAAGTATTCATCTGTACGCCTACCCGGCGAGGGGTTACTTTTCTATGAAGAAAAGTAACCAAAAGTCATTTAGGGCTCCGCCCTAAAGACCCGACGCGTCGGTACACCCCGCCCGGAAAGCCAAAGCGACGGCTTCCCGGAGCGGGATTAGACGACGCTTATAAGGTGTCGCGGACGCATTTTATGTAAAGTCAGTTATACCCGTAAAGTATCTGCTAGCTATTCCCTTTAGTCCCCCTCCTTTGAGGAGGGGACAGGGGTGGTGGTTCGCCCTTCCGCGCTCCAGCGGGGGGGGCGATAAAAATGCGCCGCAGGCACCTTGAGAGCGTATCTGCGGTGCTGTACGGACGATGCTTCGGATCGTTCGTATTCAGCCGCAGCTTAGCGGCAAAGAGGTTTGCAAAGGGGAAAGCTCGGTTCCCCTTTGCCCTGTTTTGCTTCCTTTTGCAGGAGCAAAAGGAAGGCCCCCGCGGCAGCGGTGCCAACTAAGCCGTTGCAAAAGGCTGCGCCTCGCCGCCAGGCGACCACAAACTATCCCCACGCCGGAGGCGGAGAAGGGGAACAGAGGGGCGGATATGGGAGAAAAAGGTGGTAAATTGAACAAAAAGGCGTGATGCATTTCTATGCTGGGGGGCAGGGTCCGCCTTGCAATTTGCCCGGAGAGACTATATAATTATAATGTTGTAATATGCAATGCGCACAAGGAGGCACAGACCAGACCAAACAAACAGGAAGGGGGGATGGAGCATGGAACAAAACCACAACAATGATTACATTATTGAAATGCTTCACATCACCAAGGAGTTCCCCGGCATTAAGGCAAATGACGATATTACCCTGCAGCTGCGGCGCGGGGAGATCCACGCGCTGCTGGGCGAAAACGGTGCGGGCAAAAGTACGCTGATGAGCGTGCTCTTTGGCCTGTACCAGCCGGAAAAAGGAGAGATCCGCAAAAACGGCGTGCCGGTAAAGATCAATGACCCCAATGACGCCACGGCACTGGGCATCGGCATGGTGCACCAGCACTTCAAGCTCATTGATGTTTTTACCGTGCTGGATAACATCATCCTGGGGGCGGAGGACACCAAGCTGGGCTTTCTGCAGAAGAAAAAAGCCCGGCAGAAGGTGAAGGAGCTTTCGGAAAAATACGGGCTTGCCATTGACATGGATGCCAAGGTGGAGGATATCACCGTCGGTATGCAGCAGCGCGTAGAGATCCTGAAGATGCTGTACCGCGATAATGAAATCCTTATCTTTGATGAGCCGACCGCCGTATTGACCCCGCAGGAGATCGATGAGCTGATGGAGATCATGCGCAACCTGGCCAAGGAGGGTAAGAGCATCCTCTTTATCAGTCATAAGCTCAATGAGATCATGGCGGTGGCGGACCGCTGCACCGTACTGCGCAAGGGCAAATATGTCGGCACCATCGATACGGCCAAGACCAACAAGCAGGAGCTGAGCAATATGATGGTGGGCCGCCCGGTCCAGCTGGAGGTGCAGAAATCCCCGGCGAAGCCCGGCGAGGCGGTGCTGGAGGTAGAGCACTTTTCCGTGCCCAGCAAGCTGCACAAGAAGGACGCCGTGCACGATGTGACCTTTACCGCGCGCAGCGGGGAGATCTTGTGTATCGCGGGCATTGATGGCAACGGCCAGACCGAGCTGGTATACGGCCTGACCGGCCTGGAGAAACCCAGCGGCGGCACCGTGAAGCTGTGCGGGCACGATATTACCCACGCGAAGATAAGAGAGCGCGGCAAGGAGATGTCCCACATCCCGGAGGACCGGCACAAGCATGGCCTGGTGCTGGACTTTACGCTGGAGCAGAATATGGTGCTGCAGCGCTACTACGAGACCAAATTCCAGAATCATGGGTTCATCAAGGCGGACGCGGTGCGTGAGTACGCCGACGGCCTGATCAAGCAATTTGATGTGCGCAGCGGCCAGGGCCCCATTACCGTGGCCCGCAGCATGAGCGGCGGCAACCAGCAGAAGGCGATCGTGGCCCGTGAGCTGGACCGTGATAAGGCGCTGATCGTGGCGGTGCAGCCCACCCGCGGTCTGGATGTCGGCGCGATCGAGTATATCCACAAGCAGCTGGTGGCGGAGCGGGACCGCGGTAAGGCGGTGCTGCTGGTTTCTCTGGAGCTGGACGAGGTGATGAGCCTTTCCGACCGCATCCTGGTGATGTACGAGGGTGAGATCGTGGGCGAGCTGGACCCCGCCAAGACCACCGTGCAGGAGCTGGGCCTGTATATGGCCGGCGCCAAGCGGCAGCATAACACGCAGGAAGGAAAGGGGGAGGGCAGCGATGAGTAATAAAGTAAAATCTCCGCTGATGAAAAAGGCCCCCACCTATTCGCTGCGGGCCTCCATCATCTCCATCCTCATCGGCCTTTTGACCGGTGCGGTGGTCATCCTGATCGTGGGCGCCTTTAACCCGCTGATCTCGCTGAAGGGCGCCTGGGACGGCATCCGGCTGGTGCTCTTTGGCGTACTGAGCACCGGGCGCGACGCCGCCGGTGCTTTGACCTTCGGCTTCAATCCCACCAATATCGGCAACATGCTGTTCCGGGCTACGCCGCTCATCCTTACCGGTGTTTCGGTGGCGGTGGCCTTTAAGACCGGCCTGTTCAATATCGGCGCGCCGGGCCAGTACCTGGCCGGTACCACGGCTTCCCTGTTCCTGGCGCTTTCCATCCCCAGCAGCAGCGTTCCCGCCTGGCTCATCTGGTTCATCGCCTTCCTGGGCGGTGTGCTGGCCGGCGCCCTGTGGGGCGCCATCCCCGGCCTGCTGAAGGCGACCCTTAATATCAACGAGGTCATCGCCTGCATCATGACCAACTGGATCGCGGCAAGCCTGGTGACCTGGCTCTTTGATATCAGCAACCTGAAGAACATGGTGGAGGGCAACAAGACCGGGTATGTCTACAAGACGACCTACAACGGCGTGGCGACCTCCAAGATGGGGCTGGATAAGCTGTTCCCCGGCAGCCAAGTAAATGGCGGCATCATCATCGCCATCATTATGGCGATCCTGGTTTACATCATGCTGGAAAAGACGACCTTCGGCTATGAGCTGAAGGCCTGCGGTGCCAACCGGCACGCCGCCCGGTATGCCGGCATCCACGATAGGCGCAACATCGTCTGCTCGATGGCCATTGCCGGCGCCATGGCGGGCGCGGCGGGGGCTCTGTACTATCTTTCCGGCAACACCGAATTTTTCTGGACCACCTACCAGTCGCTGCCCAGCGAGGGCTTTGACGGCATTGCCGTGGCGCTGCTGGCGGTCAATAACCCCATCGGGGTCATCTTTACCGGCATATTCATGTCGCTGCTTTCCATCGCGGGTCTGCAGCTGACCAACCTGACGGCCTACAACGAGTACATCACCGATGTGCTTGAGGCCACGGGTTTTACCGAAATTCTGACGGTAGAACAATAGGAGGGCATCATGGCGCGAGATGAACGAATCGACCAGTTGACCATCAACGACGTTCATGCTGAAACAGCCGCGGTACCGACATCGGCCTGCATGCCCGACGTGGCAACGCTGCGCCGCATGATGTTCGAAAAACAGTGCGAGGCCGGTCGTGCCCTTGGTGCGCAGCTTGAGGCCGATGTGCAGCACGCACGCAAGGTACAAGAAGAGCTGCTGTTCGAAATGCTCGATGCGAACAAAGACACGCCGTTTGGGCGCGAGCATAACTTCGCGAACATCAAAACGGTGGAAGATTTCAAGCGTGAAGTACCGTTTACCACCTACGACGATTATGCCGGCTACATTTACGAGGTAATGGAGCGCGGCACGCGCGGTGTGGTGACTACTGAAGAGATTGTGCACTTCAACGAAACGTCGGGCACCATGGGAAACCCCAAGGGCATTCCGTACACCAAGCGCATGACTGAAGTGCTTATGGGCTACTCCGGCGCCTATACCTATTATGTAAC
>OIXH01000789.1_pt1 | contig 38152 bp, 30 predicted proteins | sample 1587741 | NCBI WGS metagenome assembly OIXH01 (sample SAMEA3888916, study PRJEB22519) | human gut metagenome | biome: human gut; feature: human-associated habitat; material: faeces | place: Denmark | collected 2011 | reverse complement strand
AGACACCCCCGTTTCCTTTATTATACCAGAAACAGGGGCGTTTGGGTAGTTTTTTAGTATGTCATAGGTAAAAGAACCGCTCAGAACTCCGCCTTAAAGGCGGCGGGCAGGGTCACGCCCTCCGGCAGAACGCCCATCACGACGTAGTTGCCGTTCACGGTCACGGCGGAGTTGTTCTTCCACGCAGGCGCGTTTTCCGGATAGGCGGTGTCGTTGGCGGCGTTGTCCACCCGCTGCTGCAAGATGCCCCGGATGGTCTCCGCGTCGGCGCCGTTGGTCACCTCCACCATCACCAGCTCACAGCCGAAGCCCACCACCGGCGGCCAATACACCACCAGCTGCTTCGTCTCCACGGCGGTCAGGCCGGGGTACTGGGCCTCGATGCTGTCGGTATCCTCCTCCGGCATCAGCACAATATCCTCATTGCCGATGGAAGCAATGGCATCCTCCGCCGCTTTCTTCAGGTCGACGGACTGGGCAGGCTGATCCTGCTGGCCGCCGTTTTGCTGGGGCGTCTTGTCGCCGCAGGCGGCCAGCGCCAGCACCGTCATCACCGCCAGTAATACGCAAAGCAATTTTTTCATGTTCCATCCTTCCTTTCTTTCGCATAGGCGCTTCCCTCAAGCGCCAGCGTAAGTATAGCGCATTTCATCGGAAATGCAACTACTATTTTGACGAAAGCTCCGGGAAAAATGTTCCAGCTTTGTGCGACAAGTTAAAGCAGCCGCCGCAGAAAATCTGCGGCGGCTGCTTTGCTATTTTAGCGATGAGAGAGTGCGGGAAAGAAGCTTACTTGTCGTACATCTCGATGAGCTTCAGCAGGTGCTCGTAGCGGGCCTTGGCCTCGTCCTCGTTGCGCTTGAAGAGCACTTCGGCGCGCTCGGGGAACTCGCGGGTCAGGCGGCTGTAGCGGGCCTCGTTCATCAGGAAGTCCTGATAACCGCCGGCAGGAGCCTTGGAGTCCAGCGTGAACTTCTTCTCGCCCTCGGGGTTGTAGCGGAACAGGTTCCAGTAACCGCAGTCCACGGCCTTCTTCATTTCCTTCTGGCAGTTCATCATGCCGCCCTTGATGGAGTGCATCTCGCAGGGGCTGTAGCCGATGATCAGGGACGGGCCGTGATAGGCCTCGGCCTCGGTGATGGCCTTGATGGTCTGAGCGGGGTTGGCGCCCATAGCCACCTGGGCCACATACACATAGCCGTACTGCATGGCGATCTCCGCCAGGCTCTTTTTCTTGACCTCCTTACCGGCAGCGGCAAACTGAGCCACCTGGCCGATGTTGGAAGCCTTGGAGGCCTGTCCGCCGGTGTTGGAGTACACCTCGGTGTCGAACACGAAGATGTTGACGTCCTTCTTGCTGGCGATGACGTGGTCCAGGCCGCCGTAACCGATGTCGTAGGCCCAGCCGTCGCCGCCGAAGATCCACATGGACTTCTTGGCCAGGTATTCCTTCTTGCTGAGGATGTCGGCAGCCAGGGTGCAGGCGGCGCAGTCGCACAGCAGCTTGCCCTGGGCCTTCAGCTGGGCGGCGTGCTCAGCGAACTGAGGAATGGCAGCCAGCTCCTCCACGGTGGCGATGCTCTCCTCCAGGGCCTTCACATAGGCCCGGGCGGGCTCGGCGTTGGCGGTGCCGTCGTCCATGGTATCCAGCCATGCCTGAGCGGCGGCTTTCAGCTCGGGACGGGCCCACTCCACGGCGATCAGCTGGCGGGTCTCGTCGGCCAGATCCTGGCGGATCTTATCCTGGCCCACGAACATGCCCAGACCGTGCTCCGCGTTATCCTCGAACAGGGAGTTGCACCATGCGGGGCCGTGGCCCTCCTTGTTGGTGCAGTAGGGGGAAGTAGCCGCGGGACCGCCCCAGATGGAGGAGCAGCCGGTGGCGTTGGAGATGTACATATGATCGCCGAACAGCTGGGTGACGAGACGGGCATAGCTGGTCTCGGCGCAGCCGGCGCAGGAGCCGGAGAACTCCAGCATGGGCTGCTTGAACTGGCTGCCCTTGACGGTGTTGTCCTGCATATCCTTCTTCTCGGCGACCTTGGCCACGCAGTAGTCGAACACGTCCTGCTGAGGCAGCTCGCCCTCCTGGGCCACCATGGACAGCGCGTTCACGGGGCAGGCGCCGATGCACACGCCGCAGCCCATGCAGTCCAGAGGACTGATGGCCATGGTGAACTGATAGGTGCCCTTGCCCTTGCCGGCCTTGACGTCCACGATCTTGGCGGCCTCGGGAGCGTTCTTGGCCTCCTCGGCGGTCAGGGCGAAGGGACGGATGGTGGCGTGGGGGCAGACATAGGCGCACTGGTTGCACTGGATGCACTTGGCGGCGTCCCAGGTGGGGACGGACACGGCCACGCCGCGCTTCTCATAGGCGGAGGCGCCCAGCTCGAACTGGCCGTCCACATGATCGGCAAAGGCGGAGACGGGCAGGCTGTCGCCGTCCATCTTGCCCACGGGCTCCAGGATCTCCTTGACCATCTTCACAAGCTCCGGCTTACCCTCCAGCTGCTTGTGCTCGGTCTCGTCCACGGCGTCGGCCCACTCGGCGGGCACATCGATCTTCTTATAGGCGGTGGCGCCCAGGTCGATGGCCTTGTAGTTCATATCCACCACGTCCTGGCCCTTCTTCAGGTAGGAGGCCTTGGCCTTCTCCTTCATGAAGCGGATGGCGTCCTCCTCGGGCATGACCTTGGCCAGGGAGAAGAAAGCGGACTGCAGGATGGTGTTGTTGCGCTTGCCCATACCGATCTCGATGGCCAGGTCGATGGCGTCGATGGTATACAGCTGGATGTTGTTGCGGGCGATATAGCGCTTGGCATCGGCCTTCAGGTGATGATTCAGCTCATCGAAGTCCCACTGGCAGTTGATCATGAACACGCCGCCGGGCTTGACGTCGTTGACCATCTTGAAGCCCTTGGTGATGTAGCTGGGGTTGTGGCAGGCCACGAAGTCAGCCTTGTTGATGTAGTACGGGGAACGGATGGGGTGATCGCCGAAGCGCAGATGGCTGATGGTCACGCCGCCGGTCTTCTTGGAGTCATACTGGAAGTATGCCTGCACGTACTTGTCGGTGTGGTCGCCGATGATCTTGATGGAGTTCTTGTTGGCGCCCACGGTGCCGTCGCCGCCCAGACCCCAGAACTTGCACTCGATGGTGCCGGGAGCAGCGGTGTTGGGACAGTTCTTATCCTCGGGCAGGGACAGGTTGGTCACATCGTCCACGATGCCGATGGTGAACTGGCGCTTCATCTCGTCGCGCTTGAGCTCGTCATACACGGCGAACACGGAGGCAGGAGGCGTGTCCTTGCTGCCCAGACCGTAACGGCCGCCGATGACCTGGATGTCGTTGCGTCCGGCGTTGGCCAGAGCGGTGACCACATCCTGATACAGAGGCTCGCCCAGAGCGCCGGGCTCCTTGGTGCGGTCCAGAACGGCGATCTTCTTGACGGTGGCGGGAATGGCCTCGATGAGCTTCTCGGGAGCGAAGGGGCGGAACAGGCGGACCTTCACCAGGCCGACCTTCTCGCCGTGGGCGTTCAGATAGTCGATGACTTCCTCGGCCACGTCGCAGATGGAGCCCATGGCCACGATGACCCGGTCGGCATCCTCAGCGCCGTAGTAGTTGAACAGGCCATAGTTGGTGCCCAGCTTGGCGTTGATCTTGTCCATGTACTTCTCCACCACGGCGGGCAGAGCGTTGTAGTACTTGTTGCAGGCCTCGCGGTGCTGGAAGAAGATATCGCCATTCTCATGGCTGCCGCGCATGTGGGGATGCTCGGGATTCAGAGCGTGCTGACGGAACTCCTTCACGGCGTCCATGTCGCACATATCCTTCAGATCCTCGTAATCCCACACGGCGATCTTCTGGATCTCGTGGCTGGTACGGAAGCCGTCAAAGAAGTTGATGAAGGGGACCTTCCCCTCCAGAGCGGCCAGGTGGGCCACAGGGGACAGATCCATGACCTCCTGCACGTTGCCCTCACACAGCATGGCAAAGCCGGTCTGGCGGCAGGCCATCACGTCGGAGTGGTCGCCGAAGATGTTCAGCGCCTGGGTGGACACGGTACGGGCGGAGACATGGAACACGGCGGGCAGCTGCTCGGCGGCGATCTTGTACATGTTGGGGATCATCAGCAGCAGGCCCTGGGATGCGGTGTAGGTGGTGGTCAGGGCGCCGGCGCCCAGAGAACCGTGAACCGCGCCGGCAGCGCCGGCCTCAGACTGCATTTCCACCACCTTGACCTGGGTGCCGAAGATGTTCTTCAGCCCGTTGGCGGACCACTGGTCCACAAAGTCGGCCATGGGGGACGACGGGGTGATGGGGTAGATGGCCGCAACCTCAGAGAACGCGTAGGACACGTGCGCCGCAGCGTTGTTGCCATCCATGGACTTCATTTTTCTAACCATAAATGAACCTCCTCATAAAAACATTTCGCGGATTTCTCAACGAAACACCATACATTGTGTATATTACCACAATGTCTTTTTTTTGTAAACGGAAAAATCAGCCTTTTTCACGGATTAAGGCTTTTTCTTCATCGTGCACAAAAATTCTCACAAGAAGGGGGAAGTTTTTTTGACAATGTATTTCAAAACGGCGGGATATGTGCTAAAATACAGATGAAACATATCAGAAAGCAACATGAGACTGTCGAAAAAAATTGGAAATCTTCCGCCATCGGAAAGGAAGATAGTTACGAAAGAAACCCATCATGGGTGTCTTTCGTTTGCAATCACAGGTTTTTCAGAACTTATTAGGTTCTGAAAAACCGCATGCAGCTTGTCAAAAAGCCATTTTTGACAAGCTGCGCAGAACTGGCATATTTTTTGTGAAAGGATGTGAGGGGGCATGGTGGTAACGGTACGGTCCCTGGGCCTCAGCGGCATCAGCGGATACGAGGTGTCGGTGGAGTGCTTCCTGTCCGGGGGACTGCCCGCCTTCGACGTGGTGGGCCTGCCGGACGCGGCGGTGCGGGAATCCCGGGAGCGGGTCCGGGCCGCCATCAAGGCCTGCGGGGCCAGATTCCCCGTCAGCCGCATCACTGTGAACCTGGCCCCGGCGGGCCAGCGCAAGGAGGGCACCGTGTATGACCTGCCCATCCTGCTGGGGATCCTCACGGCGGCGGAGGAGCTGAAGGGCCTACCGGAGGACGCGGCGTTTTTAGGAGAGCTGAGCCTCACCGGCGCGCTGCGCCCGGTGACGGGGGTTCTGCCCATGGCCCTGTGCGCCGCCCGGATGGGCATCCGCCAGCTGTACGTCCCCGCCCAGAACGCCCCGGAGGCCACCCTGGCCCAGGGGATCACCGTCTATCCGGTGGAAAACATCGCCCAGCTGGTGGCCCACCTTACCGGCGACGCCCCCATCGCCCCCCAGACCCCCTGGACCCCCTCGCCGGTGACCCGGCCCCTGCCGGACTTTGCCGACGTCATGGGCCAGGAGAACGTCAAGCGCGCCCTGGAGGTAGCCGCCGCCGGGGGCCACAACGTGCTGCTCATCGGCTCCCCCGGCTCCGGCAAGTCCATGCTGGCCCGGCGGCTGCCGTCCATTCTGCCGGATATGACCCGGCAGGAGTCTTTGCAAACCACGGAGGTATACTCCGTGGCGGGGATGACGGACCCCGCCCACCCTCTGGTGACCCAGCGGCCCTTCCGCAGCCCCCACCACACCGCCTCGCCGGTGTCCCTGTCCGGCGGCGGCACGGTGCCCCGGCCCGGGGAAATTTCCCTGGCCCACAACGGCATTCTGTTTCTGGACGAGCTGCCGGAGTTCGACAAAGCCGCCCTGGAGACCCTGCGCCAGCCCCTGGAGGACGGGGTGGTCACCATCACCCGGGTGTCCGGGTCCCTGACCCTGCCCAGCCGGTTCATGCTGGTGTGCGCCATGAACCCCTGCCGCTGCGGGTGGTACGGGCATCCCTCCGGCCGCTGCACCTGTTCGGAAAGCCAGGTGGAGAGCTATATGCGCCGCATTTCCGGCCCCCTGCTGGACCGCATTGATATGCACATCGAGGTGCCGTCGGTGGAGTACGAGGCCATGCGCCGCAAGGAAAAGCCGGAGACCTCGGCCCAGGTCCGCGCCCGGGTCAACGCCGCCCGGGAGCTTCAGAAGCAGCGCTTTTCCGGCACCGGCGTTAGCTGCAACGCCTATATGACCCCCGCCATGATCGGGCAGTACTGCCTGCTGGACGCCGCCGGGGAGCGGCTGATGAAGGGGGCCTTCGACCGGCTGGGCCTCACCGGCCGCAGCCATGACCGCATTCTCCGCATGGCCCGGACCATCGCCGACCTGGACGCCAGCCCGGATATCCAGGCCGCCCATCTGGCCGAGGCCATCCAGTATCGCAGCAGCACCCTGTTGAAATAGTCCCCCCGGTGGGTTATAATAACCGGAAACCATATACAAGGAGAAACGATCCCATGCACGAGATGATCCTGTGCAAGCTGGGCGAGGTGGTCCTGAAGGGCCTGAACCGCCGCAGCTTTGAAATGAAGCTAATGGGCAATATCCGCCGCCGCACCGCCCGGTTCGGCAAGTTCCGGGTGTATTCCAAGCAGAGCACCATCTATGTGGAGCCTGCGGAGGAGACCTGCGACCTGGCCGGGGCCTATGCCGCCTGCAAGCAGGTTTTCGGCATCATCGCCGTGGCCCGGGCCCTGCCCTGCGCCAAGGAGAAGGAGGCCATTCTGGAAACCGCCAAGGCCTATCTGGGCGATGCCCTGACGGCGGCCCGCAGCTTCAAGGTGGAGAGCAAGCGGGCGGATAAGTCCTTTCCCATGAGCTCCATCCAGCTGAGCCAGTGGGTGGGCGGACACCTGCACGAGGCCTTCCCCCACCTGGCGGTGGATGTCCACCACCCGGAGCTGACGGTGTATGTGGAGGTCCGGGAGGAGGCCGCCTATGTCCACGCCCCCGCCGAGCCTGCCGCCGGCGGCCTGCCCATCGGCATGGGCGGCCGGGCCGTGAGCCTGCTGTCCGGTGGCATCGACTCCCCGGTGGCCAGCTACATGATCGCCAAGCGGGGCGTGGAGCTGGAAATGATCCACTTTGCCTCGCCCCCCTATACCAGCGAGCAGGCCCGGGAAAAGGTCCTTCAGCTGGCCCGGGAGCTGGTGCCCTGGTGCGGGCGGCTGAACGTCACCATCATCCCCTTTGCCGAGATTCAGGAGGAGATCCGCCGCAATTGCCCGGAGGATCATTTCACCCTGATCATGCGGCGGTTCATGATGCGCCTGGCGGACGCCCTGGCCAAGGACCTGAACTGCCGCGCCCTGGTCACCGGCGAGAGCCTGGGCCAGGTGGCCAGCCAGACCATGGACGCCCTGGCCGTCAGCGGCGACGTGACAGACCTGCCCATTCTGCGGCCAGTGATCGGCATGGACAAGGAGGAGATCGTCCGCATTGCCCGTCACATCGGCACGTTTGAAACCTCCATCCTGCCCTATGAGGACTGCTGCACCGTGTTCACCCCCCGCCATCCCAAAACCCGCCCCCATGTGGAGGAGGTCCGCGAGATGGAGCAGGCCCTGGACGTGGAGGGTCTGGTCCGCCGGGCCATGGACGGCCGCGAGGTGGTAAAGCTCCGCTGACCCGTTTTAACCCCAACGAAAAGGAAGTGATACCATGCCCCACCAGGCGGAGATCCTTGCCGTGGGCACGGAACTGCTTTTAGGCAGCATTACCAATACAAACGCACAATTTTTGTCGGAACTGCTGGCCTCGGCAGGAATCGACGTGCTGTACCACACCGCCGTGGGGGACAATCCCCGGCGTCTGCGGGCGGCGGTGGAGACTGCCCGGGGCCGCTGTGACCTGCTGGTGTTCACCGGCGGCTTAGGCCCCACCTATGACGACATGACCAAGGAGACGGTGGCCGAGGCCTTCGGCCTGGCCCTGGAGTATCACCCGGAGGTCATGGAGGAGATTCAGTGCTATTTCGACAACGTATTCCACCGGCCCATGCCCGCCTGCAACCGCCGGCAGGCCATGCTGCCCCAGGGCTGCACGGTGCTGCACAACCCCGTGGGCACCGCCCCGGGCTGCATCTTCACGGCGGACGGCGTCACGGCGGTGCTGCTGCCGGGGGTCCCCCACGAGTGCCGGTATCTGGCGGAGCACGCCCTGCTTCCCTGGCTTCAGGGGTGCAGCGGCGGCGTTATCCGCAGCCACGACCTGCGGGTGTTCGGCCTGACGGAGCCCCGGGTCCAGGAGCTGCTGGGGGACTTGATGGACCGGGCGGAAAACCCCTCCCTGGCCCCCTATGCCAAGCCCGGCGAGGTGATGCTGCGGCTGACGGCCAAGGGCGAAAGCCCCCAGGACTGCCAGGAGCGCATGGCCCCGCTGTTCTGGGACGTCCGCTCCCGGCTGGGGGACTGTTTATACGGCGTGGACGTGTCCTCCCTGGAGGAGGTGGTCATCACCCGGCTGCGGCAGAAGGGGCTGACCCTTTCGGCGGCGGAGAGCTGCACCGGCGGCCTCATCGCCAAGCGGCTGACGGACGTGCCCGGAGCCTCGGCGGCGTTTCTGGGGGGTGTGGTGTCCTATACCAACGCCGTCAAGGCCGGGGTGCTGGGCGTGCCCCGGGACCTGCTGGAGCAATACGGCCCGGTGTCGGAGCCGGTGGCCCGGGCCATGGCGGAGGGCGTCCGGCGGCTTACCGGCAGCGACCTTTCGGTGTCCGTCACCGGCCTGGCCGGGCCTGACGGCGACGACCGGGGAAACCCCGTGGGTACGGTATATCTGGGCCTGAGCCTGCCGGGGGAGACCCTGGTGCGGCGGCTGGCCCTGGGCGGCGACCGGCCCCGCATCCGGCTTCTGGCCGCCAGCAGCGCACTGGATATCATACGCAGACACCTTTGTGATCTGCCCATAGAACAGGAATAGGAGAAAAAATAACATGGCAGCAAACCCGATGAACAACAAGAACCTGGGCCGGACCCACAGCAAGGAGCTGGCCAAAAACAACCGCGGCAAGCGTACCCGGAAAAACAGCGACTACCAGACTGCGGCCACTGCCGCCCGCCAGGCCCAGGCCCAGAGCCAGGCCGCCCAGAAGGCCCCCTGGCCCACCAAGGTCAAGGTCACCCTGGGCATCATGTTCGGCGTGCTGGTGGCGTGCCTGGTGGTGCGGCTGGCGGTCCCCTCCCTGCAGGAAAACCAGATCCTCAACAGCGCCACCACCCTGCTGCTGGGTCTTTCCTGCGGCGCGCTGTATCTGATCCGCAAGGACTACCCCGCCCCCAAGCCCTCGAAGCTGGACGGCGTGGTCAACGCCGTTCTGATCGTGTTCGCCCTGGTATACGGCCTTCTGGGCGTCTGGGGCCTTCTGCAGCTGCTCGCGTAAAATTGTCCCGCCCTGTCCCGCCCTTGTCCCGGGAATTTCCCGTTGACAACCGGGACAGGGCGTGCTATATTGAGGGATAACAAAAGGCGTTGACGAGGAAGCCGCCTGCGGCAGGCAGCAGAGAGGAGCCCATCTTGGTGCAAGGGTCCCGGCTGAAAGCAGGATGCGTACCGCCTCCGAGCCGTCCGCCCAACGGGCCATGGCCCCAGTAGGCCGGACCGGGCCCTCCCGTTACAGAGGAGCTACGAGCGACGGGACCCGTGTCCCGTAAGCAGGGTGGAACCGTGGAGTAATGCCGATTACCTCACCCCTGAATCACTGTCAGGGGTGGGGATTTTTATTTTCCCGACCCCAATATCAAGGAGGAATCATCATGAGCGAAGAAAACAAGTACACCTTTGAAAACGAGGAATACCGCCGGACCTATTGGCACACCTGCTCCCACGTCCTGGCCCAGGCCGTCAAGCGCCTGCACCCGGAGGTGAAGCTGGCCATCGGCCCGTCCATCGAAAACGGCTTTTATTACGATCTGGACGCGCCCTTTGCCTTCACCCCCGAGGATCTGGCCGAGATCGAGGGCGAAATGCGCAAGATCTGCAAGGAGAAGCTGAAGCTGGAGCGCTTTGAGCTGCCCCGGGAGGAGGCCCTGCAATACATGGAAGAGCGGCAGGAGCCCTACAAGGTGGAGCTGATCAACGACCTGCCCGCCGACGCCCACATCTCCTTCTATAAGCAGGGAGAGTTCGTGGACCTGTGCGCCGGTCCCCACCTGGATTCCACCGGCCGCATCAAGGGCAACGCCATCAAGCTGACCGCCTGCAACGCCGCCTATTGGCGGGGCGACAGCAATCGCCAGACCCTGCAGCGGATCTATGGCGTGGCCTTCCCCAAGAAGGAGGAGCTGGACGCCTATCTGGAGCGCATTGAGGAGGCCAAGCGCCGTGACCACCGCAAGCTGGGCAAGGAACTGGGCCTGTTCATGATGACCGAGGAGGGCCCGGGCTTCCCGTTCTTCCTGCCCAAGGGCATGGTGCTGAAAAACACCCTGCTGGACTATTGGCGGCAGTGCCACAAGCGCTACGGCTATGTGGAGATCTCCACGCCCATCATCCTCAACCAGGAGCTCTGGCACCGCAGCGGCCACTGGGATCACTACAAGGACAATATGTACACCACCGTCATCGACGGCGAGGATTACGCCATCAAGCCCATGAACTGCCCCGGCGGCATGCTGGTCTATAAGAGCGAGCCCCATTCCTACCGCGACCTGCCCCTGCGCATGGCGGAGCTGGGCCTGGTCCACCGCCACGAGATGTCCGGCGCGCTGCACGGCCTGTTCCGCGTCCGCTGCTTCACCCAGGACGACGCCCACATCTTTATGACCCCCGACCAGATGAAGGACGAGATCAAGAACGTCGTGAAGCTGTTTGACGAGATTTACTCCACCTTCGGCCTGACCTATCAGATCGAGCTGTCCACCATGCCCGAGGACCACATGGGCGACGAGAAGGACTGGAAGTTCGCCGAGGATACCCTGCAGGCGGCCATCACCGAAATGGGCAAGGACTTCGTCATCAACGCCGGTGACGGCGCGTTCTATGGCCCGAAGCTGGACTTCCATCTGGCCGATTCCCTGGGCCGGACCTGGCAGTGCGGCACCATCCAGCTGGACTTCCAGATGCCCGAGCGCTTCGACCTGGAGTATGTGGGCGAGGACGGCGAGAAGCACCGCCCCGTCATGATCCACCGGGCGCTGTTGGGCTCCATCGAGCGCTTCATCGGCGTCATCACCGAGCATTTTGCCGGCGCCTTCCCGGCATGGCTGTCCCCGGTGCAGGTCAAGCTTCTGCCCGTTACCGACCGGGCCATGGGCTACGCCAAAAACGTCGCCGCCCAGCTGGACAGCCAGGGCTTCCGGGTGGAGGTAGACGGCCGCAACGAGAAGATCGGCAAGAAGATCCGGGAGGCCACCCTGGAGAAGATCCCCTTCATGCTGGTGGTGGGCGACCGGGATATGGAGGCGGGCACCGTGTCCGTCCGCACCCGCACCGGCGAGGACCTGGGGGCCATGTCCCTGGCGGACTTCGCCGCCAAGCTCCACGAGATCGTGGACTCCAAGGCAAGACAGTAAAAAAAGAACCCTTTTTCTCCGCCGCCCGGGGCCTCCCGGGCGGCGGAGCTGTTGCCTGCAAGGAGGCAACCGGTCCGGAAAATTTGTAGATTTTGTGATTTAGCCCTTGACATTCTCACAGATTTTGTTATAATAATCCATGCTGTTGTCGCAGCGGAATATATGCAGTGGTATCGAAGTGGTCATAACGAGCACGACTGGAAATCGTGTTGTCGTCAAAAGCGGCACGAGGGTTCAAATCCCTCCCACTGCGCCAGAGAAACCCCCGGAAAGCGGATGCTTTCCGGGGGTTTGATTTTGCCAGGCCCGGCAAATAAACCATCCCCCGCCCTGCCAATCGGCAAGGCGGGGGATGCACTGTTCGGGTTATTCGCCGATGGGATCGTCGTCGGAGTCATCGTGGACCGGCGCGCCGCCGTTGGCAGGCAGCGGGGCGATGAGGGTGCGGTACAGCCGCCGGAAGAACACCAGGGTCACCAGCAGGGAGGCGATCTCCGCCAGGGGATAGCTCCACCAGACCAGATCGTTGTTGCCGATGGAATAGCCGTACCGGGCCAGCACATAGGCAATGGGCACCAGAAACACCAGCTGCCGGATGATGGAGGTGGTCATGGAGTACACCGCTTTACCCAGAGCCTGGAAGGAGCTGCCCAGGGCGATGCAGGCTCCAGCCATGCAGAAGCTCAGGGAGATGATCCGCAGGGCGGGGACGCCCACCTGCAGCATGGTGTCCGTGGCATCGAAGATCTTCAGCAGAGGCCCGGGAATGGCCCAGAAGATGATCACGCCCAGCACCATGATGCAGGAGGCATAGATGGCGCTGCGCTTGATGGTCTCCACCATCCGCAGCCGGTTCTGGGCCCCGTAGTTATACGCCACGATGGGCACCACGCCGTTGTTCAGGCCGAACACCGGCATGAAGATGAAGCTGTTGAGCTTGAAGTAGATGCCGAAGGCCGTGGCCGCCGTCTCCTTGGCGGAGTGGTACGCGATGAGGATCTTGTTCATGCAGAAGGTCATCACCGAGCCGATAGCCACCATGATGACGCTGGGCAGGCCGATGGCATAGATATTCCCCACCAGCCGCCAATTGGGCCGGAAGCCCCGGAACTGCAAATGGATCTCCTTGTTCTTCTTCAGGTTGAAGATCAGTGCCAGAATACAGCCGCAGAACTGGCCGATGACCGTGGCCACCGCCGCGCCGGTGACGCCCATGTCCAGCACGAAGATAAAGATGGGGTCCAGCACAATATTCACGATAGCGCCCAGTCCCTGGGTATACATGGACAGGATGGACCGGCCGGTGCCCTGCAGCAGACGCTCGAACATGATCTCGCAGAACAGGCCCAAGGAGCCGCAGCAGCAGATCAGCAGATAGTCAATGCCGTTGTCGATGATGTAGTCGATTTGGGTCTGGGACCGGAAGAAGGGCCCCGCAAACAGCAGCGCCAGCACGGCGCAGATGGCAAAGCCCACCACCGCCAGGAACACGCCGTTGATGGCCACGGCGTTGGCCCGCTGCTGGTCCTTGGCCCCCAGAGCCCGGCCCATCAGGGCGTTGACGCCCACGGCGGTGCCGGTGGCCAGGCCGATCATCAGGTTCTGGGCCGGAAACGCCAGGGACACGGCGGTCAGCGCCTGCTCGCACACCCGGGACACGAACACGCTGTCCACGATGTTGTACAGGGCCTGCACCAGCATGGAGATGATAATGGGCAGGGACATGTTGATAATCAGCTTGGAAATGGGCATGGTGCCCAGCTTGTTTTCCTTTTCCATGGGACTATCCCCTCCTTGATTTCGATTCACAAAAGGATATTGTACCATAGCCTTGGACAAATGAAAACCCCCTGAAGGCCACATTTTCGTCGGCGTTTCAGGGGATTTTTTATTCATTTTGGAAACTTATTTCGCCCGTCGAAACAATTTCTCACTGGGTCACCAGATAGCTGCCGCTGTCGGGGGCATAGGCGGTCATGGCCACCACCCGGGTGGCGGCGTCATAGCTTGTGGGCAGGGCCGAGGCGTCCGCCTCCGGCATGACATACACCCGGTCGAAGCAGGCCATCAGCAGCTCCGGCGTCAGGCCGTTGTCCGCCGTAGGCGTCTCCCGCAGCACCACGGACAGCACCGTGCCCTCCGGCAGCTGTTTTTCCAGAGCCTGGGCAAAGTCCTTCAGCACCGCCGTCCTGTCGGCAGGCAGGTCCAGGGCCGTCTGGTCGCCGCTGGTGGGGTACAGGAACCAGTCCAGCAGAACTTCATCAAAGCCCAGCCGGGCGCACTCCTCGGCCAGGTCCGTGATATACCGCAGGGTCTCCGGCTTGGTGGGGTCCAGCCAGCGGCGGCCGGAGCCGTCCCGGTACGGGACGCCCTCAGCGGTGCACAGGGCCGCCCGGTCCCCCATGGCGTCGGCATAGGCGTTGTCGCAGAAGCAGGCAAGCCTTGCCACGGTGTAGCAGTCGCTGTCCAGAATGGTCTGGAGGTTCCGGCTGGTGGCATTGCCGCCGGTGAGGACACCCTCCGGCAGGGACACCGCCGTGTGATAGGCCACGGAGCCGTCGTACATCTTCACGTTGACGGCCACGGCCTCCCGGCCCGTCAGCAGATAGCCGGGGTCGCCGCCCAGGCAGCCGTAGGGCAGCTCCCAGGCGTGGATGGCGTCCACCTTCTGCCGCTGCGGCTCCTCCCGGGTGATGTCCACGTCATCCGGCGCAGGGGCGGGATCCGGCTGGGGCGTTTCCGGCTCCTTCCGGGACCAGGGCAGCTCCAGATGGGCCTTGCCCTCATCGTCATACACCACGTATTCCTGGGTCAGCAGATAGGCCACCGCCGCGATCAGCACCAGCACCAGCACGATGACCAGCGCTACCTTGCCCCGGGTGTTTCTTCCCCGGTAGCGATGATATCCCTTTGTGGTCATGGAGCGCACCTCCGTTCATGCAAATGCTTCAGGGCTGGATGCTGTCCAGCTGTCCCACCCGGCGGGCATGGCGTCCGCCCTCAAATTCGGTGTTCAGGAACACCTCCACAATGCGCTTGGCCAGGTTGGGGCCGGTGATGCCCGCGCCCAGGGCCAGCACGTTGGCGTCGTTGTGGCGGCGGGTCATTTCGGCGGACAGGGAGTCCGTGCAGTGGGCGCAGCGGATGCCCTTGACCTTGTTGGCAGCGATGGAAATGCCGATGCCGGTGGTGCAGATGACGATGCCCTTTTCGCATTCGCCGGAGGCCACCAGCCGGGCCACCTTTTCGCCATAAATGGGATAGTCCACGCTTTCGGTGGAGAAGCAGCCCACGTCCTCAAAGTCGATGTCGTGCTCCTCCAGCCAGATGAGAATGTCCTGCTTCAGCAGATAGCCGCCGTGATCGCAGCCGATGGCAATTTTCATGATTCGTTCTCCTCTCAGGTGTTCACAGGGCCTGAAACTGCGGCCGGCCCCGTTCAAATGTGGTGAAATGGCGGAAGCCGCAGGTCCGCAGAAGCTCCTGGCGCTGCCGGATGAAGCAGCCCACGTCCTCCGGCCGGTGGGCGTCGCTGCCCAGGGTGATGATCTCGCCGCCCAGACTGCGGTACAGCCGCAGAATTTCCTCCCCCGGCAGGGGCTCGTTTCCCCGGTTGGTGTTGCACTCGATGCCCACCCCCTGGGGAATGATGGCGCGGAAGATCTCCTCCACCCGGTCCATGTGGCGGCGGAAGGTCATGTGCTCCCCGTGGTGCTCGTTGATATACCGCAGGGGCAGGGTCAGGTGGCCCAGCACCTGGAACCGGCCCCACTGGGCCAGGGCCAGCACATCGTCCAGATAACTGTCGATGACACTATCATAATACGCTTCGCTGCCTTTTTCAATATAGTACAGGTCCATGTTGGCAAACTTTTTTCCGCTCAGGTGCACGGAGCCGATGACAAAGTCCAGCTCCTCCCCGGCCAGAAGCCGGTCCGCCCGGTCGAAGCTCAGCTGGGCCTCCCCCAGCTCCGCCCCCCGCCGCAGGGTGATCCGGTCCCCCCACAGCGCCTGGGCCTCATGGAACTGCCGCCGGGACTCCTCCCAGTCGAAGTCGTCCCGGGGAGCCAGGGTGCCCCAGTGGATGGTGTCCACATGGTCGGTGATGCACAGCTCCCGCAGGCCCTGCCGGACGGCAGCCTCCGCCGCCTGGGCCATGGTCTGGTGCCCGTCCGGGGAGCAGGTGGAATGGACGTGATAGTCTGCAAGATACATGGCTTACTTCTTCTTTCCGAAAAAGCTGCGGTGCTTTTCGTAGTTGCCTTCGCCCAGGGTCTCGCTGAATTTCTTCAGGGCCTCCTTCTGCTCCCGGTTCAGGTCCCGGGGCGTCTCGATGGTGACGGTGACGTACTGGTCGCCCCGGCCCCGGCCGTTGAGGACGGGAATGCCCTTGCCCCGCAGCCGGAACACGGTGCCGGTCTGGGTGCCCTCGGGGATGGTGTATTTCACCCGGCCGTCGATGGTGGGGATCTCCAGCTCCGCGCCCAGCACCGCCTGGGTGAAGGTGATGGGGGCCTCGCAGAACACGGAGGTGCCCTCCCGGCGGAAGATCTCGTGGGGCCGCACCATCACGGTAATCAGCAGGTCGCCGCTGGGGCCGCCGTTGGAGCCTGCGTGGCCCTGGCCCCGCAGGGAGATGGTCTGGCCGTTGTCGATACCGGCGGGGATGTTCACCTGAATGGTCCGGCGCTTGCGGATGCGGCCGCTGCCGTGACAGTCGGGGCAGGGCTGGTGAATGATCTTGCCGGTGCCCCGGCACTTCTGGCAGGGGCCCTGGCTCTGCATGACGCCAAAGGGCGTCCGCTGGGCCTGGGTCACGGTGCCGGTGCCGCGGCAGTCGGGGCACACCTCCGGCGTGGTGCCATGGGCGCAGCCGTTGCCTTTGCAGGTGGGGCAGGATTCGCTGCGGTCCACCGTCACGGATTTCTCGCAGCCGAAGGCGGCCTCCGTGAAGTCCACGGACACGCTGGCCCGGATGCTCTCGCCCCGGCGGGGTCCGTTGCGCCGCTGCTGGCCGCCGCCGAAGCCGCCGCCGAAGAAGCTGCCGAAAATGTCGCCCAGGTCGCCGAAGTCGAAGCCGCCTGCCCCGTATCCGCCGCCCTGGCCCGCGCCATAGTTGGGGTCCACCCCGGCGAAGCCGAACTGGTCATATTTCTGGCGCTTTTCGGGATTGGACAGCACCTCGTTGGCCTCGTTGATCTCCTTGAACTTCTCCTCGGCCTCCTTGTCGCCGGGGTTCATGTCCGGGTGATACTTCCGGGCCAGCTTTTTGTATGCTCTTTTGATCTCGTCCTCGCTGGCGCCCTTTTCCACGCCCAGGACCTCGTAATAATCGCGTTTCTCTGCCATAACGGCCCGCTCCCTTCTCTGGGTCTTCTATCCCTGAACACCACAGGAAGGGACAGGAAGCCCTGCCCCTTTCCGGTGGTGAAATTTCACTTATTTATTCTTGGTGTCGTCGTCATCCACGACCTTGTAGTCGGCGTCGTAATACTGGCCGCCCTGGTCACCCTGGGCGCCGCCCTGCTGGCCGGCCTGGGTGGGGTCGCCCTGGGGCGCCTGCTGCTGATACAGCTTCTCGCTCATCTTGTAGAACAGCTGGGTCAGCTCCTCGGTGGCGGCCTTGATGGCGTCGGTGTCCTCGCCCTTCAGGGTCTCCTTCAGCTTGTCAATACCGGCCTGGATGGGGGCCTTCTCGCTTTCGGGCAGCTTGTCGCCCACCTCGCTGAGGGTCTTTTCGGACTGATAGACCATCTGGTCGGCCTGGTTGCGGACCTCCACCTTCTCCTTGATCTTGGCGTCCTCGGCGGCATACTGCTCGGCCTCCTTCACGGCCTTCTCAATGTCGTCCTTGCTCATGTTGGAGGAGGAGGTGATGGTGATGTGCTGCTCGGTGCCGGTGCCCAGGTCCTTGGCGGACACGTTGACGATGCCGTTGGCGTCGATGTCGAAGGTCACCTCGATCTGGGGCACGCCGCGGCGGGCCGGAGCGATGCCGTCCAGGTGGAAGCGTCCCAGGCTCTTATTGGCGGCAGCCATCTCGCGCTCACCCTGCAGCACGTTGACCTCCACGGAGGTCTGGTTGTCGGCGGCGGTGGAGAAGATCTGGCTCTTCTTCACAGGGATGGTGGTGTTGCGCTCGATCAGGCGGGTGCACACGCCGCCCATGGTCTCAATGCCCAGGGACAGGGGGGTCACGTCCAGCAGCAGCAGACCCTTGACGTCGCCGGTCAGCACGCCGGCCTGCAGGGCCGCGCCCATGGCCACGCACTCATCGGGGTTGATGCCCTTGAAGGGCTCGTTGCCGGTGAAGTTCTTCACGGCCTCCACCACGGCAGGGATACGGCTGGAGCCGCCCACCATCAGGACCTTGGACAGGTCGGAGGGCTTCAGACCGGCGTCGGACATGGCCTGGCGCACGGGGCCCATGGTGGCGTCCACCAGATGGCCGGTGAGCTCGTTGAACTTGGCACGGGTCAGGGTCACGTCCAGGTGCTTGGGGCCGGTGGCGTCGGCGGTGATATAAGGCAGGTTGATGTTGCTGGTGGTCACGCCGGACAGCTCGATCTTGGCCTTCTCGGCGGCCTCCTTCAGCCGCTGCATGGCAACCTTATCGCCGGACAGGTCGATGCCTTCGGTGCGCTTGAATTCGCTGACCAGGTACTTCATGATGCACTGGTCGAAGTCGTCGCCGCCCAGCCGGTTGTTGCCGGCGGTGGCCAGAACCTCGATGACGCCGTCGTCGATCTCCAGAATGGACACATCGAAGGTGCCGCCGCCCAGGTCGTACACCATGATCTTCTGGGCCTGCTCCTTATCCACGCCATAGGCCAGGGCCGCGGCGGTGGGCTCGTTGATGATACGCTTCACGTCCAGACCCGCGATCTTGCCGGCGTCCTTGGTGGCCTGACGCTGGGCATCGGTGAAGTAGGCGGGGACGGTGATAACGGCCTCGGTGACGGTGCTGCCCAGATAGGCCTCTGCGTCGCTCTTGAGCTTCTGCAGGATCATGGCGCTGATCTCCTGGGGAGTGTAGGACTTGCCGTCGATGCTGACCCGGTGGTCGGAGCCCATCTCGCGCTTGATGGAGGAGATGGTGCGGTCGGGGTTGGTGATGGCCTGGCGCTTGGCCACCTGGCCCACCATGCGCTCGCCGGTCTTGGAGAAGGCCACCACGGACGGGGTGGTGCGGTTACCTTCCGCGTTGGGGATGACAACTGCCTCGCCGCCCTCCATGACGGCTACGCAGGAATTGGTGGTGCCAAGGTCGATACCGATAACTTTAGACATAATAATTGCCTCCTGAATATATGAAATAAAATTTGTTTACAAGGGTCAGTCCATCGGATACTCGGGGATCACGATGGCGGCGATGATATAGCCCAGCACGCCGCTGCCGCCCAGCAGGCTGAACAGCACCCAGGCCAGACGGATGATGGTGGGGTCCATATTGAAATACTCGGCAATCCCGGCGCACACGCCGGAGATCATCCGGTTATCCCGGCTTTTATAAAGTTTTTTTCCGTTCATAGCACATGCTCCTCTCAATTAGCAACCTTCACCATGGCGAACCGCAGGACCTTGTCGCCCAGGGCGTATCCCTGCTGGAATACCTCCACCACGGTGTTCTCCCCGGCCGACTCATCCTCCACATGCATCACGGCGTTGTGGCGGGCGGGGTCAAAGGGCTGGCCCAGGGCCTCAATCTGCTGTACGCCCAGCTTTTCCAGCACGGTCATGAACTGCTTGCAGATCATCTCCATGCCCTGGCGGTGGGGGTCCCCCTCCTCGAACTGGGCCAGGCCCCGCTCCAGGTTGTCCAGCACCTCCAAAAAGGGCTTCACGGTGTCGGCCTTGGCGTCGCCGTAGAGGCTCTCCTTTTCCTTGGCGGTGCGTTTGCGGTAGTTGTCGTATTCCGCCGCCAAACGTAGATATTTGTCGCTGGCGTCGGACACCATCTTGGCCAGCTGTTCCATTTTCTCCATCTGGTCCCGGGTGACGGTGAAGGTCTCCTCCGCCGTTTCCGGAGACGGCTCCTGCTGGGGCTGTGTCTCCGGGGTGTCCGTGTTTTCCTGTTCCTGCTTGTTTTCCTGATTCACATTCTCGCTCATGTTTCCTGGTCCTCCTTGGGGGGCAGCTGGTTCTTCCCGAACATGCGGCCCAGGCTCTCGGCAAAGTAGCTCAGGCGCGCCGCCACGGTGGCGTAGTCCATCCGGGTGGGTCCGACCACGCCCACCAGGCCCCGCATATTGTCTCCGATATCGTAGCTGGCCACCACCACGCTGCTGTCCCGCAGGGCCTCGTTGAGATTTTCGGGGCCGATGAGGATCTGCACCGGGCCGCCCTCCGTGGGCGCGGGCAGCTGTTCTTTATTGTCCACCATAAAGGTCATCAGGTCGTGGGCCTTGTCCGCGTCCCGGTATTCCGGGAACCGCAGGAACTCCTTGGCCCCGCCGGTAAAGACCTCCTGGCTGTTGGCTTCCTTCAATAGCCGTCCGGCATATTCCACCACCTGGTTCAGCGGCAGGAACCACTGGCCGGACACCTGCTCCGACAGGCTCATCAGCCGGCCGTTCATGTCCTCCGGCCCGATGCCGGTGAAATGGGCGTTCAGCAGGTGGCTCATGTCCGGCAGGCCGCCGTCGGCCACCGGCAATTGCAGCGGCAGCAGCTGGCTTTTCACCTGGCTGTCCGACAGCATCACCACGGCGATGAAGCTGCTCTGGTCCACGGGGATCAGCTCAAAGCGCCGCACGGTGGCGGCTGTCTTGTGGTCCGCCACGGCGTAGGCGGGATAGCCCACAAAGGACGAGACCATCTGGCCCGCCCGGGCCATGACCTGGTCCGTTCCCGCCAGCTTCTCGGCCAGGGAGGCGTTGAGCTTTTCCTCCTCCTCCCGGCTCAGGGACCGGCGCTCCATCAGCTCGTTGACGTACAGCCGGTAGCCCTTGGCGGAGGGGACCCGTCCGGCGGAGGTGTGGGGCTGTTCCAGATAGCCCATCTCCGTCAGGTCCGCCAGCTCGTTGCGGATGGTGGCGGAGCTGATCTTGCCGGGCATCCTCTGGGCGATGGCCTTGGAGCCCACCGGCTCCGCCGCCGCCACATATTCCTCCACCACGATCTTCAGTATCTGTCTTTTTCGATCGGTCAATTCCATATCGTTTTCTCCGTTAGCACTCCAACTTCCTGAGTGCTAAACGCAGTTTACCACCCCCTGCCGCCCTTGTCAAGTGGAAGCCTTTGAATTATTTGTAAACAAAGCCGGTTTTCCGCCGGGGAAATCGCCGAAGCGCCGCCGGTGGCGGATGAAGCAAGGCGATTTCGAGGAAGTGCCCCGACTGGCGGGCATGACACAATGCCTGCCAGTCGGCTGGCACGACGGTGGGCAGACATGGGCCCCGCCCTACAGGAACGGGGGGACCGGCAGGCCGTCCGTAGGGCCCGCTGCCCTCAGCGGGCCGCGTCACCCTCGGAACAGGGCGATTTCTCCCTTGTGGTGTCACGGCAGGGATACTTTTTGACAAGCAAAAGAGGAACGGCTGCGCCGTTCCTCTTTTGCTATTTGTATTATTATATGCGAATATTACGCTTCGTATCAGAAGCTGACGTTCTCCGGGTCCGGCTTCTGGCAGGGCTTCACGCCGGTGACGTACAGCACCGGCCCCTCGCCGTCGTAGGCCTGGCACTGCTCCTTCTTCACGGTGGCCTGGATCTCCACCCACTGGCGGTTCTTGAACTTCTCCAGTCCCTCCCCCTTGCACACCAGGGCCAGGAACTGCATGTCGTTGTTGCAGCACACCATGGCGAAGCGGCCGGGGCAGTGGATCCCCGGGAACTTCTTGGAGTGGCACATCAGCGCCTTATACCGCACGGTGACGCCGTCGTAGCGCTGGGGGTTGTCCATCATGTCCACATACCAGATGCCGTAGTCGTTGTCCGGCACGTCCAGGTGGCCGCCGGACAGGTCAAAGGGGGCCATGTCCTCGGTGACGTAGTCCTCGCTGGTGCCGTCGGTGTTCTCCAGATAGATGTCCGCCCGGCGGTTCACCATCCGCAGGTTCCGGCCCCGCAGGGCCTTGCGCAGCTCCTCATTGCAGCGGTTGAAGATGATCATGTCCGCGTTGAGAATTTTTTCCATCATCAGCTGGCCCATGTTCCGCAGATACGGCTCAAAGGTGGTGGCGTCCACCAGGCACATGATCTGATACAGGATCCAGTTGGCGGGCAGGCCCTCCCGGTACAGGGGCTCGAAGCTCCACATGCCGTTGAACTCGATGATCACCTGCTTGGGCCGGTACTGCTTTTCCAGCTTCTTGAAGAACTCCGGCGTCAGCTGGGCGGGGTCGTCCACGGTGTAGGTGAACACGTTGAACAGCACCTTGGGGTCGTACTCCGTCTCCCCCTCCTCGCAGCACAGCAGCAGGGTCCGGTCCTCGCTGGCGAAGCCGTCCTTCAGGATGCCGTTGATGAAGTCGGTTTTTCCGGCATCCAGAAAGCCGGTGATGAGATATACAGGAATGTCCATAGGCGTCTCCTTACAGGCCGAACAGGGTCTTCAGGCCGTCCTCCTTCAGCTGGGAGCCGATGACGCACAGGCGGCCGGTGTAGTCGGCGGCGCCATAGCGCACCTCGTGCTCCTGGGGCACATAGTCAAAGTGCAGCCACTGACCGTCGGCGGCGGGCACGATGCCCTTGGCCCGCAGGATGGCGCCGTATTCGCCGGAATCCAGGGCCGTCAGAATGCGGTCGATATCCGCCTGGGTGAACTGCTTGGGGGTCTCCGCGCCCCAGCTGGTGAACACCTCGTCGGCGTGGTGGTGATGGTGGTGGCAGGCGCACTCCGGGTCGTCGCACTCTCCGTCGCCGTGGTGATGGTGATGATGCTCATGCTCATCGTGGTCATGGTCGTGGTCATGGTCGTGATGATGGTGCTCGTGCTCGTCCTCATCCTCGTCATGATCATGATCGTGATGATGGTGGTGCTCATGCGCATCCTCGTCATGCTCGTCGTGGTCATGATGATGGTGATGGTGCTCGGCCTCCTGGGCCTCGTGCTCGGCCCGCATCTTCTCCAGCAGCTCGTCAGCCAGGGACACCTTCTCCACGGCGGCCAGAACGGTCTTGCCGTCCAGCTGGTCCCAGGGGGTGGTCAGGATGGCGGCGGTAGGGTTCTTCTCCCGCAGCAGGGCCGCGGCGGCCTCCAGCTTTTCCTGGGTCAGCTTCTGGGTCCGGGACAGGATGATGGTGCCGGCGGACTCGATCTGGTTGTTATAGAACTCGCCGAAGTTCTTCATATACACCTTCACCTTGCCGGCGTCGGCCACGGTGACAAAGGAGTTCAGCCTCATATCCGGAATATCCGCCACGGTGTTCTCCACCGCCACGATGACGTCGCTGAGCTTGCCCACGCCGGAGGGCTCGATGAGGATGCGGTCCGGCTGGAACTGTTCCTTCACCTCCCGCAGGGCCTTGCCGAAGTCGCCCACCAGGGAGCAGCAGATGCAGCCCGAGGACATTTCGGAGATCTGGATCCCCGCGTCCTTCAAAAAGCCGCCGTCGATGCTGATCTCGCCGAACTCGTTTTCGATGAGCACCAGCTTCTCGCCCTGATATGCCTCCTTCACCATCTTCTTGATGAGGGTGGTCTTACCTGCGCCCAGGAAACCGGACACGATGTCAATTTTTGTCATAACAGTACCTTCTTTTCTTCTCCCGCCGGGCGGGACATATTCTTTCTCCTATATCATAGCCTATTTTTTCAAAATTGCAAGGGGAGGGGAAAAAATTCACATTTCCGTCCGCATCACCGGCGGTTTGTCCCGCTTTTGCCGGGTTTTGTCCCGATTTTTCGGCGGGACAGGCCGGGACGGAAACAAAAGTGTAGCCATCCGGCGAAAAATACGGTATAATGGGGGAAAATCCAAAAAGTGAGGTATTTCCCCTATGTCCGTGAATCAGCAGCAGACCGGCGAATGGGCCCCCGATTGGGCTCCGGAAGCAGAGCCGGAATACACCTCCCGGCCCCGGCGCAGCCGGAAGCAGCGCCGCCCCAAGTGGCCCGGCGTGGTCCTGGCCCTGGTGTGCCTGGCCACCATTGCCGCCCTGGTGTGGCACTTCACCCGGCAGCAGGCAAAGCCCCTGGAGACGGCGGCGGGCTATATCGCCTCGGCGTCGGAAACGGCCCCCCTGTACGATGAGGAGGGCGCCGTTCTGGAGCAGCTGATCCGGGGCAGTCAGGTGAACTATGTGGTGGAGGAGGCCAGTGATGACCACCCGGACCAGGTTCGGGTGCCCCGGGAGGACGGCAGCTTCGGCTGGCTGGACCGGGCCAACCTCACCAGCGACGTCAACGCCGTGGTAACGCTGGAGACGGTGTATGTCCGCCGGGCCCAGAACCTGACGGACGGGGACGGGAACCCCACCGGCCCCCTGGTGCTCCGAGGCCAGGCCCTGACCGTTACCGGCTACCGGGGGCTGGCGGAGGACGGCAGCGTGGCCTATTACCAGGCGGAGGGGGGCTGCATCCCCGCCCGGTATGTCCGGCTGACGGAGGAGGAGGCCGCCGCGGCCTATGACGCGGATATGGCCCAGCTCCACGCCGACCGGGGCGACAGCTACGGCGGCGGCGACGCGGCAGGACTGGACTATGATGCCTATGAAAAGCCCAAGTTCGAGAACAACGTCATGCCCGGCACCGTGAAGGCCCTGTATCTGAACAACGAGGCCATCCGGAATCCGGAGGCCTACATTGCCGTGGCCGACGGCTGCGGCATCAACGCCTTTGTGGTGGACGTGATGGACGGCGGGGCCATTGGCTACGCCTCCCCGGTGATGCAGCAGTATTCCCCCAGCGCCTATGAGGACGCCTACAACACCTTAGAGGACTATCAGGCGGCGGTGCGGAAGCTGAAGGACGCCGGGTACTATGTCATCGGCCGGATCACCGTATTCAACGATCCCAACCTGGCCGCAGATCATCCGGAGTGCGTGGTGGCGGACCTGGACGGCAATCCGCTGAAGATCGGCGGCATGTACTGGCCCAGCGTATACAGCCGCTATGTGTGGCAGTATAAGGTGGACCTGGCCCTGGAGGCCGCCCGGACCATGGGCTTCAACGAGATTCAGTTTGACTATGTCCGCTTCCCCGACGGCACCTGGGACTATGACGAGGCGGGCACCATCGACTACCGCAACGCCAATGACGAGAGCAGGGCCCAGGCGGTGCAGCGGTTTTTGCAGTATGCCGCCGACCGGCTCCATGAGGCGGGGGTGTATGTCTCGGCAGACGTGTTCGGCGAGTGCGCCGAGAAATACGTCACCGCCTATGGCCAGTACTGGGCGGCCATCAGCGGCGTGATGGACGCCATCAGCGCCATGCCGTACCCCGATCATTATTCCGCCTCCGGCAGCTGGCTGCCCTGGGAGCATCCCTATGAGACCATGAAAACCTTCGGCGAAAAGGCCGCCGCCCGCCAGCAGGAGACCCCCTCCCCTGCCGCCGTGCGCACCTGGATCCAGTGCTACAACGCCATCCGGGAGCCCTATAACACCTATGGCCCCGACGAGGTGGCCGCCCAGATCCGGGCCCTGACCGAAACCGGCAACACCGGCGGCTACATGACCTGGAATGCTGCGTCCAGCCTGGACAAGTACCGCTATGTCAGCGGGGCGTTTGAATAAGGAAGAAAATGGAATTTGATGGAGGAAGTAAGTATGCTAAACAACATAGAGTTCGACCTTTGGGCTGATGGCTATGACAAAACTGTTGGCATTTCTGATGAGGAAAACACATACCCTTTTGCCGGTTATAAAAAGGTTCTTGGGTTCATTTTTCAGGCCATAATGAGAGCTGAAAATGCCGCTGTGCTGGATATTGGATTCGGAACAGGCACATTAACGACAAAACTATACGAGCGAGGCTGTTCCATTTATGGGCAGGACTTTTCATCAAGAATGATTGCGTTGGCGTCTGAGAAAATGCCAAATGCGCATTTATATCAGGGGGACTTTTCAAAAGGGCTTGTCGAACCATTGCGTAACTTTCGTTATGATTATATTGTTGCGACATACTCTCTACATCATTTGACGGATGCGCAAAAGAACGACTTTCTGTTAGACTTGCGTAACTACTTAAAAGAATCCGGTAAAATTATTATCGGCGATGTTGCCTTTGAAACACGAAAGGACTTAGAACAGTGTAAATTGAAGGCAGGAGACACATGGGATAATGATGAAATCTACTTTGTCGTTGAGGAACTGAGAAAAGATTTTCCAGACCTTTCATTTGCACAAATGTCCGATTGCGCAGGCGTCCTGATTTTGGACTGACAACTTCAAGTTTGCCGGTTATCTTCAACAGGGCGTTTGAATAAAGCAGAAAACGGGATTTGACGGAGGTGCTTGACGTGGAGATAACCGAAATTTCAAAAAACTATCAGGTGCGGAGGCTGGGCCGGGATGACGTGGACGCCATTTATGAGCTGTGCCGCGAAAACCAGATTTTTTACCGGTATCATGAGCCCTTTGTGACAAAAGAGAGCATATTGGACGACATGGAGGCCCTGCCGCCGGGAAAAAGCCGCGAGGACAAATATTACGTCGGCTTTTTCGACGGTGGGTCCCTGGCGGCCATTATGGACCTGATCCTGGGCTATCCCGAAAAAAGCATCGCCTTCATCGGCCTGTTCATGACCGACGTGCGGTATCAGCACCGGGGCGTGGGTTCACAGATCATCAGCGGGCTTGCGGCGTATCTTTCCGCCTGCAGCTGCGAAAAAATACGTCTGGGGGTGGACAAGGGCAATCCCCAGAGCCATGCTTTCTGGACGAAAAATCGTTTCCAGACCATAGGCGAGGCCCGGTACATTGTCATGGAGCGGGAGATATGACGCACCAGGCGGGAGAGCCGGAAACAGGAGGAGAAAAGATGCTGCTGAAAATCACAGACGGTCAGGCGCTGGACGAGAGAAAGCTGATGGATGTCTACGCCGAAAGCAACCTGGAAAACACGGACTTTTTCTGCCCGGAGGAGCCGGACAAGGAGGCGGCTGTCCGCATGGTGGAGTCCGGATTTCTGGACTTTCTGAAAAACGAGTTCTTCAAGGAGCCGGAGGCCGTTTGCTGGGTCCTCGAGGAGGACGGCGTGTGGGTCAGCGCCCTGAGGATCTGTAGGATTCCGGAGGGGCCGTATTACCTGGAGGCCCTGGAGACGCGCCCGGACCGGAGACGGCAGGGATACGGTGTCCGGCTCCTTTCGGAGGTCCTGGACGCAATGAAGGCGGAGGGGCCGTTCCGGCTCTGCGACTGCGTGGGGAAAAAGAACGCCGCGTCCCTGAAGGCCCACGAAAAATGCGGCTTCCGGATCGTGTCGGAGCAGGGCTGCGATTATCTGCACCGGGAGGCGGATGACCGGGATTTCGGGCTGGAATACCGCTATGAAAGGCCGTGACGGCTTTGAACAACAAAAGCACCAGGCAGGGGCAGGCCCTGTCTGGTGCTTTTACTATGCAATCAGCCGTGCATAGGGCAGCCGTGGGAGGTGGGGCCCCGGCGCTGGGCACGGACCTGGATCATCTCACCGGCGATGCTGACGGCGATCTCCTCCGGCGTCACCGCCAGGATGGGAGTGCCGATGGGGGTGTGCACCAGGTCGATGGAGGACTGGGGGATGCCCGCCTCCCGCAGCCGCTGGTTCACCGACGCCGTTTTCCGCCGGGAGCCGATGACCCCCACATAGGCAAAGTCCCCCCGAAGGGTCTGCTCCTCCACCTGGAAATCCCGGACATGGCCGCTGGTCATGATGACCACAAAGTCCTCGTCGGTGATGGTCAGATAGTCGGAAATGCGGGTGAAGTCCCCGCAGATCACCTGCTCCGCCGTGGGGAACAGCCGGGTGTTGGCCAGCTCCGGCCGGTCGTCGAACACCACCGGACGGAAGCCGATGGTGGTCAGCAGGGGGCACAGGGCCTGGGAGATATGTCCCGCGCCGAACAGCAGGGCCCGCTGACCGATGGGCAGGGGCAGGGAGATATACCCCGCCGCCATGGAGAAGCCCGGGGTCCGCAGGGCCTGGGCGGTATCCTCCGGCAGACTGCCGGAAACCACGCTCTCCCGGTCCAGCAGCGCCGGGGCGGAGCCGTTCTCCGCCAGCACCAGCCAGCCGGCGGTGCGGCGGTTCAGTAGGGCCAGGGCCCGGCTGGCGGTCTCGCTCCACAGGGGGTCCTCCGCCGGGATAAACTGAAAATGGGCGGTGACATCGCCGCCGCAGACCATGCCGATGTCCCGCTCCGGGGCCTGGTGCAGGGGGAACTCCCGGATGCAGGAGCGGCGCTGGGCCAGCAGCTGCTGGCTCAGCTGGATGCTGCGGCCCTCCACCGCGCCGCCGCCGATGGTGCCCACCAGGCGGCCCTCCGCCCCCACCAGCATCTGTGCCCCGGCCTTCCGGGGGGCGCTGCCCCGGTCGGCGATGAGGGTCACCAGCACCGTGTCCCGGTGCTTTTCCACCTCGTAAAACAGCTGGGAGAAAATCTGCTCCATGGGGTCAGCTCTCCTTCCAGGCCCGGGTCTCCTCCAGCAGCCACTGACGCCAGGCATCCACGCCCAGGCCGGACTTGGCGGAGATGGGGAAAATCTTCAGATTGGGGTTGCGGCGGTGGGCATACTCCACCACCTTGTCCATGTCGAAGTCGAAATAGGGCAGCACGTCGATCTTGTTGATGATCAGAGCGTCGCACACCGTGAAGATCAGGGGGTATTTCAGGGGCTTGTCGTGGCCCTCGGGCACGGAGAGGATCATGGCGTTCTTCACGGCACCGGTGTCGAACTCCGCCGGGCACACCAGATTGCCCACATTCTCCAGCACCACCAGGTCCAGGTCCTCCGTCCCCAGCTCCTGCAGGCCCTGCTCCGTCATGCCCGCGTCCAGGTGGCACATGCCGCCGGTGTGCAGCTGGATGGAGCGGACCCCTGCGCCCGCCATGGCGGCGGCGTCCACGTCGGAGTCGATGTCGGCCTCCATAACGCCGATGCGCAGCTGATCCTTCAGCCCCTCCACGGTGCGCAGCAGGGTGGTGGTCTTGCCGCTGCCGGGGGAGGACATCAGATTCAGCAGAAAGGTCCCCTGGCCCTTCAGCTGTTGGCGGACCCGGTCCGCCTCCCGGTCATTATCGGCGAAAACGCTTTCCTTTACCTGGATGATCTTGTATTGGTCCATAAGAGCACCTCATTTCTGTGGATTTTTCAGCAGTATAGCATATTCATCATGAATATGCAAATGTTCCGACAGAAAATGTGGAAATTTACCAAAAAAGGTTTGCCTTACCCACCGGTTTGGGGGTATAATGGAGGGACACGAAGGAGGCAGATAGCATGATCTCGACAAAAGGGCGGTATTCCATCCGGATCCTTTTGGACCTGGCGGAGCATCGCAACGGCGGTTACATCCCCATGAAGGAGGTCGCTGCAAGGCAGGACATCTCGCTGAAATATATTGAGAAGCTGATGCCTGCCCTGAAGGCCGCCGGTTTCATTGAGAGCGTTCACGGCATCGGGGGTGGGTATCGCCTGGCCCGGGAGCCGGAGACGTACACCCTGTGGGACATTCTGCTGCGGTCCGAGGGCGATCTGGCCCCGGTGAGCTGCCTGAAGGACGGGGCCGGCGCCTGTGCCCGGGCGGCCGACTGCCGGACGCTGCCGGTGTGGGAGGGGTATTACCGGGTGACCCGGGAATACTTCTCCGGCGTGACCCTGGCAGACCTGATGTCCCTGCCCCAGGGGGACAACTACGTCATCTGAACCTGCGCCGCCCGGCCCGGGACTGCCCATCCCCGGCCGGGCGGCGCAGTTTTCCCGGTTCCGACAAAAAAAGCGGTTGCAAAACCGCCGGGAGTCTGCTATAATCAGCAGGTAGCGGTTCGCAGGGTTAGTACATCGGTAGTACATCGGCTTCCCAAGCCGAGGAGGCGGGTTCGATTCCCGTACCCTGCTCCAAAAAGAAATCACCATCCTTGAGGGATGGTGATTTCTTTTTGTGACATTGGTTTTGCCGCTCCCGGATCAGTAGTATATCCGGCGGCTGCCGGAGACGGTCTCCCGGGTGCAGTAGTCGATCCAGGCCACGGCGGCGGAAAGGTCCCGGTCCCGGATGTGGCGGCACAGGCGGACGCTGGTCTCATAGAGCATGGAAACGCCGTTGAGGGCGCAGAACCGCTCCCACAGCACCAGCACCGAGGAATAGAAGGACCGGAAGATCAGGGGCAGCAGGGTGTTGCCCGACTGCATGGCCAGCTCATGCTGGAAGGCAAAGGCCGCCTCCGCCGCATGGCGGTTGTCCCCGGCCTCCCGGATGGTCTCCGCCGCCCGGAACAGGGCGGCGATGTCCTCCTCCGAGGCGCAGGCGATGATCCCCGCCGCCGCCAGCTTGTCCAGGGCGTCCCGGATCTCCAGAATGGAGCGGATCTCCTCGTTGCGCAGGCGGCCCCGGTTATAGGTCATGATGGATTTCAGGGTGTCCAGGGTCCCGGCCCGGCGATAGTCCGTGACGAAGGTGCCCACCCGGGGCCGGACCTCTAAAAATCCCCGGCGCTCCAGCTCCGCCACGCCGCTGTTGACCACCGCCCGGCTGACGCCCATGGACTGGGCCAGCTGGCGCTCCGGCGGCAGCTGCTGCCCCACCGGCAGCTCCCCGGAAAGGATCATGGCCTCGATGTGGGTGATGAACAGGTCCTTCAGCGATGGGGACACCAGCTTTTCAAACTCCATACGCGCTTCCTCCTCTGGCTGTGGTATGGCCACATACCACAGCCGATTTCGGTTCCATTATACCCGCTTTTTCTGGCTTTTTCAACACTTTTTTCCGTGTGACAGTTGACTTTTTAAGGAAACCTGTGCTATATTGGCGGCAAGGCCGATGGTCCGGGCTTCTCTGGCTGGACCAGGCGGCTGAGCTTAGGAGACAGAAAATTTTTAAGGAGGAATGGACATGTTATTCCAGATCTATGGCGAGACTGCCCTGTACCAGCTGCTGGGCTTTGTGCTGGTGTTTACCGGGCTGGTGCTGGCCAACGAGTTCGCCCGCCGCACCAAAACCGGCGGCATCATCTGCTTTCTGGTGCTGCCCGCCGTGCTGACGGTGTATTTCGTCGCCATTGCCATCGGCGCACACGCCGGGGCGGAGTGGGCCCTGAACAACCAGACCTACACCAACATGAACAGCTGGTTCCACTATGCCAAGCTGTACGCCGCCACCGCCGGGTGCATCGGCTTCATGATGCTCAAGTATAAGTGGAGCATCGGCAAGACGGAGTGGTTCAAGGTGTTCCCCTTCGCCATTGTGGCCATCAATATTCTCATCGCCGTGGCCAGCGACTTCGAGTCCGGCATCCGGGGCGCCATGGCCCTGAAGGAGTTCGGCGACCGTTGGTGGCTGTCCTCCGAGAACGTGTGGCTGTACGGCGGCTGGTGGAACTGGGTCAACGGCATCGCCGGTATCGTCAACATCTTCTGCATGACCGCCTGGTGGGGTATCTATTCCTCCAAGGATCAGAAGGATATGCTGTGGCCCGACATGACCTGGTGCTACATCCTGGCCTATGACCTGTGGAACTTCGAGTATACCTACAACTGCCTGCCCACTCACTCCTGGTACTGCGGCCTGGCCCTGCTGCTGGCCCCCACCTTTGCCAACCACTTCTGGAACAAGGGCGGCTGGATCCAGAACCGGGCCAACACCCTGGCCCTGTGGTGCATGTTTGCCCAGGTGTTCCCCCTGTTCCAGGATGACAGCGTGTTCAGCACCATCACCTCCGTCTATGCCAACGGCTTCATGGATCCCGCCATCCGGCCCACGGCGGCCAATCCCACGGCCCAGGGCGTGATCTCCATCGTGGCGCTGGTGGTGAACGTGGTGATCCTGGCCAGCATCATCAAGCGGGCCAAGGCACAGAAGAAGAACCCCTACAAGCAGGAGATCTTCACCGATCAGAGAGACTTCCGGGAGGCCATGGAGAGAGCCTGAAGATGAATCCGGCTGTTGGGACCCTCTTTCAGCCGAAGATTTATACGAGAAAAGCACGGCTTGCGCCGTGCTTTTCTTGATACTGTCAAAAATGGGCTTCGCCCATTTTTGACAAAAGGCTTGCAGTCTGCGAGGCTTTTTTGCCCCGCCCTGCGGAGGGACGGCGGTAGGGTCAGCGGATGGCGGTGACAGTGTAGCCCTTGTCCTCCACGGTGCGGCGCAGGACGTCGTCCTCCACCGGGCCGGTGAGGGTCACCACAGCGGTGCCGGTCTGGTGGCTCACCTGAGCCTCCTGAACCTGGGGCAGAGCCTCCAGGGCGGTGCGAACGGTGGCCTCGCAGTGGGGGCACATCATGCCCTTGATCTCCAGTGTCTTTTCCATAGCTTGTTCCTCCTTGATCTCGTTGTTCAGATGATAGGTTCTCTTATGATCGTGCCGGTTATCCCGGAGCTTGAACAGATTCAGCCGCAGGGCGTTGGACACCACGCAGAAGCTGGAAAGGCTCATGGCTGCCGCGCCGAACATAGGATTCAGGGTCAGGCCCAGGGGGATGAACACCCCGGCGGCCAGGGGTATGCCGATGGCATTGTAGAAAAATGCCCAGAACAGGTTCTCGTGGATGTTCCGCAGGGTGGCCCGGCTGAGCCGGATGGCGGCGGGCACGTCCGGCAGGCTGCTGTTCATCAGCACCACGTCCGCCGCGTCGATGGCCACGTCGGCTCCCGCGCCGATGGCGATGCCGGTGTCGGCCCGGGTCAGGGCTGGTGCATCGTTGATGCCGTCGCCTACCATGGCCACCTTGCCCCGCTGCATCAGGCGGCGGATGGCGGCCTCCTTGCCCTCCGGCAGCACCCCGGCGATGACCTGATCCACCCCGGCCTGGGCCCCGATGGCCCGGGCGGTGTGCTCGTTGTCGCCGGTGAGCATCACCACATGGATACCCATATTCCGCAGCTCCCGGACTGCCTGTGGGCTGTCCTCCTTGATGACATCCGCCACGGCGATGATGCCCAGCAGCCGGTCATCCAGCCCGAAGAACAGGGGCGTTTTCCCCTGCCGGGCCAGCTCCTCCGTCCGGGCCTGCAGCTCCGGGGAAACGGCGGCCTTTTCCGCCGTATAGGCGGCGCTGCCGCCCCACAGGGTCCGGCCCGTCAGCCTGGCTGTCAGCCCGTTGCCGGGCAGAGCCTGGAAATCCGATACCTCCGGGGCTGTCAGGCCCTCCGCTCGGTCCAGTACAGCCCGGGCCAGGGGATGCTCGCTCTTCTGCTCCAGGGCCAGGGCGTTTGTCAGCAGCTCCTGCTCCGTGACGCCCTCCGCCGGAAGGATATCCGTCACCCGGGGCTGACCGCTGGTGATGGTGCCGGTTTTGTCCAGAGCCACGATCTGCACCCGGCCCGTTTCCTCCAGGGAAGCGGCAGTCTTGAACAGGATGCCGTTTTTGGCGCCCAGGCCGCTGCCCACCATAATGGCCACAGGAGTGGCCAGGCCCAGGGCGCAGGGGCAGCTGATCACCAGAACGGAGATGCCCCGGGCCAGGGCGTAGCCTACCGGGTGGCCCAGCAGCAGCCATACCGCCGTGGTCACCGCGGCGATGGAGATCACCGCCGGAACGAACACGCCGGAGACCTTATCGGCGATCTTGGCAATGGGGGCCTTGGTGGCGGCGGCGTCGCTGACCATGCGGATGATCTGGGACAGGGTGGTATCCTGGCCCACCCGGGTGGCCCGGCAGCGGAGATAGCCGGACTGATTCACCGTGGCGGCGGACACTCCGTCGCCGGGAGCCTTGTCCACGGGGATACTCTCCCCGGTGAGGGCGGACTCATTGACGGCGCTGGAGCCCTCCAGCACCACGCCGTCCACGGGGATGCTCTCCCCGGGCCGGACGGCGAACTCGTCCCCCTGCTGCACCTGCTCCACCGGCACCTCCACCTCCCGGCCGTCCCGGATCACCGAGGCTGTTTTGGGGGCCAGGCTCATGAGGCTTTTCAGGGCGTCGGTGGTCTTGCCCTTGGACCGGGCCTCCAGCATCTTGCCCACGGTGATCAGGGTCAGGATCATGGCGGCGGACTCAAAATAGAAGTCCATCATGCAGCTCATGACGGCGGCTTCATCCCCCCGGACCTGGGCCGCCGTCATGGCGAACAGGGCATAGGTGCTGTAGCCGAAGGCCGCCGTGGCCCCCAGGGCCACCAGGGTGTCCATATTGGGAGCCCGGTGCCACAGGGCCTTATAGCCGCTGATGAAGAACCTCTGGTTGATGACCATGATGATCCCCGTCAGCAGCAGCTGGGTCAGGCCCATGGCCACATGGTTGTCGTCGTAAAACGGCGGCAGGGGCCAGCCCCACATCATGTGGCCCATGGAAAAGTACATCAGCACCAGCAGAAAGCCCACGGACCACAGGAGCCGCCGCCGGATCCGGGGCGTCTCGTGGTCCTCCAGCTGCTGCTCATCGGCACTGGGAGACGACTGGGCCGCGCCCCTTTCCGACGCGCCGTACCCCGCCGCCTCCACGGCGGCGATGACGGCGGAGGGCTCCGCCGTGCCCTCTACGCCCATGGAGTTGGTCAGCAGGCTCACAGAGCACGCCGTGACCCCAGGGACCTTCCCCACCGCCTTTTCCACCCGGGCCGAGCAGGCGGCGCAGCTCATGCCCGTGACATTGTATTGCTTCATTGGGTCCACTCCTATTTCATCAGCTTTTGCAGGGTGGTCACCAGCTCGTCGATGACCTGATCCTTGCCGTCCCGGATGTCCTGGGCCACACAGGTGCGGATGTGGCTGGCCAGCAGCTCCTTGTTGAAGGCGTTGATGGCCGCGTTCACCGCCGCCGCCTGGACCAGGATGTCGGGACAGTAAGCCCCGGCCTCCACCATGCCCCGGATGCCCCGGATCTGGCCCTCGATGCGGTTGAGCCGGTGGATCAGGCGCTTGTATTCCTCCGGCGAGCGCTCCTTTTTCCGCTGGGAGCAGCGGCAGCAGTTGTGTTCTTCCATAGTTTCCCCGCCTCGCTTTGTTTCATGATACCCCGTGGGGGTATCTATAGTTATATACCCCTCCTGGGTATTTGTCAAGCGCAAAAAATCTCCCCGGGCGGGGAGATTTTTGTGTTATTGATAGTCCGACAGCAGGAACATGGGCTTCACGGCCACCACCTCGTCATACTCCCACTGCTCCACCTGGACATCGGCGGTCAGGGCCTTCAGGTCCCGCTTCACCACGTCCAGGGCCTCGTCGGCGGTCTGGGCCCGGCCCTCCCGCAGAACGCGGATCATCCGGGTCAGCACCACCGGGTGGGCATAGCGGGCAGGCAGGGGGAAATCCTTCGGCAGCACCGCCGCCAGGTCCGCCTGGGCCTGCTCCCACTCCCGGGTCAGGGCCGTTTTGTTGTTGCGGGCGGTAGGCAGCACATGGGCCCCGGAGAACAGGAACACCGCCGCCAGGCCGAACAGGGCAAAGTAGATGCCCACGCTGTTGGTGCCCCGGATCATGGACACCACGCCGTATACCAAGGCAATAAGCCCGGCGATGACGATGGCCAGGGCCACCCACTTATAGCTGGGGTTGGAGCGGTCATTGACCCGCTTGGCCTTGGCCGCCTGGGACAGGCGGCGGGTCAGGTTGGTGTGATCCTCCAGGAAGGTGCGGGCCTGCTCCAGGCGCTCCCTTTCGGCCTGGGCCTGGGGCGTCAGCTCCTTGAGATAGCGGCGGGCGTTCTCGGCCCGCTGCTGGGCCATGTGCTGCTCCACCTTGCGGCTTTGCAGCGGCAGATCCGGGCAGAGCTTGGAGAGGCAGGCCAGCAGGTTGTCCACGTCCTCCTCGTGCTTGAAATTGCACTGCTTTTCGCCGCCGTCGTACTCCACCACCAGGTAGGGGATGGAGCCGAAGGCCCCCTTGCCGGTGAAGCCGCCCTTGCTCATGGCCACACGCTTGAACACGCGGCGCACCGAGGACAGCGCCACATAATAGTGCCGGTCGATGAAAAAGCTGTTGAGATACAGGGCCTTTTCGCCCACGCCGCAGGGGCCGAAGCGGCGGCAGCCCTTCTTATCCGCCGCCAGAGTCTCGTTATCCAGCGTGACGCTGCCAAGGCGTGCAGGTGCAAAGATCATAGCAGTTCCTCCCATAGGGGCAAAGCGGCAGGAGGGGCCTGCCGCTTTGCGAAGTTTTGAAAAAGGGGCGAATTACTTGCCCAGCGTCTCGTAGTGAGGCTGGGTATGGCGCTTCTTGATGGTGTACAGGAAGATACCCAGGAACAGGACGGCCACGGCGATGCCGATGGGATAAGCCAAGGCGGTGTTGTACACGGTGACGCCCTCGGCGGTCTTGTGGTTGATGAACTGGCCCAGGCACTCGTTGCCCAGCAGGAAGTAAGTGGCGGAAACGGCGCTCATAAAGGTGGCAGGCACGGCGGTGATCCAGTAGTTCTTCTTCTCGTAGTACAGGTACATGGAAGCGGCCCACAGGACGATCATGGCCAGAGTCTGGTTGGTCCAGCTGAAGTAACGCCAGATAACGGTGTAGTCGATGAAGCCCAGGGCATTGCCCACGCCCAGGACGGCGCCCACGCCCAGAACGGGCACGCACAGCAGCAGACGGTTCTTCCACTTCTTCTGGTCGATCTTGAACCAGTCGGACAGCACCAGACGGGCGCTGCGGAAGGCGGTGTCGCCGGAGGTGATGGGGCAGGCAATCACGCCCAGCATAGCCAGGGCCACGCCCACCTTGCCCATGGTCTTGACGCAGACATCATAGATGGCGGCAGACTGACCATTGGCCAGGATCTCGGCCAGGCCGGTGTTCAGGCCACCGGTGACCTCATACAGAGCGCAGCCGGCAGCGGCCCACACCAGGGCGATGACGCCCTCGGAAACCATGGCGCCGTAGAACACGAAGCGGCCCTGCTTCTCGCTCTTCATGCAGCGGGCCATCAGGGGACTCTGGGTGGAGTGGAAGCCGGAGATAGCGCCGCAGGCCACGGTGATGAACATGAAGCTCCACACGGGAGTTCCCTTGGGATGCATGGAACCGAAGTGATCCCAGATCTCAGGAATGGTGTACTCAGGCTTGACAAAGATGCCCACGGCCACGCCGACAGCCATGACGATCAGGCAGATACCAAAGATAGGATAAATCTTACCGATGATCTTGTCAATGGAAATAAAGGTGGCGATGAAATAATACACCAGGACGATGATCAGCCAGAACAGAGTGGTGGTGACAATGCCGGTGGAGCCGCCGTTCTTGAACAGGGTGACGATCAGGCCGGCAGGACCCACGGCGAACACGGTGCCCACCATGATCAGCAGCACCACGCTGAACACGCGCATGACGTTCTTCATAAAGCCGCCCAGGTAGATACCGGAGATCTCGGAGATGGAAGCGCCGTTGTTGCGCTCGCTCATCATGCCGGAGAAGTAGTCATGCACTGCACCGGCAAAGATCGTACCAAAGGTGATCCACAGGAACACGATGGGGCCCCACAGAGCACCCTGCATAGCGCCGAAGATGGGACCAAGGCCCGCGATGTTCAGCAGTTGGATCATGAACAGCTTCCACTGGGGGAGGACCACATAGTCCACGCCGTCGTTGATCTTCACAGCGGGGGTCTCGCGGTCGTCCGGCCCGAAGGTGTTTTCCACCACCTTGCCATAGACGAAATAACCGCCGATGAGCAAGGCCAGGCAAATCAGAAAGCTAACCATTTTTCTCCTCCTCTATTCATACATCATAATGTTTTGGAGCAAAAGGACGCAACTCCTCTTGCATTCCGTCCAATATGATAATTATTTTGCAGAAAAAATCAATTCTCACTTTGTACAAAAATTCTTTACATTTTCGTTACGATGTTCACGGAAAATTCGCGGATTCTTTATTGCGTTGAAATAATTTGCAGGAGTTCGCACGAGGGCGGCTCAGATTTTTGAAAGATGATACATCGTGCAGAGGTCAGCTTGGTAACGTTTGCGGTCGTTAATTCGTTTTGGAGGCATGAAAGAAATCCTGCACGGCGTAAGCCGCGCAGGATTTCCTGCGGGTTTTGGAAGAGCGCTAAAAACGCCTTCCCCGCGCAGGATTTGTTGCGGCGTAAGAGCCGTCGCCCGGACTATCCAAGCAGGCTTCGACCGCAAAGATCGAGTCGCGACGCAAGGGCTGCCCGCACTTTTCCGAAAGGAGCTTAAAATTTATGAAACGTATCGCATTCCTTCTCACCATGTTATTTACCGCGCTGGCGCTGGTGACTTTTGCCGGCTGCGCAGACAAAAACCCCGACCACGCCACCGTCCGCGTAATCATGCCGGACGGCGCGCCCGCACTGGCGTTCGCTTCGCAGTACCGCACGGCGGAAGCCTCGGAAGAAGACGGAACGACCTACCTCACGCAGGCGGACGCCATTAAAAAAGGCTATACCGTCCGCTATTCGCTGGGCGCGGAATCGGCAATCGCCACGATGATGGCGGCGGGCAAAGCCGACGTCGCGATTATGCCCACCAACGCGGCGGCAAACATCTACAATAAGGGCGCGAAAGTCAAACTGGTCAGCGTCAACGTGCACGGACTGCTGTATATGCTCGGCAACGAAAAGATCGAAGACCTCTCTTCGCTCAAAGGCAAAGTGGTCTATTCCATCGGCGAAGGCGGCACGCCCGATTACGTTT